>ENA-ORBV01001646-ORBV01001646.1-microbial-mat-metagenome-genome-assembly--contig:-NODE-1646-length-49027-cov-5.829009_pt1 | contig 49027 bp, 43 predicted proteins | sample MGYA00237777_ERZ505514 | MGnify/ENA primary metagenome ERZ505514 (study PRJEB26160, sample SAMN06269048) | microbial mat metagenome | isolation source: Oligotrophic lake microbial mat | place... | reverse complement strand
GCGTCAGATGTGTATAAGAGACAGTGATGGCACTCTAGGAATGACCGACGTCGAAAATAGGAGTCAGCATCCTCCAAAGCCCAATCCCGAGCTACCCGTTGTCTTGGATATGACGGTCGACGATCAGCAGAGAAAGACTAGGACTGGAATCCGGTTTACCGACGGAGATGGAAGCGTCCCTCTCATTTCTCTCGGATACATCTGTAATGATGCATGGACAAGGAAGGATTCCGGGTTGAATCCGTCGGGAACCAAGGTTGTCACACGGGAATACATGAATCGAAATGAATTTGTAGCAGACGATCCCTTCCGTGGCGGACCTCGCTCGGCGGATCATGTCGATATCCTTGGAAATGTGGTAAGTTAATTGCAAATTGTACTTTGGTGGATTCACGACAGGCGAGAAATCAACAGTACTTACTTATGCGCTCAAAATATGTTGTCGCTCATCTTGCAGGACATGACGGAGGACTTCCTTCGGGTTGTCTCGGACTTTAAACCTCCGACGGAGAGTCATATTGTCAGTAACTTGCACGAGATTTCAAAGGCAATCAACGAGCATCCGAAAGGTGGCATTTTCAAAAAGAAAAAGAGGCTATTCGGTTTGTGAAAGAAAATCATGATTAGGCATAGATAGATCATGATTAGGCATAGATAGAGATAACAGTATTTTGTATATAGAGGTTGGTTACGTGTTCATCACTGTGTGAATTGTCTAGGTAGCTAAACTCTTCAAGTATTACTTGTCCCGTCTGTGATGTTTATGCTTGCTTCCCTTGTGATCACGGTCGGGGTGCCTGTGGTGTTTGTGCTTTTTGTCTCCGCGATGTTTTTTCGTATCAATCAATTCGTAATCATCAGCTGCACGGCCGTCGCCGCCTCGTTTATCGTCGTCCATGTGCCGGCTGCATTTAAAGGCTGTGCCTAACCATGATCGTTTCTTCTCTGTTTGATTCGCTGCTTCTTCGTCGTCACTTTCCAATACTTGACCATGGTAGGTCGGTGCTTGCTCCTTGGTTTCGTGGGTGGGCCCATTCGCCTTTTGAGCTTTACGGGCCATGCGCGCTGCAAGAGAGTCGTCTTGGGGTTCTGCCTTTCCACCCGACGAAGAAGATTTTCGCACTTCCACCTCTTGTTGGATAGTAGACCGAAACGACATTAGTTTCGCTAGTGTTTCTTCTTCTCGTTCTTTCTTCGATTTCTTCCCCTTGGTGTATTTCAAACGCCGGATTTCTACCAAGCTTTGTTTTGGAGCTGATGGATTTGTTGTGGTGGCATTCCTCTCCTTGGTTTCCCTCATTTTTTCCTCCCTACTGGAGTCTTCGTCCTTTGCACTGCTGCTTTGTTTGCCATCATTTCTCCCTTTCCTAGACGAAAACTTCATTGCAGATTCGTCCTCATTCTCTCGCTGTTGCTGATTATTGCTGTCGTGCTCAGTGTTCGAGTCCAGTCTTCGTTTTTTCGAGAAAGACTCTGAATCACCATTGTTGTTGTTGATGCCGTCCTTTTCAACGCCATCCATGACCACCTCTTTGACTTGTTCATCGACTTGTTTGCTGAGCACTTTGCTTTCTACGAGATCATGACTGCTTTTCATCCCTTTCATTTTTACAATTTCCGTCGCCGGGCCTGTGTCTTCCTCCTGAAATTCATCGCCAAAGGACAAGACATTGGTGTCAAACTTGCCTTTTCTTTTCTTCCTTTTCTTTTGTGCTGCTGCTTCAGCATCGTTCTGTGATGATTTTGAAAGACTTCTCCAGGGAACTTGGGGTTGTGGAACCAAGTCTTCGTGGATTGGGTTTTCGACTATTTTGACGGATTTTATTCTAGTTGCATTGGGCATATCAAGTGGTGTGTGGGTAGCTTCATCTGTTTCCGCTCGGCCAATTCGAAGGGCATTGAAAATGGTGGGACCTGAAACAGTACCAAAGACTGCATTCGTGTTGTGCCCACCAGAATGCATGAATCAAAAAATGGTTAGAGAGCATTGGAGTGATACGTCATTAGTCTTTCGAATGGACAGTACTCAAACTGCTGTCATTTCATTATTACTACTAGTAGACTTACCAACGTGCTTTCCGTCCAAGTATGGTGCCTCGTCGAGAGTGATAAAAAATTGTGGCTGTAGATCTTCGGCGTCGTCTGTGTCTTTGACCCCTAAAGCCATGGCCACTTGTCCTCGATGATTAAACCGAATTCGAGAATTGACTTCGTATTGACGCCGATCCAAAGCTTGCACCGCTCCAACGGATTTTCGATACGAAGCAGCTTCAGGACTGCTCATCGAAATAGGGGCTGCCGAAGAAGAGTCATGACGCAATGCGCCTGTTTGAATCATAAAATCATTGATGACCCGATGAAACACCATGTCGTTGTAGAATCCATCCAGACAAAGCTGGAGAAACAGTCTAGTGGTTTGAGGGCATTCCCGAGACCACAGATGGATTTCCAAAGGCCCATCGCTCGTTTCAAAAACCACGCGACCAGCAGTAGCCGGCTCTGTGGCATAGACACTGCTCATGGTTGCTTTCTTTGTTTTTTACTGTGCAAAGGTACTAGCTAGTATCTGTGAGTGTCGAAAGTGAGCATATGAATTGTTGTTGTCGTACTATTATTATTACAGTGTATTAGAGGTTCATGTGGTTCAAACAACAGCGTTGTGTTGTTCAAACAAAAAGCAATCAAGTTTGGGCGGCTGTCGTTTGGGTGTGCTACTAGCTATATAGCTAGCGTTGTATGTACTGTATTAGCATGAGCCCTATCCGTCTTACAAGGCAGGATAAAGTTTACGAGTCAGTAACATGTGCGTCTTCGTCTTTTTTAAACGAGAGGAACGAACTAACGTGCCGTTGAGATTGTGTGCAGAGCTCGTGACAGACAAACGTACATGTACGTCAGCCAGCGTAAAGATTCCTCCTTTTGATTTGTCAAGTTGATGCCCCACATGCATGCAAAAGCACCGTGCAAATGGCCGCACGCAGACTGCATGTTTGACCGCCATGCATCGGCCTCAGACCATCATCTCGGGAGCGACCACATTACTATTGTACGTCAAGCTGATGCCTTCACACCAGCCACTCTAGTAGCGCATGATCTCAATTGTAGCTAGCTAGCTAGTAGTCAAGACAACGGCGCTTCCATCGATTGAGGTTCAGATAGATTGCAGCAAATCTTTGTCCACTTTCGGTATTAGAACCGACCACAGTCTGTCCTTCTCGATTTTGAACGAAAGCGACATATCTTCTACCACAGCGCGCTCAGGCATCACACTTTTCTACCAGTAGCCGAATCTATCATCCTTTTTTGTCCAGACCATGATGAAAACGACGACCCCGAAAACAACAAGCAGGCTCATGAGCAGATTGTTTAGAACCCTGTGTCTCGTTACACTCCTTTGCTGCAAGCCGATGATACGGTGCTTGGCTTTTTTGCCAGACTCGTCACTACTCTCTCGCCGTCTGTGCCGATATGGCGAACCAGGTTGGAAACATCCTGATCCGAGAATGAATCCCTTGCCCCCTCTCTGCGCTGAGAAAAAGGGCTTTTCGCTGGCAAATATCTTTCGTAGGAGCAAAACTCCCGATAGGAAGTATACAAGCACAAGAACGTCTCCTTATCTGATATCAATGGACAAGCAAAGGGGCTATCATCGAAAGACCCTAGGAGGAGTGGCTCAAATCGTCAACAATACCGAGGTGAATTTCATGAGCCCACCGCAATTGGCTGGTGCTATTGTGGGAAAACTGTCATCGAAAGCTTTCAAGTAAGAATGGTGTTTCAATCTAACGTTATGTTCTCATGGCAGTGGTCTGGACCTTGCTCACATTTGCGCCTGTTGTTTTTCGTTCTTTCTTTCCTTCCTTGTTACATTATTAGAGATGACATTAAGCGAAGGAGCGTGTATTATATATCCGATTGGACAGATGCGTTCAAAGATATGAAGAAAGTGATTCCCGCCGTCCTGTTTCTATACTTTGCTTGTCTTTCCCCAGCCGTAAGCTTTGGTACCATTGCATCCCAAATAACGAATGGCTCTATCGGCATTGTCGAGTTTCTTGTTAGTTGTGGATGTAGTGGCATGGTAAGTGCATGCGATGTGGATGGATTGGATCTTATGTGACAAAAGATTACCCCAGGTCCATAGTCTCACGAACCGGAATGTCTCCATGGTCTAGCTATACGCGATCTTCTGTGGTCAACCGATGTCTTTCATTGCTCCCACGGGGTTAACCCTCGCGTTTATCTCAGGTCTCTTCCGATTCTGCACGGTGAACAGCCTTCCTTTCTTCCCTATCTATTCATGGGTCGGATTGTGGACGGCCTTTTTTTTTGTGTCATTGGGGCTTGCAGGATCCAGTCAGCTCATCCGCTACTGTACAAGATTCACGGACGAGATATTCAACGCACTGCTTAGTATCAACTTCATCTACGAGGCCGTGAAATCTCTCAGACGAAACTTTCAGCTTGCAGATCCTATGAATTTGACAATGCCATTTGTATCACTGTTAATGGCGATGATGACTTTTTGGTCAACCATGGCGGTTACTGCCTTCCAAAGCAGCAAGTATTTGACCCAGAAAGTGCGAACTATTGTGAAAGACTTTGGTCCTGTCACGGTCTTTATCGCCATGTCGATACTCAACCAACATTCCTGGATCAGAAAATTCATGGTGCCTACACTCGTCGTTCCAAGCACCATTCAGCTTGCGAAAAACAGGCCACTTTTTATATCGTTGACTAGCATCCCAATGAATGTCCGTCTTCTGTGCGCTCTCCCAGCAGTATTGCTCACGGCACTCTTCTTTATGGACCAAAACATCAGTGTGCGAGTGGTGAACAACCCCGACAATAAGCTCAAGAAAGGGCCAGCTTACAACCTCGATATGGTGGCGCTAGGCTTGATCACCGGAGGTAAGTGTCTAGTTGCGGAAACATGTATATCTATATCTAGGTTAGTACGCTCTGTACGTGGGTGCTAACTATTATTTTTTGCAGGTTTATCACTCGTTGGACTACCTTGGATGTGTGGAGCAACCGTGCAGTCGCTGAACCATGTTCGCGCGATGACAGAGACCCAGTACAATAAGGAGACAGAAGAAGTCGAGATTGTGGGTGTGACAGAAACCAGATTCACTGGATTTGTCGTGCACGCTTTGATCGCCTCCACCATTTTTTTACTACCTCTGCTGAAGTTCGTGCCGATTCCAGTTGTTGCCGGGGTATTTTTGTTCCTCGGCAGAAAACTGATGTCTGGAAACTCCTTCCTACAACGTGTCCGCGATTCTATCGTAGAAGCAGACCGTTTGGAACCAGACCATCCCATCAGAATGATTGGGCGAAAAAGAACGAATATATTTACAGTGATACAGGTGGCATGCTTAGGAGGCCTGTGGGCATTCAAAGAATGCAATGCAACTGCAATTTTTTTCCCGAGCGTCATTGGGATGCTTATGGTAATCCGCTCACTCCTGCTACCAAAATTTTTCAGTATGAGGGAGCTCGCTTCCCTAGGCGACCTCGGAGACGGGTGAGTATAAAAAATGCTGCTGTTTCGATTTCTTTCGACAAGTTTAACCTTGTTGACTCACTTAGCTTGCGCAGGGAACTTCATTCCGAGAACGAGGACCTTGGCTTTTTAGACTAGCTTTTTTTTAAGGTGGCGTCCTGGGCCGTCGCTAAGATTGTCCAACATCCCATATTGCAGTATTGTTCCTGTTTCATGTCCTCTTGGGGAAACACCTGTACTGCTTCCAAAGGACCTTCCTTCATGTTGCGCTCTGGCTAAGCCGTATTTGTTTGCAGGTTTGGATGCTTCATCGATGGAAGCTTTGCTGCTTCCACTGTGCTGACCTGGACGAGCTAAATCGCCCCATATTGCTGCTTTGTTGGAGCTTTGGGAAGAAATATAATAGTTTTTGAATCCCCATCCTTTCATTTTTAGCATTGATCGTTTCATACAAATTAGGACGGCAGATGCTACGTATAACATTCAAGACAATTTCCTCTACCTGCATTCCAGAATAGCTGTTGTACAGAAGAAGACGCGCACCAAAGGGCAGGCGAGAGATTGTGGGACGCTTCATGGTGGTGCTCTGCACCAAGCTGGAAGAGCCGCGTATTCCATTCTGGGCTGTTGCGTTGCATGTAGTGGCAGCGGCATTGCCTGTGAGGTTGGAGCGGATAGAATGTTTGACTGTCCAATGCACAGCTGCTCACTCTAAGACCCGTCTTACCTATGCAAGGAGAAGAACTTATTAGGCTTCCCCTTTATCATTTCAGTTCGCTACTTGTTGCTGCTGCTGGGGGTAGTGCCGCAGAAGTACCCACCATACAGAGGATTGATTCCGCCACTTAGAAAAATAAATAAGTTCTCTATACTAAATCATCTACTAGTCTCTCAACCTTGACATCTTCAGCGCCTTCTCTAAATCCTCTCGCGTAAGAATGGGTTTTTTCATTTTGGCCTCAAACGTGCGATGGACTGCTTCCAAGCACCCCTCGCGGCAGATGCCCTCTACATCTGCTCCCGTCGCTCGTCTTTTGACAAGCTCTTCCGCCCATTCGTCCAGGTCGACAGTATCTGAAAGTGGCGCCCGTGACAAGTGGATTTGAAGAATCTCCTTCACATCAGATTTATCCGGAAAATCAAGATGAATATGCTCCTCTAGCCGCCCAGGTCTTAGCAGCGCTGTGTCAAGAGCGTCAAGGCGATTCGTGCACGCAACTACGATAATACTGTGCCGACGCTTGTCACTTGAGATACCATCCATTTCATTCAACAAGGTCGACAGCATACGAGACATAACTTCTGCGCCGCCTTCCTCCCCGCTTGCTCTATTAGTCGCGATGGCGTCTATTTCATCAAAGAAAAGGATGCATGGTGCTGCAGCCCTCGCTCTCGCGAACAGCGAACGAATGATCGCCTCTGATCCCCCCAACCACTTGTCCATTACCTCAGAGGCTCTTATTTTGATCATTGGCAATCCCAGTGAGGAGCCGAGGCATACGGCGGCAAAGGACTTTCCGTTCCCGGAAACACCATGAAATAGTACTCCAGGAGGAGGTGAGATTCCAGTCGTATTAGCAGTACCCGCCGTAGTGGAATCGTCTTCTGTGTCTGTCAATTTCAAGAAACGTTTCCATGGTCCTAAAACAGTTCTTAGCACGCGCTTTTTTATTTTGGGATAACCACCAAACTTTTTCCAACTTAGCTCGTGAACTTTAACCCAGTCATTAGGGTCGATCCCATGCTTGCCCATGTCGTTCGTTGGATCTCCAGAGATGAAGGATGTAGGTTTGCATACATCAACGCTCTCGAGCTGGATGGGCACATGCAGCTGTGCAGCCTTGAATACATCGTCCCACTGAATTTCGGGACGAGGCACACGATGCTGTTCCTCCACGTTGTAGTCTCGAGCGGCTGCCTTCGTCCAGGCGGTTGCCAAAATTCGACGCAAATCTCCGGCAACGCAACCTACAGTGACCGTGCACAATGCCTCGGCCCACTTATGAATCCTCCCTTCAGGAACATCCAGAGATTTTAGGATTTGTCTCAAAATTAACTCTCGTTGACTCTCCGTGGGCGGATACATCGTAACTTCTTTCTCCAATCTTCCGCTCCGACAAAAGTCAGCTGGTAAATTGCTGGTTGTTTGTGCAATGGCCAGGATGGCCATTCCAGACCCTTGACCCTTGTCTACTTGGTTGGAAATTGACACTTCATCCATGATTTGGAGAATTGCGTTTCGAACGACCAGGATTTCTGGATCTACGGGTAGAGATACCGAGTCTCCCCCTAGCGCGCTTTCATCCGTAGCAAATATGGACAGGTCATCAATCACCAGCAATTGGAGTCTATCATCCTTTGATCGCCGCGGTGGAGGTCTCAGCTGGGCCAAAAGATCACTTTCACTCGCCCAGGAAGCTTGCAAGAGGAGATCTTGAGCCGAAACCCAATGTACGGAAGTTGTTTTCTTGATTTTCGAGAGTTGGTAAGCCACAACAGAAGCCAAATGGGTTTTGCCAACCTGGGGACTGCCCGTCAAAACAACCCCCGACGGAGCAGATGGTCCTCTGAGGCTTGTCAGCTGAAACACCGTCTTGACAAGTTTTTCATATCCAGCACATTCTTTCTGCCACGACATCATAAAAGTGTTGGAAGAAGCAGTTTGGTTCGGGTCTTCGGTAGGTAGATCGTTGGCGCCTATGGTCTGATCCGAAATCTCAAACTGGTACTGTTCGGGATCACCAATCTTATAAGGAACAAGACTGGCCTTTTCTTCTGTACTGGTATCATCGTTGTTCTCCTTGATTTCCTCGACACGAGCAACTGCCATCCCATCGATTGTGGACAAAACCGTGGTTGTTCCCGCCTGTAAGATGCGTCCCGCGAGAAAAAAGGAAATTGTGGATTGTAGAGTCTCGAGAAAACTTTGACTTTCATGTTTTTCACATTCCCTGCGAAGCTCATCGTCCATGTATAAAATAACGAGAGAAACAAAAGATCCAGGTGGCAAGGTCTGCAAAGATCCCACCGGTTTCGTGGACGTCCATTTTTTCAGGGGCGTCGTTTCCGAGTTTACAAAGTCGGACGCGTTTCCCAACACTCCAGGAATCGCTAACGGCACCATCGAAACTTGAATATTTTGTTTGTCATTTGTTCCCTCCAGAATCGTACTCCCCATATCTTGGATCGTTAGAAAAGTCGTCAGCAAAGAGTCGTACAATGCTGGATGAATGGAAATCGTGGTCTCGTCATGACTAGCTCGCTTGACAAAGGGAATGCTGTGTTCGTCTACATCACTTGTTCTTACGACGATTTGGACGATGCAGCTGATCGATTCCGTCTCAGTACTACTACTATCGGGTAATTGGAATGAAAGAGAAAGCTGCAAGACATCCCATGGCTTGACATTTAGATATTTTGCGGCTTTGGGCGATACAGACCCCAAATCCAAATATGTTTCATCCAGCTCCATAATAAATATATTCTACTACTCACAGCTCTGCAAGTGACCTGTCATCACAGCAACACCAAGACTCTGAGTGCTGCTTCTGCCAGATGCATTACTAGCTAGTACATCAATCGATCGATAGCTAGACAATCAAAAGTAAATTTAATTATCAGTTTAATCAATCCATGAATGAATGAATCCATCCATCATTAATTTTGATTTGTCAAATTTGTAGAGGTGAGGAAGGAAGGTGTGGCCAAAAAATCAAATAGCCGACATAGAAAGGTAGCACTATGCCCCTGACCCGCTGTTCCAGGTAGCTGCGGTGTTTTTCGCACCTGAGATTTCGTGAGAGCTTGACCTTAGATGCACAGTTATTCTCCAACGAAACTCACTCATCATGAACTCGGGTTCTTCCGAAACTCCAACTCGACTCAAACAGAAACTCCAACTCCAACTCAAACTCAACTCAAGAACTCAAATAATGCTGTGCGTGATTGGTAGTCCATAGCCAGATGTTTCAGCATGACTAAATGTTTTAGGACTCACAATGGATGCATTCAGTTGGTTGGACTCATTTGTTGTTGCATGATCAAAGAACATTCTTTCTTTTTTTTGACAGAACTTTGGGCATGCACTAGTTAAACTCACATGAAACCTCAAGGTGCCAAGGTTGTCCGGTCACAGCAGCGAGACAGGTTCATTGGGCTAGTGCTGGAACCAGTGCGTGCTGAAAACTGCACTTGACAGCACCTGACAGGACCTTGAAGTTTGTTAAAGAAAAGAAGTTAAACGGATTTGAAAAATGGTTCCGTCCATTGGATCTTGATCTCAATCCTCTTTCATGCACCAGAAACTGATGTGCAGTTTCTCTTGGTTATGAAGTTTTGTGCAAATGAGTTCCAAATTTGGATCGGTCAAGTTTGAGTTGGGTTTGGGTCCAGTTTTAGTTTCAAATGAGTTTTGAATGCGTCCCATGTGAGCCCAAAGTCAGTTTCAGCAATTTCCGGCACTTAATCTGGGGCGTTGCTCATAATTCCAAAAGAACTCTTAAATAAAGTTGAGTTTCAAACTCTCGAACATGAGTGACAATGTGTCACAGTTCTTTCCTTTTAAATGAATCCTCCCCTAAAAAATATTCCTCAATTTAGGGGGGAGTTTCAAATTCAAACTCTCCTCTAAATTAGGGTAGAGTTTGAGACTTCAACTCTCCCCTAATGCTACTAGCTAGTAGCTAGCAACAGTGGGGGACCCAATCCATTGTAAAACACATCATAGACCTAAAATAGGGTTAAAGATAAATGTTCTACTGTAATGACTAACTAAGTCTTGGTGGCAAACACGTACGACGTACGTACGTAGAAGTAATGATGATAGAATTTGTCCCGCGGCACCAACGACTTCTACCAACAAGCAACTGCTACACTATTGCCTCCTACTCGGAGTACTATACGAGCCGCACTAAAGCAATGATAGTTCTTTAGTGGTGCTCGAAACCGAACCGGAAGTGCAATTCTACTGAACGGATCGCGAACGAAACTTTGGGTTGATAGCCGTGCTACTACTCCGAGTATTAGCAATTAACAGTAGTGCACGTGCGGCAATACCGGAAGCCTCGTCAACATTTCGTAGCTGAGTTCAACTACTGCTTTCCCTATAGTATTGCCCTAGTTGATTAGTAATTAGCCAGTTTCCTTCTTCTCAGAGCTTCGAAAAGAAAAAAAACTGCAACAACACTGCAACTACCATGAATGACTGGTCAATTGGCGTGAGGCAAAAAGAACGTACTTGTACGATCGAATTATGGCCATCTTCAATTATTGCATTCTTCGGTTTATTATTCTATTGCCGTGGAATTTACTTACCATTTGCAGAACTTACGTATGCAAAGTACGGATATTGAGAAAGTTGGAGAGCTTCTCCAAATTGGCTCTGCCAGCTGCTGCAAGTTTTATAGAACACATAAAATGTTTAACATGGTTTTAATATTTAGACGTTTGTTTGAAACAAAAATTGGGCCAATGTTACCGTTTCAATTAGTCATCAAAATAGAGAAGGAGATGCGACAAACTCGGAAAGAAATGCATGTCGTACCAGTGCATCATTGCTATTCAGTGGAGTTATTCAGTTTTCGGTGACAGCCAGATCAAAATTGGAGTGATGTACTAGACTAGTACTACTAGTACTTACCTGGTGGTCGTCCGAAAGCACACACTGGTACTCTTTCTACGTAGAAAGTCCCGTAGGTTCCTCTTTCGAAATCGTTTTTCATGGGGAAGCGAACAGACCAACGCAAGACCAACTCGACGACGGTCTGTCGATTATTCGTCTTTCATCACTCCGCATAAAAACAGCAATTTGCCCCAACAACAGGCAGACCCGAAGCAAAAACAGACGGGCAGGCAGACAATAATCATACGGTACGCGGGAAGACACGTATTATTACAGTCAAACATGATGACGGAACAATTAGATGAAAGAGTAACCACGGCTACTGTCACCCCAGCAGTAAGCGATAATGGTATATCAGACCAAGAACACAAGTCCTTCACAAACACGGAGACAAACTGCAGCAGCAGCAGCAGTAGCAACTGCAACAGCCAGGGTGTCGAGGATGGCGACCGGCAACGCACAAACGAGTATGACTGGAGATGTATTAATGAGGCGACCAAGGCCTTGGACCAAGAAGCCAGCTCCAATCATGCCATGGACGTGAAAGAAGAGACCAGGCATGACACATCGGACCTGATTGAACAAGCTGCGGCCGCAGCTGTTGCGAGCTCCGGTGCCCACTTGGCGTCCCACCAAGATGAGGTGGACGCAGCGACCGCTGCTGCCTTAGCGGTGAAGGCAGACGAAAGTGTGAGCGCCAGCGCCATTGCGGACGGAATTCCCTCTTCCATCCAATTTCAAGAGCAGAGTGAGCAGCAGCAACATTACCAGCAGCAGCGAAAGCATTACCATCGTTTGCACCAGGCGCAACTCAAGAGAGATCGAGTAATGCGGGACGCAGGCTCCTTGTACGGGTCCGTTTTCAGTAAGGGCACGGGCCGCACCGAAGACCGAGAAGCCGAGTTGGCTAAGCGACGCAGGAAGGATCGCGAGCGCTACTCCAACATGACGGACGAGCAGCGCAAGGCTTACAACGCCAAACGCCGTGAGCAGTACCATCGCCTGAGTGAAATCTCTCGCCAGAAGCGACGAGAGCGCGAACGCAGTCGTTACCACGGGCTTGACCATGTGTCAGTCAAGGAGAGGAATGCCAGGCGGGCCAAGCTCGAACGTGAGCGTTACCAGCGCTTAAGTCCGGCAGAGTTGGAGGCCAGGAACCGAAGACGTCGTGAACGGGCTGCGGCCATGAGAGCCCTAAAGAAGAACTCTCCTAATCGGGTCTCGGAGACGGAGACATCAACGGGATTAACTCTGGACGAAGCTAGCCAGATGCAGCAAAGCGCGCAAGAGCAGGCGTCGGCATTCGCCACTGAAGCCATCAACGAGGCTATGCGAGGAGCGGCTATCACAGGGGGAAAGTCCGCCTCCGCCTAAGTTCGATCTGGGTAGATTGCGAGGAAGCAACTACAAGACTGCACCACGTGCCATCCATGTTTAGACCGCAAGTAGTATGCATTGAAGGAAGGATGCCTTAACTCAGAAGTCTAGCATAGTTTCCTATCCTAAACTGAATGTAATTCGAATGCTTTACCACACACATTATTGCCGTTGTATCTCTCCCCCATGCGCATAGAGCCGCTGGTTCGTCTTGTCGCCGTTGTCATGACCAGCAGAGTGTCAGTTAGTTAGTCAGATCTCTGTTTCTACTGGTGCGCAGAGTGAGACAGTGACTGAATGAGTAAGTAGGCCGAGACTTTGTCTTATACCACGAAGTGGCGCAGGAGCCTGGCAGCTGTCATTGCTGAACCGCCTGGGTTCACTAGCAGTCAGGGTTCACTTGGGCTGCCCCAAGGGCTCCCACAAAGGACTCTTTCTAAAGAATCTTTACGGTCGACTGCTGTGACATCTCCTTGTTGGTTGTTATTGACTGCAGTTGGAGCCAATGAATGCAGGGCCATACTGACAGCTCAGGGAGGGAGAGGTTGGAGTACTGCCAGGACTACTGCCAGCTTCATCTCCAAGATACTTGACGAGGTTGAGCTAAAGCCCAATCAAGAGGAAGATCGGGCTCCCAACCTCTAGAAGAGACAGATATTCCCTTCTTCCCGCTATTCACTTGCAGACTGAGCCTGTGACTCTGCCTGCCCTTCTCTTTTGATCCCACCAGCACCCTCTTTTGGTCACTTGCTCTAATGCCTAGTGATGTGCAGGCCGGCCTTCTGGCAGGCTTCCTTGATAGGAGGGTTACAGGGTCTATACAGGCACTCAAACAGCATTGGACTTGTAGGGTATCATTCTGGACATCCTTCGGGCCACCTTGTTGTAGAAGCCTTCCAATGCATTCCACATGGCATCTATCAAAGTCCAGGACTCACAGCCAAAACAAGAAGAGTTTGAGCCGCAACTTTGTAGAACATGCATCAGGGCAGGGGATTGGCACCATCTCGTGCTAGCAGCTTTGAAGTGGTAGCACTAAAAGACTCTGTTGACTGTGACTCTGATGTTGATTTGGATTCTCCGACAGGTTCCAGGTTCCAGATGTGGTCTTTGAGTTGGCCACTGCCACTACAGGCCCCATAGTTTACACTTGGGCCAGAAGCTACGGCTCTCTTCTTGGATGTGAATCAAGTCACATGAAGAGTTTGTGGTACTTGACATTGATTGCTTGCTTTTTAGGGTCAGTCTGGTACTGTGCAGGGCCCCTTCTTGTGCATGTGGGGCCAGGCAATGGCATAATCAGTCTCTATATGGCGATGTGTGTTGGGTCGTGTTGCTCTGCATTGCATGTACCTATGCAGCAGTAGTGCACCACCTCATCTACAAGACTGGGCGGTGGTGGAAACGTTGCTACTATTCCAACATTCTGTGCAAAAGTAATCAATAGCTCTAGCTCGTTTGCTACAACAATAGAAACCTAACTTGAAATAACTACTACACTATGGTATATTCTATGCTATGCTGCTGCTGCTGCTTGCTGGTATTATATCAGCAATGTGTTTTCGTCTTGCAAATACGCCCCAAGTACTTGCCCCAAGCGAGGAGCGCGACGACGCGGCGACTTTTTGTCCAATGGTACAGCCAATGATGATGGTGATGATGGTGATGATGAAAAGGAGCGTCGAGCGAATGCCGACGACGGCAACAAGGAGGAGGATATTGGCTGTAAAGAATCGGTCACCATCATGACGTCTGTGACATTCTAGTACGTAGATACATTCCAACACGCAGACAGTACTTGATGGTGACTGTCCTGGGTTCCATTCTCGATGGATGGAGCAGCCTCTTGGAGCAATGTGAACTGCTGAGACGCTCCCAGTTGTTGGTATAGGTGTTTCGGTGTCACTTGAATCAAGCCACCAAAAAGACTGATCGTACTACTACTCGTGGTACTGGAAGGAGGATGATTGTGCTTGGGTTGGACGGAAAAGTTGATGGTTCGGTAGGAGGAGTATGGAAGTTGGGGTTGTTGTTGTCCGACCAATGATGATGAAGATGCGTCAAGTGGCGACGGATTTGAAATGGACGACAAGAGTGTCACGGTCACAAACAGTGCCAAGACAGTCGAGCCCCATGTGAGTAGATTGCGACGAATGCGAGCTACGCTTCGTGCATATTCCACCACAGGTTCCTCCACCTCTTCCCCTGATTGGTGGTGGTCTTGGAAGCATTCGTCGTCGGGAAGGGCCAAAAAGGAAGCTGGATCATCCTCCAAGTACTCCATTTGTCGTCGTTGTTGTTGTTGTGGAGACGACTGAGGCGTCAACTCGGCGGTGCTACAGTCACTATGGCTGGCAATGGAGCACTCTTCTCCACTGGGTGGATCCTTGGCACGGTCTTCGTCCGTGGGAAAACACGTCCAATTGATACAAAAACCCCTGTTGTTGTTGTTCTTGTGAGAGTTTTCCTGCTCTGGCTTCTCTGGAGAGTTGGAAGGCTCCTGAGCAGGCTGATGGCTGCTACTAGTACTTTGGATGGGATTGTAGCAAAAGCCTTCCCACACTTTTTCTTCCCAAATCTTCTTCGAAATGGAAATCACATCGGAAGGTGGTCGTTCCATGATTTCAAAAAAAGGTCTTTCCGACGTGTCGTCATAGCGATGTCGGCGTTTCTTTTGTTCTTTCCTATTGCTAGTCGTTGCGTGTTTCCCATGCTCGCTGTGCTTTACGTTCCTACTAGTGGCACTGGCCTTTCCCTGGTGAGGAGGAGGAAGAGGAGTATTGCACATGTCTAAGTGATCATCGTTGACATCCACACTGTCACGAATGGGGACAGTATGCGGACAAAAGCCCTGGACCAAAAGAGGAAGGAGCCTCAAGGGGTTCTGCTGCGGCTCGCCAAGAATGAAGACGGGAGGAAGCTCTTCGACTTCTTCTTCTTCGTCAGGCGCTTGTTCGTGTTGCTGCGCCTCTTCCATTTTCCTACAAGGTCTGGTATGTGTAGCAGTAGTGTGTTTATTTGGTTATTGTATTGAGTGAGAATGTGATGTTGATGAGCTTATTGTACTGCATAGTATGGTGCGACCGTAGAAGCATCATCAATCAACTTTCAAATGTTGTGTTTTTGGTGATTGACACCAACCGCCACTGTTTTTGATTGGCGGAAGTGATGATTGAAATTCAGTCACATGCAAACAAAGTCATGCCACATCTGTCGTCACAGCGGCTTTGATGAAGTCGTGGATGAACGACAATCTGATTGGACGAAAAACAGTAGAAGCTTCCACTTTTCCATCAGTGGTATTCCAACACGAATGGCAGGCGTTCAACTGGTACCATATCGAATCACCGATTGAATGTCATAGGAAGTATGACATCGTCTGGCACTCAGCCGTACGACTTTGTATAGTGGTCTGGCCGTCAGCCCATAAAAGATCAACTGTGCAGATGGATCATTCATGAAAGTGGTAACAATACATTGCCGCTAGCTAGTAGCTAGCTAGCTAAGTACTAGGTAGCAGTTTCATGGCACGGCATACTCGTGCTTTGCAGCTAGCTAGAGTGCAAGTGGTAACACTCTCTACTAGACGGTACAGTGCGCACCCGTTCACTCGTCGCCGTACAGTCCCCGGCCGGCCTTCAGTTGAGTGGCCGGCCTGAGTGGTCAAAGAGGATGAAAGTCGCCAGGTCAGTTCAGTTAGTTTGATTTGCATTCTCTAATAGTAATGCTAGCACTGAGGAAGTCGCTGCGTTTTAAAACCTTGCTAGATAAGTCGGTAAGTTGACCTCGTGCGCGTTCAGTCCAGCCTGGCTGCTCGTCCCTGACTGGCTGCTTACTAAGACTGACAACAACTAGCTAGTAGGAAATCAGCAGATATTGCTCTGCTTGATACTTCCTTGCGATCTTGCGTCGGCGCCCGAGCAAGAACCGACCTCTAGACTGGGGATGGCACCAGTTTGTCTTCCGTCAGTCTTATGCGATCATGATGTTGCGGATTCCTCTACTGTATCAATGAAAAGGAATATTGAACACGGCAGGTCGCCTCAGAGGCATATCAGGCAGATCCCAGCATGGGTGAGATATCCCTCCTGGTTCGCGCCCCGGCTTTGGACCGCAGGCGAATTTACACAACTTCGTTGATCGAACAAGTTGCTTCCGCCTAACCGCCGTCCTTCCTTCTCGCGGCGACTTCCCACTCAAATACATGCTGCAGTGGTATTGAGTTCAGTTACGACCTGCCTCTTTGGAACTGGTCTTGCCTAACCTCACTGGTAACATTCAGGTCGGTGACTACTGTAGTTTGCTAGAGTCTCCCTTCGTCCTCTACCGGAAAGAAAGATACTTTCAACGATCAATGACGTCAACAAGTGAAACCTTCCAACATGTTGAGGTTACTGTTGAAGTTAGTCAGGGGTTCCGTTTAAGAGTTCTTTTTTGCTCTGACATCGCTACGTTGCATCTTTCACCCGGAAAGAACCTTGTTGTTGGTACAGTACTGTATGTCCCAGTGAAATGTGAGAGTAGCATAAGTAGTACACACGTTATTTCACACCGGCGGAAAGAAACAGCGTATTGGCTTCTTACTAGTCACTTGCGTGTTGAATCTCCAGGCCAAGGTGTACAAAACGTATATAGTGACTTGTTTCTATAACCCAAAAATGACTAAAAAACAGGCATAATTTTACGGTAGTGTAATATCTATAAAATCACTCGATCGGAGACGACAAAACGTTGACGTCACCCATCCTACGTGGCTGAAAATTGAGTAATATTAACTTGCATGTGCCCCCTAGGCTTCTTACGTTATTGCTGAAATACGGCCTCATTCGTAATGTATAGAGCAGAAATGTAAACACTGTGACGCTACTCGTACGTAGTATCTTTCGAGAACAACGAAAGGGCAGTACTGCACTGTCGCTAGTAGCTCGCTACTGAGTAGTTAGTAGCTACTAGGTCGCTTTCGCGTCATTTTCTGGAGCTGTCAGATTTTGTTAGTGAAGTCTGCGCCTTGAGTGTTGTACTACTAGCATAATTTCCTTTTGTACTAACACAATTTCCTTCGCACAAATACTAGCTAGCTAGTATATCCTTCGTTTCAAGTCTTCATCTCTTGATCATTACTTTAACAACATTTGTAACAACTGCGATATATAACCATGGCAGACTCCAATAGCAATACTCACAGGGACCCAAGAACGGAAGATGAGGAGAACAAGTTTGCGTGTACAGATGAGCTTAGTACGAGCTCGGAGGATGAAGACACCGAGGGAGACCATCACTCCAGTACCAGAGACTTTGACATTGCAAAGTACGAGAATGAAATGGTGGAATACTCGAGAGCATTTGTCATGACAGTCATCATGATGGTAGCCATCTCGATGAGTTTGATCACCTTTGTTGTGGTTAGAAATGGAGAAGAAGCGGATTACAGACAACATGTAAGCCCAGTTCAGTGTTTCGAGCAAAGGCTCGTCTTCCTTCTTCTTCCCTCTCTTGCTTCCGTTATGAGTACAAGTCGGATATCTTTCCTCACACTCTGCTCCTCTTCGCTTTGTAGTTTTTCCAGCTGACCAAAGAGATTGAAACCCTCAGCCAATTGAGAGCCCAGGAAATCTTTGAAAGCCTAGAAACCCTCAGCACGTTCTTCACTTCTCATGTGGTTGCTACCAACTCGACTCGCTGGCCGTATGTTCTTATTCCTGACTTTCAAGTGCATGCCATGCTTTCCAGCAAAATGATTGGAGCAGCGACCCTCACACTCCATCCCCTCGTCACGAAAGCGAATCGTCGGGGATGGGAACAGTTTTCCCAGTACGCATACTATGACTGGATGGAGGAAAGCCACGACTACGACAGACAAGTGAACCCAGACCTCTATATCGGCTTACGCGACGAAACGGTGGGCAGTGACCCAGACAAAGAAGCAGAGCGTTGGAATGCGACAGGGATTTCCCCCTCCATTTGGAAAGCCTTCAACGGGCACCGGTCCGTAAGGGAACCAGTAGGCGCAGCAGACATGTACTTCCCCGAGTGGCAACGAGCGCCAGCAAGCGATTACAACCCTACCACGAACTTGGATATGGCCAGTCAACCGGACATAAAGAGTGCCATTGACAGCATGCTGGAAGCGAATGCACCTGTATTGACACGCATCACGGACGCTAGCTTTCTGCTAGACCAGTATGACCGCAGATTCTCGGAGTCAATGGTGAATGAGCCACACAGCTATCTGCTACAACCTATCTACGATGGTCTCGAAGTGGATCGAGCCGTGGTCGCGGTGCTGTCTGCTTTCTTTCGATGGGGAAGATTCTTTGATAATGTTGTAGCCGAGAACGAGAGGGGTCTCATGTTGATTTTGGAAGGATCATGTGGGCAGAGATATACCTACGTACTGAATGGGTACAAAGCTGAATTTCTTGGAAACAGCGATCTTCACGACATGAAGTACTTTGATGTAAAGCACAAGTTTCCGGTGGGTGCTTCCATGTATGGCAATAGCACGGGCGCCAGTAGCACGGGCGCCAATAGTACGGACGAGCAATGTACTTACGCGGTTAGCATCTATCCCTCTGATGAGTGGCATGCAACCTTCTACACGAGCGATCCTTTGCAGTACTCTTTTGCCGTGCTGTTCTGTTTCTTCATTACTACCATCGTGTTTGTTCTCTACGATTGGATGGTGAGCGAACGGCAGCGAATCGTATTGGATGCCGCAACACGAAGCAACAGGATTGTCTCGAACCTGTTCCCGGAAGCTGTTCGAGAGAAGCTATTAGAGGATGCCTTGAAGAGTGATGGCAGCAAGTCCAATGGAGCCTCTGATTTCGGATCTGGACTTTTCCGACCTCGCAAGTCCTTTACGCAAAATGAAAACATGGGCGTCACAACAAGTGAAACCATTTTCGGTGGGAGTCCGCTTGCGGAGCTCTTCCCAGACAGTACAATCATGTTTGCAGATATGGCAGGATTTACCGGTAAGTAGTTTAGACTTCTACGACAGTATCAGATTTGACGGCACGGAATTGCCTGATTGCTAACTGCTTTTCGTTTCTTTTCCTCTTGATAGCATGGAGTAGTGAGAGGGAGCCATGCCAGGTATTCACTCTCCTCGAAACGGTGTATCACTCGTTCGATATGATTGCCAAACGACGTCGTGTTTTCAAAGGTAGGCTTTCAGAATGCTACCATAAAGCTTGGCTGTGACGCTGGTGTCATATATGGTGATTGAATTCGCTAACTTTGTTTTCTTATTCGGTCTATTTCATGATTTCAGTGGAAACCATTGGGGATTGGTAAGGCTTCACTTGCATACTTTATAGCTTATTCGTTCTGGATTGAAATCACGGTGGCTCACCAACGCGTTTACGCTTCGCCAAATCCATCAGCTATGTTGCTGTATGTGGAGTGCCTACGCCAAACAAGGATCACGCTATCATCATGGGTAAATTTGCCAGCGATTGTCTCCTCAAGATGCGCCAGCTGGTGCATGATCTTGAGACTGTCCTCGGTCCTGAAACTTCGAATCTGACACTTCGGGTCGGGCTTCATTCTGGTGAGTCTATTGCGCTCTATCGATGCATCAACGGCATTCACAATTTGATCGGTTCACTAACAAGAACAATATCTGCGTCAATCAAAATCAGGTCCTGTTACCGCCGGAGTTCTGAGAGGCGACAAGGGTCGCTTCCAGCTGTTTGGCGACACCATGAATACTGGTAAGAAAAATTCTTGTTGTGATGATGATCATGCTGAGGGTGCATGGCGCCTAACACAACCCTTTCTTTTTAGCTTCTCGCATGGAATCAACAGGAATCAAGGGGAAAATCCAAATCTCTGCCGCTACGAACGAGAGACTTGTGCGGGCAGGCAAAGAATGGACGGTACCTCGCGAAGAGAAAGTGGTAGCCAAGGGCAAAGGTACCATGTCGACATTTTGGCTGCAACTCTCTAGTAAAGCCTCCTCGTCCTCCAACGCTGATGAAACTGCAGCAGAACAGTTGGAGTTGTCTGAGAAGCTTGTTCCTGTTCCAGAAGCCGCACCTGCAACTGTGGACGCTGCGGAACCCAAAGAGATTGTTTTGACTGACAAAGTTCGTCGTCTTGTGAAGTGGAACACGGATATCCTTCAACGTCGTTTGAGGCACATCATGGTCGAGCGAAAAGAAAGACAAGCTATGAGGGCGTCGAAATCGTTGACCACAGGTGACACGGACGACATGGGTGGTGACATCGATCTCCTTGCCGAAGTTACTGATGCCCTCGCTCTTCCCCTAGCTGCCGGACCAACCGCGCTGCAGGACCCATTTTCCGTTGATCTCCCCCCAAACGTCATGGACCAGCTTGAAGACTACGTCACCAACATAGCTAAACAGTACCCAGAGAATCCCTTCCATAACTTCGAACATGCCAGCCATGTGACTATGTCCGTCACAAAACTGCTTTCTCGCATTGAGAATCCTTTGGAAGGATCACAACAGAACGTCCTGATGGAACTTGCGAGTCATCCGGTGACCCAGTTCAGCTCGGTACTGGCTGCGCTCATACACGATGTTGTGCACCCAGGCGTCCCAAATTTCGTTCTGGTCAACGAGAATGACCCCCTGGTCGCGAAATACACCAACAAGAGCGTGGCGGAGCAACAATCCTTCAACGTGGCATGGAATCTCCTAATGAAACCAGAATACGAAGAGCTGCGAAGTTGCATCTACACCAATGAAGACGAATTCGCGTGCTTCCGCTCGGTGATGATTCAGTTGGTGGGAGCAACCGACATTATGGACAAAGGTGAGCCAGCCCCGTAGAAAACAAGTGTAACGAACCCCACTTCAATCAGTCTTGCTCATCCAGTTTTCCTTTCTCTTCTACGTACCTAAGATCTCGGGGCAGCACGAAAAGTTCGATGGGCAAAAGCCTTCAAGAACGAATTATTGGATGCGAGCATGGGGGATTTCTCCGGTGGTGAGATCGACGAAGATGAAAAACTCAAGTACCAAGCCACCGTGGTGCTGGAGCACCTGATTCAAGCCTCTGATGTTGCACACACAATGCAGGTACGCGTTCTTCTTTTGGATTGGCTCTAGCTACTACTGTAGAAAGCAGCTTCGGGAGGTTTGTCCTGTTGATCTCACCTTGTCTTTGTCGCATTCCGTTGAATCGATCAGCACTGGCATGTCTACAGGAAATGGAATCAAATGTTGTTTAGTGAAATGTACAAAGCTTACAAGAGCGGACGCCTGGAAAAGGATCCATCCGAGACGTGGTACCAGGGGGAACTGTCATTTTTCGGTAAGTTTGTACCTAGGTAGCACCAATTGAGTTTGAGAAGTAATTGACGTTTGGTCAGCAGAAACTCACTGTATTACTCTGTTTTGCCTTTTGACTGCTTGACATTAATTTTAGACTTTTACATCATCCCCTTGGCCAAGAAATTGGAGACTTGTGGTGTCTTTGGAGTCAGCAGTTTGGAATATCTAAGCTATGCTGAGGCGAATCGTTCGGAGTGGGAACAGAGAGGCGAAAGCATCGTCCAGGACTATCTGGAAGAGTTGAATGGAAGCAGCAGCTATTAATAAGTTGTAAATGGGAGAAGACGGCACAGTCATGTAGAAACAAACCTTACCAACTCGAGCCAGCTAGTGGCTCTTCATGGTGCGCTAACCGTCACAAGAGACTTGCATGATCATAGTTTACATATACTATAAACCAATTTATCGACAGACTTTGACCTTTTGAAATTCATTCAGTGTATGCATAATGCAAGTATATAGAGAATGAGAGATTTTTAGATTCGGTTTAACTTCACTCTATCATTATCAATTACACAGCGTTGTTTTTGAGATGGATATGTGATTGTGGATTTGTTTCCTTGGGGTGTTGGGTGTTGGATTGTCCTGCTTGTTCTTTCCGTAGGTTGATGTAATCATTCGTACCACCCGAGCCACTATTGGTTCGTGCCGATGAGCTCGCACTTGCCCGAATCCAATCTTCGGGAGTGCCAGTGGCATCTAGCCACTGTGCGGGTCTACTTGCCGCGATGGCCATGCGAGACGATGGAGGCCGACTGCTAGAGGTCATGTGTACCGTGGAATGTCGTCGTCGTTGGTGTGGATCCTCTGGAAGACCATAAAGACTCGCCGCCGCCGACCGTGATTGTGCCGACGACGGGAGTGGCCAGGATTGATGCAAAATATTATGGTCCCCTGTTGTGGAAAGAATACTACTAGCGCGACGACGGTAGTGGTGACTGCTAGATGCGGAAAGTGATAGTTGATCCATGTACCGAAGTTTGGCCATGCCTGTAAAGTCAGGCAAGATTGTTTTTTTCAGGGTCGTCGGTGCCATGGCCGCTGGTGGATCTGTTGGGGCCCGTAGACTGGATTGTTGTTGATCCACCACAATGCTGGTAACGGGGACAACTCTATCGCTTGCATCCATAGAGGATGGACTAGTGCTTGCTACAGTCGCTGTAACTTCCACATCTTCAACAGGCTTTGCATGTTGTGGCTTCAATAACTCATCATTTTTGGAAGAAGTACTCGCGATGTGTGTCTCTGACTTGCTTGCTGTGTTGGCACTTTCTCCTTTGCTGCTACTATTCCTCCTGTATTGCTCGACAGGCACAAGTCGTTGATTGGTAGGACCATTGTCAGCAGCAGCATGGCCTGGTGCGTCCAAGCTAGTGCTCCTAGTGGCGGGGGTACTAGTAGAGGAAACCATTTGCAGCTGGTTTTTGGTCTTTTCTAGTAGTAAAGCTTGCGCCTCCTTTTGTGGAGGAGTCTTGGAGGAATGATGGGAACGAGCTCGGCTTTTCGTTGGCGTTTTACTCTTTGTGGCTTTGGCTGTTGTTGTTATTCTTGTGGCTGTTCCTGTGGCCATGTCCTGAGGCACTTGGATCACTCGAGGTACATCTGAATTTGTTTCCTTTGCCTCCACCACGACAATCACTTTGGGAGGAGTAAAAACGGCTTTCTTCACTGCCTTGTTGGCGGCTCCTTTGTTGGGAGTGGGAGGAAGGTTTTTTCGTGCCTTGATCGCCGAAACTTCCACTGCTGTTGCTTTTGTGGCTGCTTTTGCTTTGTTTGGTCCTCCTGGGACAATCTGTTTGGGACGGAAAATTCGACTCGAATGCAGCGGATTTTGACGCGCCTCCACCTTGCTATCACTACTTGTTGGTGGATCCACGGCCATCTTGGGATTGGTATTAGTGTTGCTGCTAGGGACAAAAATGGTCATCATTCTTGGCGAAGCAATCAGGACCTCATCTCCTCTTTTGTTGTGCTCTGCATTTCGTCTGTTGTGGAACGCTGGGCTTATTTGGCGCTGCATGATTCCCATGCTCGTGCTGTGCTATAGTTGTGTGTCTTTATTAATATAAGCTAGCAAGCTATCCACCATCTATAATACACACTGTAACTTGTTCAAAGGTCTGGAAAGCTACTAGTACTGGAATAGAGGAGCACCTGAATACGAAAATGCATACAAGACCTGCTATTCGGCATTTATGCGCTGCGGCAGTCACTTTCTGTTTATGCTTCTTTGAGGTTCACGCATTATTAGCGATAGCGAACACCAGTTGCGAACCCGCAGGCAAGTGGGTGTCGCACCAGTTAATTCAATGGGCATTCTTTGGCCGTTTACTCCTGCATTTACGTGATATACTGGCAATACGGAACCCAAAGAATCATGGAAGACTGAAAAAGTGAGAAAAACTCAGAAAACAACCAGTGGCAAAAGACCAGTGACCGAGTCGTTTGAGCAATACATAAAGGAGACATTGAAGATTGCCGTAGCTTCCTTAACCCTAAATAGGTCGCGCGGGCCGACCTCGCTTTGGAGACAAAAAAAAACGATCGTTTTTTTTCTTCCATTTTTTCTCACCGCAACTGTGATTGATCGTTTTACAGAACGTTCATTTTCTTTTTCCTCGTTGAGCAAGTAATCCAAGAAAACGTTTACCGTAAGAAACAATTCTACTTCATCTATCTCTTTTCATTTCTCTTCAAAATGGTTTTCAAGTGTACTTCTTCTGGATATGGCATGATGGCCTTCGGCCATGGCAAGACGCTTCTTCTCGGTTGTTGTTTGCTTTTGCTTCTTGCAGCGAAAACGACCTTTGTTGGTGCAACGGTACCCTACCAGCCTATTCCATGCCCCAACACTACTTTTAAAGGCTACAGCAACTTTGTTCAGCTCAAGTCCGTCATCGAGCGCAGCGTCCACGCTGTCAACAACGACGAGACAGTGTTTGTCCTTTGCCCCAACACGGTTTTCCATGTGGACGACAGCATTGCCACGAACGAAACGTACGCCGTTACTATCCAGTGCGGACCTGACGGAAAGCTCAGCGATAACTGCGTCTTTCAACAAAGTCAGTTCCTTCTCTATGGCGCAGGTGTCCTTTTCCAAGGGGTTACGTTCCGAGACAGTGAACGCTCTGTCGTCGTCCAGACGTATGGCCCAACGTACTTTACGGACTGTGTCTTTGAAGACAACGCTGAAATGCATGGCGCTGCTGTGGTAGTAAATTTCAGTCAAGCCCATTTTACAAACTGTCTCTTTCGACGTAACACTGCCATTAAAGGTGCCGTGTATGTTACGTACAGCAGCGCAGCTTTCAATGACTGCGTTTTTGACGACAACTCTTTCCCAGACGACGCTGTCCCAGACGACTTTTGGAGTGAATACGCACTCAGTTCGTCGATCTACGCGTACGGGAGCCCTCATTCAACCATTTCAATTTCGAACACATGTTTCTTCCGCAATGATGCGACCTATGCGGTTGTCTTCCTCAAGGGCTACAACGGCGGCCCCAATCTTTTGCTTAGTGGGAACAACTTTGTCGACAGTGAAGACAGCGACAACACGGGCGAATGGAACTGTACTGGGGTTTATCGAAATATGGAATGCCACCCATTTACCGGTGAATATTGTGGACCGTTTGAACCTTCAGAAGTCCCTTCCTATATTCCTTCTTCTTCTCCATCTTTCATGCCCTCTGAATCTGCGGAGCCATCTGTGTTGCCAAGTACATGCCCATCATTCTTTCCAAGTGAAAGTCCCAGTTTCGCACCAAGCACTTCTATTTCTCCCAGTTTGAGACCCAGCGAAAGTCCAAGTAACGCTCCGAGCTCTCTCCCGTCAGCGGAGCCGTCACTCGTGCCCTCTATGGCCCCTTCCTTTCAACCAAGCGGGGAACCTTCAATGGTGCCTTCTTATAGTCCGAGCAATGATCCTTCTGGAGAACCTACAGGAGCTCCCTCCACATCCCAGCAGCCGTCCAATGCACCATCCACTGTTTTGAATGTATTTAGTGGAAGATCCAGTCGTAGCGACACTGTGACTTCAGCTGCTTCGATGGCTGCGAGCTTGAATACGATCGCCACCTGGGCGTGGCTGGGTGTCGCTGTTGCTGGCTTTCTGCACTTGTACGTGTAGACTTGTTCTGTCGGCCTTGGCTGCCCCTGTCCAGAAAGTATTCGTTTGGCGTCTGGTACCTGAATTCGATTTCAATTGTAACCATTGATTGCCGTCGTAATGAAAAAAGAGGCACATGCATGTATACTTATCTCATCCATAATTTGAAAGGCCGAATACGTTCGAAATGTAGACGAATGACAAATTCCATGAGATAAATGAAATTAAACAAACTTTAATTTTCAACTACCAGTACTATGCTCTAGCTAGCTAGTAGGGCCTGCACAGCATACAGCTCTGCGTTGTACGCACTTCACTCATCATCCCGATGCCCCGGTTGAGCCGGTGACGAAAGTAAATTGAGAATATCAGGGACAGGTAGCTAGCTACCTGGTAGTTAGGCGCCAAGGGCCAGACACTCACCAGTGTACTGACATTCCCTGCGTGTAATAGTATCACTTTGCTAAGCATCATCGCATTTCCAGATGGGAGAGCTCGCTCGAAATCGTTTGGTCCGACGAGCGAAGACTTAAAGACGCAGCCATCATCCCTATTGACACGGCGTCTTCTGGAGTTTTCCCTTGCAATAGTGCGTGTAAGAAAGCTCCACAAAGAGAATCCCCTGCTCCTGTACAGTTTTGGACGTCGACTTTTTCTTTGACAGGGAAATGGCGAAACTGGTACTCGGAGGTGTCTTTTTCCAGCCGAGAAGCCAGCAACACCCCTTCAGAACCAAGCGTGACGACAAGATATGCCCCTGCTGCGGGTGACATGCAGCATAATAGGCGTGCAGCGATTACTTGGATACCATCAAGCCCCAAGTCCACGGTCTTAGTGGCATGCCTGATACCATAGGCAGCATCTCTCATAGCAATAAGTTCATCAAGATTCGGAAAGGCCCCATAGAGACAACTCAAAAATACGGGATCGTGGGCAGCCAATTGAGCCTTTGGCACGCTAGTTGGCTCGAAGACAACATCCACTCCCATATTCGACGCAACCTGGGCAGCTTCTACTAGGACTTCAAGAGGCGGGTTCGCGTCCAATACCAAGATGTCGGCCTGTGCCAAAATCTCATCTGGAGGACGACGTATTTCGCTCATGACATCCATGTCCGCACACGCAGTGTGAAGATCATTGGTTTTGCCCTCCAAGACCGCGAGGTAGGTTGCCGTGTTATACTCTTTCTCGACGCTGATTGTCAAATTGGAATCCTGTATTCCATAATCTACTTGTCGATCTCTCAGGGCCTGTCCACGAGCGTCGCCCCCAACAGCTGAATACAGTAGTGGTTTCGACCCAAGCCGCCCCAACACTTCTGCGACATTTCTGCCAACACCACCATCCGATTCAGTGCAATCGGCAGGGTTTGATGTGCCTAGGATCAACTTTTCTGCTTTTGGTTTTGCCACCACGTCAAGCACAGTACCACCCATGACAATGATCCGGGAGGGCTGAGGCGCCTGTCTTGGCGGTACAACACTTGGTGGTATAACACTTGGCGGTACAACACTTGGTGGTACAACACCTGGTGGTACAACACCTGGTGGTACAACATTTGGTGGTACAAAACCAACTGCTGTTGCGTTTTTGTGCTCTGCAATAGCTATTGCAATGTCCGTGCCGATTTTGGCGTTGTTTTGAACGAGCGAGATATTACACCGCAAACTATCACCACCGGTTTTCTCGGCTACGTATTTCAAAATAAAGGGAGTCACTGCTTGACCCTGGAGCCCCAATCTATTGGACTCGGCCAGAGCTTCTTGGATGGCATGCTCTATACTTTCGCCAGCTGAATTGGGAGGTGGAACGGCCACCAGCATTCCACTGGATAGCTGAAGATCTCGAGCAGCCAAAAACGCGGACGCCACTTCCTCTGCTGAATCCATTCTGTAGGGCGCCATGACACCAGAGTTTGGAGAAAAGAAGCAGGGAAATTCATCGGTTTGATAGGCAACTGTTGGAACAGAATTTGTTTCGAGTACTTCCAAAGTCCTTGGAATATCCAAAATAGATTTAATGCCCGCGCTGACAACCAAAACTGGAGTCCTTGACAACTCGGTTAGATCGGCAGAAACATCCATGCTCACTTCACCATCTCTATGAACGCCACCAATTCCGCCTGTGACAAAGCTATAGATGCCAGCAGCATGAGCCAAAGCCATAGTGGAGGCCACCGTGGTGGCTGCGTAGATGGACAAGGTAAGCAGCAAAAGATGGTATTGAGGTCGGCGCTGGAAAGCACAAAGCACCAATCGCGGTTCCTACAGAAAAGTGGATTGGTGCGATATTAATTACATACCTCCCCACTGATGTGGCGTTCCTTTCTCTGGCAGACTTTTGTTGTGTTTTGCGATAATTAATGGCAGCTCTCTAGTCGAACACTTTAGGGCCCTCATTTCTTCCCCAGCTTTGGCCAAATCTTGAAGCTCATCGGAAGTAAGGCCTATGCGGCATCTTCCATCCATCACGGCAATTGTGGCGGGTGTTGCACCCTACGGTATTTGTGGTGTGTGGTTGTGCATGATTGAAAGAAGTTTTAAGATTAGAACATTATACAAAATAACGAGAGGGTTTGGGATGCATAGAACTCACTTTGGATCGAACAATATCTTCAACGCTTTGGGCGGTTTCTAAATTCTGTGGATACGGCATCCCGTGAGCAACTATTGTGGATTCCAATGCTACGACAGGGTCCCCATTCTTGATGGCTTGCTCCACGGCAGCATCGATTCTTAAGTGTTGTCCAGCAATGCACTTACGCGCCGTCGATGAGAACGCCCGACCATGATGATGCCATTGAGCCCATCTACAAGCGGTAGCACTGAAAGACCGATAACCTGTTAGGCATCTCTGTAATATCATCCTACAGGCTACGCTGACTAAAATCTGTTCTCCTTCTTCAACTAAATGAAGAGCTGTAAGTGCATTCTGGTTGTCTTTCGGGATACAGTTAGATAGACCAGAAGATACACTCCTTAACTTTGCATGTCGTTGACAAGACGAGAATCAATGAATGATACTGTTATCGTCGTTGTTCACTGTGACATCTGTCGCTCGACTTGCGAGACAGTGCGCGTCTCAATTTTTTCGTTGAATTTCGTGTTTCTTTCTCTGAAAGGTTGTTGACTACAGTGCCTTTGTCATTAATTTGTTCCTCTCTTACTAGCTAGTAGTAGATTAACACCAAACGGTAACCCTTGTCGTATGTCACTAGGGTTAAGGAACCCTTGTAAAATAAAGCAAGGGTTGACGCTGCTTTATTTCGAAGTCTTTTAACAAGCTAGCTAGCTAGCTTTAGCTTTCTTCTATGGCCATGACATGCTTCTTCATTAGCAGTAGGAGAAGGAAGCTGCTGGTGGTAGTAGCTGAATGCTAATTGGTGGAATGGCATGACGACGGATATCCTCACATGTTGTGTGGTTTTTCGAAGATTCTCATAACCCCATCCACAACAGCAATGGAGGAGGCTGCCGCGGTTTCCCAAAGCCAACCTAGCTATAACCATGGTGACATTCCCTTTCCTGAACCTGTAAGGGAGATGATTGACTGCTCGCAAACAGGAATAAACCCAATTAGCATAGCAGCAACTGCGCCAACACAAGGTCTTGAAAATGTGAATGGAAGCACGAATGAATCCACTGCACCAACACAGACAACAACAGCAAGGGTTGAGCCTAGCATTAGAAAGAAGTCTCGTGCTAAAGTGTCAATGGCCAACAAGCATCTTCTTGGTGGTAAAGATCTGTTTGTGGATAGCCGCTATGCTTCTAGGTGCGAGGGTCCTGAGGATCTTTCAGTGGTAGGCAAAATTGTCAAATGCCCAAATGAACAGACGAATGGGTCATGCTTCAAGGTGGATTGGTTGATGAATTTGCCAGGGACAGTTGATCCTGGCTGCCTCAAGACCTGGCACCATAAAGAGACGTACACGAAGGCACTGCGGGAGGCAATTCAGGCACATGACAAAGCTGATGGTGGACAACCCAATAAACAGAAGCGCAAGCGAACGCCTGGCACCCAAGTGCACCCAGGAACACCACCCGATCAAGTGAGATGGCGTAGCCGCATAGGCATGCGCACTGTGGCATCGGCATCAGTTTCTGTCCAATCAGTGGGTGGCTCGTCTCTCGAAGGAGGTTCTACCATTAGCTCGCTCAGTCACAGTCATAACAGCCAACAGAACGGAGCCTCTTCCAGTGGAAATGAAGGGTCTTGTGACCGGCGTCATGCTCCAAATGCAAGAAGGGAGACACCTGATGATAATCAAATGCCGCCCCCTCCACCCAGAAGGACACGGCAAACGACAATGACTCATCCTACAGTTGCTGTGGAATCAGACACCGACGAAGGTTCCGATTTCGACGAAGAGGATAATGCGCACAGGTGCGAGGATCAGCCAAATAGTCTGTCATGGGGACCGGATAACGAATCCAGTAGCAGTGACGATGATTATGAGCCAAGAGTGAGTCAAAGGGTTCCCCTACTTCAATTGTTGGAAGAGCTCAAATGGGAATTCAGCGACGTTCAGGCCTGTGACCCAACTGTCGTAGACCAAGAGTGCTATGAATGTCAGGGTGATTCCTGCTTGAAGCCTGGCGTTGCAGTGACATTTTCCGATCCCTTTGAAGCAATGATGGTAAGCGGACTGAGCTATGAGTTCGTTGCTAGAATAGCGGCCAATTCAAATGACTATTGCTACCAACACATCAAGCCAGAGCTCGGACAGAATAAGTTTCATCAGTGTGTGTGGACCGACATAACCACAGAAGAGATGTACAGGTTCTTTGGTGTTCTGTTGAAGATGTCGCTTCAGCCCATTGATGGTGGTGGTTATCCGGCCTATTTCCGAACAACGAATAAGGAACTATGCACCGGTTATGGATCAAGGGCAAAGAAGCTCGTGATTGATAACACAACAGGGTTCGCAAGCAAGATCATGACGTTACGAAGGTTCAAGCAAATGCGTTCGGCATTCCATCCAGAACATGTAGCTGCCGCTAACTCTGGTGACAAATGCTACCAGCTCCGTGCAGCCCTCAATCAGTTGAACTCTTCGTCACTGGCTACATTTGACCCAGGGAAAGACCTTACCTTTGATGAAGGAGGAGTGGCATGTCGATCGCGCTTATGTCCTGTTCGACAGCACAACAAAGACAAGCCAGATAAGTGCAGAGTTGACTTCTTCATTCTTGCTGATTCAAAGAAGCACTCCGTGCTGCACGTTGATGTGTACCAGGGGAAGAATCCACGAGACATAAATGTACACCCAGAAGCGAAAGGGTCACCTACAACTCAAAAGGCTGTTGTTAATGCTGTGTTGCAGACAAGACTCCATACAGAAACAAGGGCGGGGTTCCGTCACTTATCTCTTGACAATCGATATCAATGCCCGGAGCTAGCATTCCTTCTAAGGGAACGCTGTCGATTGCACTCAACAGGAACGTGTCGGAAAAAAAGAAAGGGATGGAACAAGTCACTTATGAATTTGAGCAAAGAAGAGAACCCTACAAAAGCAGAGCTGAATAAAGGAATGATAGGCGGTGAGCGTGGTCAGCATAAGCTTGCCTGTGACCGCATAAACAATGTCGTTCTATGTCAGTGGCGCGATTCGAAAGTGGTAAACTGTGTCTCTACATTGATGGATACAACTGTGGAGCAGGTAACACGAACTAGAGGACCTGTCGCTACATTTGTTGAATGCCCACATGTGCTTGTCAAGTGTCAACAAACCATGTTCGGGGTTGACAAAGGGGGTCAAATGCGCCTTCACGGTGGTGGATTTGCCAGAAAGGCCCATTTCCAGACATGGTACAAGCGTTCTTTCATGGCCACATTGGATTTTATGCTTCTGAATAGCCTCATCGCATGGAACATGTCGGTCGAAGAAGCGACGGATCTCCACAGAGCAAAGTTCTCACGGCATGATTTCTACACTTGGATCTCCGAAGCCTTGCTTCAATGTGAAGATCCAGCAAGACGACATCAACGAGAACCACTCTCGCCGAATGTCATCAGAGATTCGGCTTCAAGGAACAGCCAAAAGCATTTACCAGGACCCGCGAAAAAACGGTCGACATGTCAAGTATGTCGGTTGGAAGCCAATGTTTCAAACACAAAAGAAGCCAAAGCACTTGCAAGTCGGAACTGCGTGGCCTGCTTGGATCCTGCTTGCAGAATTGTTGCTCATAACCATGTTCCGGCTGGCTCTTCCTTTAAAATCCACGAACTACTCGGTCCTGGACAAACATGCTTTGACTTGGCTCACAGTGCCAAAGGACGCATGATCTGGGAGCCGGATGCGAGAGGCCTTGCTACAGTGCCACACAAAGTCAAAACATCACACCCTATGGTGCAGGCAGTGCGAGCACACTGTGGTTTGCGACCAAAGAAAACACGACGTCCTACAGATGGCACCATTGTCAGCAACAACAACAACAATGCTACTTAGAAATTACTTTTCAGACTTGTACGCTTTCTCACTAGGAATGAAGCCAGTGTGTTCTTCTCCTTCTTCAGAGAAATTCTTGTCAATGAAAGCTTGAACACAGACTGGAAGCAACTGTCTGTCTTTGCATCCAAGGACACGAGCGCAGAACCTACACAAGGCGTGTCGGTAGTTTCGAAATGTCAATTCAACACCCTGAGCCGCCTGTGATGTCAAGTTGTCAACAACAACCCTGGCCTCTTCATTGACCTCATCATCCTCAAGAATGCAGGGATCCCGCTTACACCACTTGCACAACTGTCCCTTGCCGGCAGCCATTTTCTTTGGAGTCTCCTCTTCACCTTCATAATCATTGATGTCGAATCCTTTAGCTTGAGCAAACTCTGATCCCTTTCCTTTGGGACTGGGTGTTTTGACACAATTGTCATCACCGGAGTCTCCGGTGCAGAATGAACATGGGCTTGAGTCAGTCTCATGGCACTTTATGTTAAAAAGTTTGACCTCTCCATCAGAGTAACAACTCGCATCCTCCCAAACTGCAAATGGACCTCTCTTAGCATATTTTGGGCAGGGCTCAATGTCCTCGAAATCAAATGATGACTTGTATGACTGGACTTTCTTGGTACATCGGCGAGAGTTGTTCTCTTTCTCATTGTTATTGTCATCCTCTTCTTCACTGTCAACGTCCACAATGACATCATCAAGATTTTTGGGCAAAGGAACAGCTTTGCCATCAGCCATAGCATCCACAAAGTTGTCCGCGAACACAGCCGTCCCTTTTGAAATCTTGCTCATGGACGGTTCCAAGACATCCCCAAGACGCTTCTTGGATCCATTCTTTATGGGCTTCGATTGCACGGGCGCCATGGTAGGTTCAATTCTTCGACGATGCTTCAGCAAATCCAGAAGTGCACACTGTGAGCTGACCGTGACAATGTTGTCATTGTCACACTAAGATAGATGGCGCCAACCAAAGACATTGGAACAACAGCATTGGATCCATTCTAATTGAAACAATAGCATTGGATCGATTCCAATGATAGATAAGATGCGCTTTGGCTGTAACAGGAAGATAGACATGGCAACAACAGAAAAGGTTACCGTGTTAACCGACATTTTATTTGCATGAGATAAGCTCAACCCTTGCATATCGACAAGGGTTTACCGGTAACCCTTGTCAGTTGCCACCAGGGTTGAGTCTTATAAAGACTCGACATTGTATGGCATTAAACTTTTGCTATTCTGTTTCTCTTGTATCTTGTTCATAACTGGCTTTGCTGGTTTTTTGAATTGTTTCTTTGCAGATGCCCAAAATTTACCTCATTTATTTCTCTTTTGGCAGTGTGTTTCTCGTGCATTTTGTTCAACTTGCCTCTGATTCTTTTGTTACATTTTATAACATCTTTTTGCAAGTGCCCAACATTTTACCTCTTGCCGTTGCTGTTGTAGTAAGCTCTCAAGTAAGGCCATGGGGCTGGGTGCTTTTCATTCTAACCTTTGCGTGCGGTGCTCCAAGACATTCTTTGTACCCTGTCATACAGTACGTTTCACTCTATAGTGAGCTCTCCCAGACAGCAACGAAACTCATTGTGCCTGCTATGCAAGTACTGTTGATGCCTTATAGTTGCTTTAAAAATAAATTGGATGTTACCTTAAATTGGACTTAGCCTATTATTTTGCTGCCATCGTGATTAATGTAGTGATGTATAAATTCGACTGGATAACTTTGTTGTAGCGAAGCTCATCATAAAAATAAATAACCTCTTTTAATTCGAGGTGAGATGATGATTGTTTGGGTGTTGGCCACAAATACCTGCCTCTTCTTATTTATTCATCCGGAAAAATTCCACTTAGTAAATTCTGCAACAAAGGGGGGAGCTGCGAACTTTCAAATTCGATTTCTTCGTGCAAGAACTCTGGGAGAGGGTCTGGATTCTCCAATGGTTGATATCGTAAAAGGGAACTTGGTGCGGCGTCTTCGGAAGTTTCGTCTGTATTCGAACTTGAGACAGTAGAAATGCGAAACTTGGTGCTAGTCTTTGTTTCTGGGTTTGCGACTGTGCAATCGCAGTGCAGCTCATTCTGGATTCCTTCAACATTGGAGAGAGTAGTCCCAGTGAGTTGTTGGTAGGCTCGAATCGTCGCAGTCTGGTTGGAAACCGTTTTCTCAAATTCCTCGACTCGGCTCTGTAAATCTTGAATTGCTTGCTTTTGTTGTCCATCTTCCGATGCTTGAGACTTGAGCTTTTGGTTTTCGTGTTCGAGTTCTTGATTGTAGGATCTCATGAGACGTTCTCTTTCTTCGCTTTCACGTGTGTATGCATAAAGAAGTGCTTCTGCCTTGGTGACTCGCTCAGCCTGCAGTTCGTTGAAGAGTTGTTCCCAATTTTTTTGGGTTTGATTTTTGTTGCAAGTGTTCTCATCTTGCTCGCCTGTTTCTGTGTTGTTATTTTTCGCTACATCTCGGTCGTAGTCCTTTTTCTTGGTGGACAGGACGTGTTCTACCTTCCGCTTTTTGCATGAGCTGCCCATGGACAACGTGGTATCTTTCCCTGACTTGGTGTTATCTATGTTGGGATCGATGCCCTGTTGTAGAGGAGACTTCGCCATTTCTTGTCTTTGCTTTGGCAACATAAAAAATGCTCGAGTTGATACTGGTACAGTTGAGAGTGAGTTGAAGTAGCAGGTACGATACTAGTAGAACAGAAACAGAAATTCAAACAAATTTAAAAATAGAGATAATAAACGGCTTTTCGTTGATTCGTGCTTGCTTCCCAATGCGTCGGATGAGTCACAACCGAACGAGTCCGTGAATGAAATAAATGAATCGAATGAGTCAACGAATCTCTTGATCGAGCTCTTGAATCGATTGAATCTCACTACTACTAGCTACTAGCTAGCTAGTAGAAAAGAAGGATGGAGTCAGAATTGTGCCTGTAATCCCGGCATTTTGTCAGCCACCGTCGGAGTAGCTACGGGAGCGGCTACGAGCTCACTGGTAGGATGACGTAGCGTCGAGTACGTAGCAGTAAATACAGTAGTAGAGTAGTAGTGTACACCGAAAAAAACACAAAGATTTGAAAAACGCACGACCCCTCGAATCGCGATTTTGTGGCTACAAGCTACTAGCTAGTACTTGTAGTAGCTACCGGTACTTGCTAGTAGTAGCTACGGTACCAATAGCTAAACTACTATCGGTTGGAAGAGCAGTTGCCGACTGAACTACTGTATCTGCACTCAGCGGCATGAAGATTCTAGATGCAAATTCAAGTCACAACAAGGATCTTAGGTTTTGGTTTATAAGATTTCTTGGCAACTCGCAGAGCCTGATAGCTACCAGATACCGGAGCCCCGGTTGCTACCTGACTAGGTAGAGAAACATCTGTCCGAGGTACTCGGCTGAGAAAGGTGTGCTCTATTAGGGCAATGAAGCTGAAGCAGGCAACATTCATGACTATTAGATACGTAAATGCAAATTCTATTACTATGTAAATTATGTAAAACTCTGATGAAAATGTGTGCAAGAAGAAACGGTATAAAAACCAGCTCGTCCAACTAGACGTCCCCTGGTTCTGATGAGACAGGCACCATCCTGAACTTCATGTGATCGCCCCAAATAGGCTGCAAGGAAGAATGTGACGTATTCATCGTCAATTGACTCATTTCAGATTCGGATGCGACATACGGCAATATCTTTTGCGGATCTGCTAGCAACGGATGCTGGCTCTCGCTCCAGCCACCACCTCCGACAGGGGAAAATTTAATGACAGTGTGCAGGGGCACTTCAATCGACATGCAATTTTCCACAGGTGTGCCCCTAAAATAAGCGATCAATGTTTGCAAGGTACTGACATGACTGACGACAAGCGTCGGAATGACCTGCTGTTCGATATCGATGATGACTGGACCCAAACGCTCAATCAAATCACGGTAGCATTCGCCACCTGGAAAGCGTGTGTGAAAGGGGTCCTGTTCGAGCATATCGTACCAGTTTGGCATAGCATGCTGCAGCTCTTCAAGCTCCATACCCACAAAATCACCTTTGTCCAGAGGATTTAGTGCTGACAGTTGTTCCACTCGGGTCACAAACGTATCGAACTTTGCGGTTTCCGTGCTCCTTCGCATAGTGCTGGCTAGAACACGAAGTGGAAAATCCGCATCATGCTCCTCGTCATGCTCCACAAAAAGCGGAGCCAACCCGGACATGGATGTACCAGTGTTCGTAACGTTCATGGTACTCTCACGCTTTTCCACGAACTCTGTACACTCTTTATGTTTCAAAAAGACAGAAAATAGAGGCGTGAGTGATAGCCACAGATTGAGTTTGAGGCAAAAGCATACAAGTCATAACCATAGCTTACCTTTTTCCAGAAACGTGTAGAGATGTTCTCGGAACTTGAGACCCGCAGGTCCAAGCTTATCTCCACGCGACAGCCTCTTTTGAGAATGAGTCGACATGTCCAAGAAAGATCCATTTGCCTTGTCCACATAGGTGACATAATCATCGCTATCCAGTGTCACTCCACTGGGCGTCTGACCTGGACGACAAAGATATACCGGGCGTGTTCCAATATGCCACGCCATCAAGGCGGGCACCATTAACTTGGACATTCGACCGTAGATGTGATTCACCATGAGCTTCGTCGAGAGGTTGAAGATCTTGATGTAGCTCTGGGAATCATCCGTGATGGTCTCGTACGAGTCTTCGTACTTTTGCACTCGGCTACGAATATCGGCCAGAGCTTGCTCTTCTGGCATACCCTCATAGTCGGGACTGTTCTTGATCTTGAAGCGATAATTTTCTTCTAGAAGCTCCACATCATCGCAAATAGACTCAACAAAGATAACTCCAAGGGGGAGCTTTCCTTGTCGGTTGGATGTGCATTCTTCCAAAATCCACTTGCGCCTCTTGGCCGTGGAATTGGTGGCATCAAAAATGGCAACCTTGTCCTTGGCCCAATCCTTGGATCGAGAATCATGATACAGATCCATCGACGCATCACTTGACCTTCGGTTCTTGCGGAGCTGATGAGGCTGCTGGTCGTCGCTGTCGTCTGATTCTGTGTCAGAGTCCAACCATCTCAGCATGTCATCGAGAGCAATCTTGGCCACCTTTTCTCGTAAGGCTGCTGCTTCCGTGTTGTTATTGTCAAAGAAGTCGGCAGTGCAATTGTTTGCTTCTTCTGATTGCTTGTTGGCCTTGGCGACCGCCGAATAGGCTTGTCGACGGTACTTGCCAACGTTGAAGATTTTGGTCTGGCTACCACTCCATCGCAGGAAATGTTGCAATTTCCTCGAAACAAACGACTTTCCACGAGCAGGTAGTCCAACCAGAACAATGACTAGCAGTGTGGAATCCTGAGTTAGTTTTCGTCTCTGTGTAGAAAGGATCAAAAGCAAAAGATACAAACCAAGTTAGATGATTGCCATGAGGAAATGCAATCTACTGTAGTACAGTGGTGTAATACAAGGAAGTGAAAATGAAAGTTCAAAACCGCGAATTTCCCCTACGTAAAACTGGTACATTTTCCTACACAGAAAACCCCGATCAAACACAGAATTTCATCGGCATCAGCCTGCGAAAACTTACCGGCTCCAACCGTGTCAAGGTCAACTTGGTTTCTTCTGCTATTTCAGAGGAACCAGCGGCATAATAGTCGCGGCCATTGTTGGTAGTTCGGTCTTCACTAAGAGGAGGCATGGTGCTCATATTTTGTTGATAATATTATGCAAAGGAAATGATGATGATGGATGTGTTTATCAATTTGGGAGAGTAAGTGATGGCTCGTGATAGTAGGCCTCGTGATAGTAGTACGAACGACCATAGTAATGATGGGAGGACAAGTGGTACTCGTGTAGATAAAAATAGCGCACCAAAAAAAAATCGTAGCTTTCCTCACCGTTCGTCATCAACTTACTCAGGAGCTTTACACAGTGAGACCCAACTTCTGGCATCCCAGCGGAACGCGGAGTGCCGGCCGTTTGAAACGTACAGTAAAGTTGCCAGTGAAATGGCATTTGTCTGGACGAAGAGTCTCACTGGTACTCCGTAATGTTAAACGAGCCAAATCCTACCAAATTCTACGAGGGATATCGTACGTCTCACCTTCTTCAAGTTTTGGCGAAAATTGTAACCTGGATGTTGGGTCCGTAGACAAGATACGATCCTTAAGTAAATTCTGCAAACTTGAGTCCCTGGTATTCCTACATTACGTCACACCTTGCGTTTCGGTCATTTGAATTCATTTTTTTAGCGAGAAACACGACTTCTTTTTCTAGAAAATGCCTGCCCATCATCCGTGATGCGACACGAAGATTTAACAAGGGACAACAAACTGGTACCTAAAGTTATAGCTCGAGATACGTCGTCGTTTTTCGAACTTCCAATGTTGGCTTGCTGTAGCAAATCCATTTCTTTACACGTCGATTCTTTCCATCTACCTTCCTCAATTCGTGCATTAGTAATTGACAAAATGTTGGTCACCGCTTCTGGTTTTTAGGTTTTTGTTTCAATTCCAGAACGCGTCATAGCCGCCACCTAACTACCTAACGGACGATCCTACGGGTAGGATTGCTTTGCAAGCAAAATTTTAGCCTCAGTGCATGCCACATCATATAAATGAGCTACAAATGCAGAAAGTCCGTCTAACTGGCGGCACTTGTTCGAGATGGTGATGGCTGGCTAACCAGTGGGCAAAGATCCGGGAAACGTCGACGACAGATCCTCTGCTGTTGTGTCAACTTTTTGTCTCATCAGCCACGACCATACGAAGCCGACAGACCATCAAGATCGTATCTTTCTTTTTGTATCCAAAAGAAGATGGGAACTGGCTTGCCGGCCATCATGGGGATCAACGGTAGCACAGGTCATTGGCAGGCATGCTTAGGAGGCCCATCATCAAGTAGCTACCAAGAGACGGTAGAAGGGCCGCCACTGTACACAGACCATAAGGTACTACTAAGGATCAGGAAGGACGACTTTGGAGAGATTTCACAACAAATGCCGGTTCGTGCAGCCCTTGGCCAGAGAGAGAACCCTGCACTCCATGTTGGACTGTTTGCAAATGTAGAGGCACAAAAAACAGGGCACGGGCTGAGAGAGACAGAGCTCGAGCCTGACAAATGGATTTCCTCGAACTGATCTTTAGTAGTGAATTATATGTGAAAGCGTAGTTTTCGTTCCATATAGTGTCATTGTCTTTTTGCCAGTTCATGCCATGCTATCCTTGCTTAATTGTTGTAGTGTGAAACCTTGTTTGGCTGTTTGAAATGACAAATTTAGAGGGCTGCTGGCTTCAGCGCCATGTCTCCAGTCCAGCTTGCTCCGCCAGCAAGGGAAACAGGGTCGAACTTTTGTTGACAAATCAGACATCGAATGGTAAATGTGAGACATCGAAAGAGAGTCACAAAACAACATAATTTTCAGATAGTTGAAGACAACCGCATGTGTAATATCTTCTTACCTTGACACTCTCAACGCAGACAAAGTTGTTGTAGCCCATTCCTTCGTCGCCATAGGGATTCCAGAGAACGGTGTCCTCCCATCCTGCTGTATTCAAAACAGAGAGCTGCAAAAGCAAGACAAAGGGACACGTAAAGGATTGTGAGTTGCAAAGTTGCTAAATCATAGTGGAATTAAGAGCAACGACAGACGTACCGATTTTCCAGTTCCCTTGTCATTCAAGACGGGATCATTCACACCCATGTAGACACTGTCCGTCTCCGATGTAATGGTAAGCGAGCTACGTTCCTCGGTCTGCATTTCACCACCATCTCCCACCATCTTGTTCAAAAATTGCTTGCCCGCAAAGGATCCAGCAATTTCCAAGTTATCCAAGGACGAGACGGTAAAGTACGAGTGTAGGGCGGCTTGGAAGTCGAAGGCTTCTTCACCCTTGTTTTCCACCAACATTTTGGTAGCCAATTGATCGGCTTGCAAATCCACACTAAAGGTGCACAAGAACTCCTTGTCCCACATGGCTTTGCTGTAATCCGAGGGAGCCATTTCCAACTCAACGGTGGTGTCCGTCGTGGATTTGACACTCCAGTTAACGTTTCTGGCAAAACCATGTTGTTGAATGGCTCCAGGTCCAAACTATGATTTTTCAAGGATCAAAATAAAAAGCTTAAGGTGAATTGCGTGTTTCTCACATCGAGTTATTCAAGGCGACACGTGTACCTACCTGTGGCCAGCAATGGGATAATCCTCCACTGATGGGTTTGGATCCATCAGTCTTGGCGTCGGGTCGGACGGCAATGAACTGAACAGAAATTCATAAGGAAGAAAACGTTAGGATTAACAAACGTCAAACAGTAACAAGCAGATACCATGCATTAGCCGTCTTACCTCTTGGCCTTCCCCATCCACATAGGAAGTCACAACACCTCCAAACAAATAAACTTCGGAAGAAGCACCTGTATCGGGATGCACCAATTTGACGTATTCGAGGCCATGCTCATTTTTCATCAAACCAGCGGCGGCGGCGCCACCCGTTGCTGGGGCGTCGGCAACTCCACCACGACTCTCGACCCATTTGGTACGAGAGGCAATTTTTTGCTTCTTTCGACTGTCAAACAGGGCGGTTTTGGAAGGGGTGCCGGGTGGCTGGACCACAAAAGCGCTGACGGCAGTAAATGCCAGGGAGACAAGACAGAGACTGAATTTCATGATGATTGAGTTATTAATCGGCAACGAAAAATGGCAAACAACTGCTTTGGTTTTGTTACTTCCGAGTTATGAAATATGTGATGACATGGGCACATGGCTGACATGCATTGGTAGTGGCTGGCTAGTAAGATGCGGTACGTACCAAAGGACCGACCGATGGATGCGACCCTTCCTTTTCGATGGAATGAGATTCATTTGATGAGATTTTGAGTACGTACGTGAATGAATCAAGGATGAGGGATATATCTTTGAGATATTATGAGCAGGAAGGGATCGTCAGGTGTGCAGGACTGATTCCAGTCGCGCTTGAATAATTTTCAATTTGCCTCCTGTTTGCCTTCGTTGCCTTGTGATAGTATTCACACTAGTCTTCTCTCCTCTCTTCTAGCTAGCTACTAGGAGCTGTTTAGCCTTTTAGCTACTATAGGAGCGGGCTAGTTAGGGAGCTAGTTTGCCAATGCATCATCGCTGTAGATGAAGGTTTATGCATCGCAGAATGGCAGCCACATTTCGGTGGCCTACAATTCATCGTCGCTGTCATCCGCAAGATCGTCTCTGCGAAATAAATTCGTAGCTCGATTGGAAAACTTCTGCTCCACCAAAATTGGAATCTGTAGACCCGGCCTTTGGGTGGCAAGCGCAAACACATCAAAGGCTCTTCCTGAACATTGCTTGCACACCATCCATTCATATAGTTTCTCTGTCCATGATTCTGCAATCTCGTCGCAAGAAATCACGATACTAGCATCAACAATAGAAGCGCTATCCACCAGATGCTCCAAAAGCAAATCTGCTTGAGCAAGCAATCTACCAGGAGGCGCGGAGATATCCAAACTCCACTGCGCCTGTGCGCGTGTCAATAAATGATGAAAAACGTGATGCGATTGTTACAAGCAGAATAAAGCCAACAGCCACCAGTGTAGGAGGAGTACTAGCGGAACAAGTCGCGGCTCACCTTTGCTAAGAAAAGAATGCACGAGACCAACGCATTCCCAACGAGGCCACTCTTGCCAGAAATGCGGGCCAAGTCAGATGATGACAAAGACAACAGAACTTGCATGGACGCAACAAGAACTTTTTCGTCCAAAGCGCTCCCCAAGCATTCCACACATTTGGCAACGGATATTACAGCCTTTTGCAATGCCACCAAGCAGGCATCGCTCCACGTTTCTCTTAGGATCCAGCACTTCAGAATTAGCGCCAACGAGTTACACGCAATTCTCCCGTGCTTCTTGATGATTGATCTTTGTTTCCAGCTCAGACCCCTGCGTTTTTCAGCGTCAAGGAGTGCGGGAACCATGTCTACTTTTTCTGAAAGCGAACAAACAATTTGCGCACAGAACTCGTCGACATCCCAAGGAAGCAGGTCGCCATTTTTGTGGTACTCGTCGCGCAGGATGACTACACCAAAGTGACCAATGCTTCGGATTCCGTTGCCCCCCACCTACGCCCACGTGAAGACTTCCCATCAGAGCCGATTGTGCGATAAAACATAGAAAACCCTGGCCGGGTCATGTGTACGTACCTTGTCATTTGAGTCGTTCAAGCTTTTGTAAACAGCTAGACATGCTTTCTTAAGAGTTGAAGGGTCCAAGAGAATTCCACTGTCGACACTGCTAATCACCTGAGCCAGATTTCCGGCGGCAAAGATTGCCTTTGTTCGAAAGAAAGAATAGGTGAATGATTTCGTGAAATCCGCTTCTGTACGAAAATGAACTGCATCTGCAGCGGGTTGCTTACCATACTTCTAACCGCTGCGTTTCCATCCAATGATGCAGTAAGCATAGTTCTACACACATCGTGGCAAATAGCACCCAAGAACTCTGCTCGCTGGTGCATGCAAGACTTGAAAGGCACTTCAGCTGAAGGTAGCGAAGCAGCATTTTCGTTTTCAGCGAAAGTATTACAAATGTCCCCGATGGATTTGCAGGCAGCTGCCCTGACAGAAGCGGTGGGCTCCATCCCACAGCAATGGCCAAGAATCAAATCGGTATGGCTCTTCGCGTTTAAGTCGTCATTTTCTTTTGTTTGTGTCAGCAAGTCTGACTCGAGCAAAGAGCCATAAGCTTGAAAACATAGGCATCGGCAAGGCGCTGAGGCAATTTTTAAGGAGACGGGCAGCAAAGAAAGCGCAAAGTGTGCCGCTTTATATGAATCGCAGGTGACGCCTGTCTCATTGAAAATAAACTTTCGTCCTTGTAAAAGGCCCTCCAACATCAGCAAACCGTTTTGCTGGAATACAGTATTATCTGACGCGCAAAGCACGTGTGTTGCATCTCGAAACTGCTCCCAGTAGTCCAGCTTCTCTAGCACTGTTTGGGGGCGGTTTCTTAGAATGGATCGAAGAAGCTTGACTGGCAGTTTGGATTGTGAAGTCCCCTCCTCTGAGTTCATTCGCGCTGCTTCTGCAATTCGCTGCAACAGCCCGTCAAGGAAGAATTGCGACGACGACGAGGGTAACCATTTGGCAGTCGGAACAATCATGGAGGTCCGTAAACCCTGAGGTGTAATCCTGCCTCCCATGGAGTCTTCCATTAGGTCCGCAATTCGTTCATAGGATGACAACCTCAGGGGGGCAACATTGAGCAAATTAGTGGCCACGGTTTCCACCAAGTTACACGCAGCCTTCATGACTCCCTTTCGGTCGTCATCTGCGTTAGAGCCGTCATCGAAACATTCCCAGGGTATTTCTAAGAGCGCAGCCCTTAACAGGCTAGCAAGGGCATCTGCCAGGGTGTTGCTTTGTCGGGTATATAAGGAGTCCCAGTGTTTCAGGAGGCAACACTGAGTGACCAGGATGAGGTTATTGATTGCTGCCAATACTCGTGTGGCAAAGTTTGACACCCTGAAATGGCGGTGGCGCTGAGTCGGAAGCCCTTGTTTGCCCAGCCATAGCTTCCAAGGAGCATTGGAACCAGTTATGGCTAAGGATGACATCATCAAGGTAACTTCTTCCGTGCTTTGTGAACGATGTAACATACTCAGAAATGTTGAACGAGTATGGCTCTTGCAGTGCGGGCATTGTGTGACCTTGTCGGCGTTGTCAAACGACGAGTCATCGGCCCTCTTACTTGTACCCATACGATTATCCTGGAACAATAACACGGGTACCAAGGACAAGCTGGCGTCCGGTTGCTGCTCTAAATAGGCAAGTAAAAGTTCCAAAACCTTGGTCGTTCCTTTAGACCTGTGACCTGGTGATGTTCTGTCGTTCGACTCTGCAACGTGATCAGTCGGCAGGATGTCTCTGAAAAACTTCTCCATGACGTGCAAATCCAAATCTGCAGATTTTTTTGGTCGCATTGGCAGCTGCTGCTTATTGGACTTGTCAACGTCGCCTGCAACATGAAGCGCTGTTGTTAGGCACGGATATATTTGTTCTGCAACGTCGACTGCCGGACAGAAAAGCCCTGCTTGTAAAACATGAAACATTCGTTTCCGAAGTGGATTGACGAGGTAGACCTCTTGTCCATCGGCGTCCACATAATCGACAAGCGGGGCCAATAAAGCTGATGCATGTTTTTTGACGCCCAACAATGACTGAAGCGACCGAATTCCAAGTAGAAACAATCGTTTCTGTTCTTTCTCGTCTTTGTTGTCGACGGATTTCTGCTTCGTGGAAGAATCCGTGGTTTGTTCCCTGTTATGGCTGTTGTTGCCTGTGCTCAAATATTGTTCCAAGGCAGCAACTAGCACCGGCCCGACCATTTGATTACTGGTAATTTCAGCTGGCAATTGCGGAGCAAACCATTGGAGAACTTGAAAACAACATTCATAGTATTTTGTTCGTCGTGTGCCGTTGCAATTGTCGAGATGACGAGCTGGAATGCGAAGCAACCCCGTCAGACAATTTTGACCCTGCAGGGCCGTTGTCAATGACAGCACATCATGATGGTTCCTCCCAGATTGCGCAAACAGCTGGCACGACCAGTCCAAGATTTCATCCAGCACGGTATTGTCGTCTTCCTGAAAAGCAAGGGTATGCAATGCTGCCGCAATAGCCGTGGCACGCTGATGGCCAGTGATAGTACGACCGCGAGTTGTATTTGTGATGTTGGCAAGGAGCACCATAATTTTTGTTGCGTCTTCTTGCACAATGACGTCCTTATTTTCCCCTCTTGCTTGTGAATGTTTCCCCCAGTCCCATAACTGCTTCGTTAGCTTGTCCCATTCTATTGACGACGTAGAAGCCACCTGCGTATCCTGATTGGAATTGTTGAGCATTGCGGCATCATTTCTCCATGAACTGTTACAGTCGCTTTCGCTGCTATTTCGATGTCTACCCCCCTTGGCAGGCATCTTCCAGTCGCCTCTATTATTAGTGGTGTTTCGATGTCGATTCGTACCCCTTCCTTCCCTTCCTCTTCCCCCTCTTCCTCGTTCTTGGGCCTTGCCACGTCCTTCACGGCGGAAATCAGAAAAAGCATCATTGTTGTTGTCATTCTTTTTCTTGTTGGGTGATTGCAAAGCATCCCATCTGCTACTACTCATGCTATAATAGATGGCTACACAGAAAGAGCCTCGCCTCCTCGAGTTGGTGGCGAACGTCGAATTCAAATACTACTAACTCATCTAGGCTGAAAGTAAGGTACTTGTAGTGCGTGTACAGTAACTTCTTTGTACTAGTAACTATGTAAGCCACAACAACACGAACAATCAATGAAAATTAATGTGTGACATAAAAGCCAAGCGACTGACTGACTGTTGTTGCCTTAGGGCCATGGAATTATGAGACGCACAGTGTACCGGAAATCTAACCGAAGATTTCGACGACGCTTCTGATTTTCCAGCAACCACCATGGCAATCCATGCATAATAATAACTTCGCTTGGATTTGACTGTGGGCGGCTTCCATCTAGCTACTCAACTGTACAGTTGCTGTTGAAGGCACTCGCACTCCTCTATACTGTATACTTGTGTAGATAAAACATGGTTTCTATTCTGAATGCCATCAACAATATCCTACAATGGGAACCGATTGCCATTCTGGTCGACAGCATCTTTTGGTTGGTTGTCTTCTTGGTCGGCTTTCCCCTTGCTGCCGTTGTGGCTTTGCTGCGCATGGTTTACTTGGTGGTCTATTACTTTTTATTTGAAAAACAAATCAACCCCTTGGATGACGAAAAGAAAGGGACAGAATATGCCGTATTCATCACAGGGTGTGACTCTGGGTTTGGGAATCAATTAGTGGAGCCATTGACGACCCGAGGCTTTACCGTCTTTGCCGGCTGTCTGCAAAAGGATTCGTTGAGTCAATTCAAAGGAAACTCGTTGGTCATTCCCCTTCAAGTCGATGTGACCAGTGATAAAAGTGTGGAAGAAGCCGTCAAGATGGTTCAAACGTGGCTTTCTTCGGCGGGGAAACGAAAACGATATTTTCATGGTCTTGTCAATAATGCTGGCATAGCACGAGTAGGATTGATTGACTGGCTTAAAATGGCGGATTTCAAGGCAACTATGGATGTAAACTGCATGGGGATGATCCGTTGTTGCAAGGAGTTTATGCCCATTTTCAAAAAGCAAGCAGCCGCGGGTGTTTACAAGGATTCTAGAATCGTCAATGTGATATCCTCCGCGGGGACATTTCAGGGTGGAGACCATTTGTTTTCGGCCTATAGTGCATCCAAGCATGCGGCGGATGCATTCACCGTCAATCTGCGGCTGGAAATGAATCATTTCGGTGTGCACGTAACAGCGATCAACCCTACCTTTCATCAAACACCCATGTGTAACGGTGCAAGTAACGAAAAGATGATCAAATCCTTGTGGAATGGTTTGCCCGACACCACAAGAGACGAGTACGGAGAAGGTGAGCTTATAACGTATATTGTTTGGTGATGCTTTCAGGAGCAACTGGTTCCTTTTGTGGTTTGCGTGGTCATTTTCTTATGTGCGTCTGAACGTTTCTTCTTCTTTTTTGTTTGGGAAAAAGACTTTTTTGCTGGAGTACTGAAAATGTGCCGCCTGATAAAGCTTATCACGTGGCGATCCAAGAATGTCGTGGACGCATTGGAAGAAAGCCTTGTTTCAAAAATCCCCCCAGTACGAATGTTCGTTGGCCTGGACGCCAAATATGTCTTCCCTCCCCTCAATCTACTACCCGCTGGAATGGGCATTCCTGCTGTTAGAGAAGTTCCTGCCATGATGAAACAATAATGGATGGGGAGGGAATCAATAGAGTCGTTGACTTTCTGGCAGGGAGTGCCAAGTGCTTTCTTTCGTCTGCTCGCCGGGGAGTATTTGAGGCGAAGCCCTGTACACGTAGTTGCTAGGGTTTAGATACTTTAGAAAAGTGCACGTGCTTGGTCTAATAATATATAATTAGCTGCCTGCATAGCTCGCAAATCATACAAGACATCTTAACATATTTATTTTCCATGGAAACAATTCATCATACATGAAGCCATCTCCACACCACCTCCTCCTGGCCACTAGAACACGCCTCAAACTTGATGGAAACTCGTACCGACGACCAGCTGGTAAGTTCACGATATTTTCTGTGTACCTCTGAAATCTTCTACAACAAAAACTGGACACATCTATCAGAGGATAACAGAGTTCTAATACCAGGTCTGTAAAATTGATCCCTTCGATCTAGTAGTCTAGTTAGTGCAGTACAAGTGGCTTGCTCCCAGCTCTTCAGTGGATCGACAAACTTTTCACAGTCGACCCTCATAGCCGAAATCTTTGCGAGCTTGTGTGAGACCTAACTCAACTGGTATTTGAGAGACTTCGACGCATACGGGCTCATGAAACGAGCGTTAAAAAATTGCTACCGCCCTGCGTGCGCGTTTCTTGGCACACTCGTCTACATAATACGGTACTATCGGTACTCCGTGACTCCAGCGGCTAGTAGCATTTCAACTGGACGAGTTTCTCACTCATCATCGAATGAAATCACCTTACATTTGAGTGATCCATTTTATTTCCAATCTGCCCATTTGTATCGGACGTTATAGAGCAATCAAGCACTTACTACAGTAGTAGCTTAGTAGCCATATTCTTGTAATAGTACCATGGCGGATGCAGACAGAGAGGCAGGAGCGTCTATCCCTGCGTCGTCTCCTGCTGCCAAAGATGCCACCATGACTGGTGGCGAGAGTGCTCCTGTGCCGTTGGCGGATGGAGCAGTAGTAGCAGCACCCCGTCCTGCTGGCATTAATAAGCCGACGAAACCCAAACGCATCAAGACCAAGAAGCGCAAACCCGATGCAGGAGACGGTGATGTTGAGACTGCTATTAATTTGAAGCGGAAGAAAGCCAAGAAGATCAAAAAAGCGGACAAGGTACGTGCTTTTGTTGTTGTTGTTGACGCTGTAATTTTAGTTGGAAATTCACGGTCTTTCTGCTGCCTTTTTTCTTTGGCAATTTTAAACCTCTCAATTTCTTTTTCCGTCCTGTCATACTACAGGACAAAGATGGACCACCAAGTAAATTGGCAGCGGATGCTGATGGAAAAGCCGGCAAGAAACCTCGCAAAAAGATTCCCAAGCCTCCTCCTCCAGGTCCTGTGGGTCCACCTGTCCAAGAGGGACTTTCGGCAGCTCAAATTGCCGTCAACGAGCAAATGCGGCGGGTGCTGGAAGAAGATCAGTATTCCGCCAATGGTTCCATTGTGGACACGGATTCCGACGAAGAAGATTCCACCTATCGTGGAGAAACGGTCCGCATGGAACGAACGGCCCTCATGGCTGCCATGCGCAAACATTTGTTTTTGGAACGCATGACGAGTGGACCTGGGTCGTCTGTAGCTTCCTCCAAACCTGGAGGAGGAGACGACGATGACGATAATGATGACAACCGTCGTGGCGGGCGTAAGAAAAAGAAGAAAGTAAAACGGGGAAAGGACGACATGATCGTTGCCGACGATGAACCGGTCATGGAGACGAGCCGTACAGCCGATGCGATTGTTAGCACCGTTGCCGATGCCGCAGGAGATGTGGAACAAGACCTGTCTCTTATACACATCTGACGCTGCAGACGAATAGAGAG
>ENA-ORBV01001645-ORBV01001645.1-microbial-mat-metagenome-genome-assembly--contig:-NODE-1645-length-49114-cov-6.052919_pt1 | contig 49114 bp, 42 predicted proteins | sample MGYA00237777_ERZ505514 | MGnify/ENA primary metagenome ERZ505514 (study PRJEB26160, sample SAMN06269048) | microbial mat metagenome | isolation source: Oligotrophic lake microbial mat | place... | reverse complement strand
CTTGCCCTCGGCATCGATGAGTTCGACGCCCTCGCCGCGCACGAACTCCATCGCGGCACGCTTGTACAGCGGAAGCAGCGCGTCGGTGAGCGGGGTCGGCTCGGTCATGGTGGACATTGGGGGATGGCAGAAGAACGGGACGGCAGAAGAACGGGACGGCAGAAGAACGGGAAGACGAGAAGACGAGAAGACGAGAAGACGAGAGACGAGAAGACGAGAAGGTCAGATGCGTCGGGCGGGGGAGTTGCGTGTCGCTAAAAGTGCGGTGCCTGCAGTTCGGTCGCTGATGGCGGTGAGGTTGCCAATTCGGACGCGCTCGACGCCGGCGTCGAGCGCCAGACGCGCCGACTCCAGCTTGGCGATCATGCCGCCGTTCGCGACGCCACTCGATATAAGGGCGGTTATGTCGTCGTCATCGAGCGTCGGAATGGCTTCGCCGTGCTCGTTTAGGACGCCGGGGACGTCGGCCACGAAGATCAGATCGTCCGCTCCCAACGCACCGGCGATGGCAGCGGCAGCGTCATCTCCATTCACATTGCACCCCTCACCGTTGGCGAAGCGGCCGAGGGGTGAGATGACGGGCACGAAGCCCGCCGACAGGAGCGCGTGCAGCATGGCGGGATCGACCCGTTCAGGCACACCCACTGCACCCAGTTCCCCCTGGCCGAAGCGAGTGCAGGAGAGGAGGTTGCCATCCTCGCCCGAGACGCCCACGGCGGGGACGCCGGCCTGCAGCAACGCGCCCACCAGACGCTTGTTGACTGTCCCCGACAGGACCATGCGCACCACGGTGAGATCGCCTTCCGTCGTGACTCGGCGTCCATTGAGAAAGGTGGGTTCTGCTCCCAACTTCCGTTGCAGCTGCGACACTTCGTCGCCACCTCCATGCACGACGCACACCCAGTCGCCCCGCATGTGCACGGCGGCGATGGCCGAGGCTAGCGCCGGGTCACCTTGCGCCCGCCCACCAATCTTGATCACGCGTATCACAGCGGGAGCCCCATGGCTTCCGGCAGCCCTAAACACACGTTCGCGTTCTGCACGGCCTGGCCGGCGGCACCTTTCACGAGATTGTCGATGGCCGAGAGCACAATAAGCGTGGGAGCGCGTAGACCGTGGGCTTTTCGCACCGATATGCGGACCGCGTTGCGGTGTACCACGTCGCGAAGCGTGGGCAACTTCTCGCTGATTTCAATGAACCGCTCGCCGGCAAAGTGCTCGTGCCAAAGCTGCAGCGGATTGTCGATCTCCTGCGAGAGCTGCACCGTGACGGTGGCCAGAATGCCGCGCGCCACCGGAAGCAGGTGCGGCGTAAACAGGAGGTCGGCGTCGGTGCCATAGCTTCCCACTAGGAAGCGCATCTCCGGCAAGTGGCGGTGTTCATTTCCCACGGCGTACGCCCGATAGTTCTCCGACACCTCGGCGAACATCAATTCCGCTTTCGGAGAGTTGCCGGCCCCGGTGACTCCACTGGCGGCGTCGAGCACGATGGTGGATCCGGCCTTCACAAGTCCGCGCGCAAGGAGGGGGACCAGCGAGAGGAGAATCGCCGTGGGGTAGCAGCCGGGGTTGGCGATCACCGGCGCATCACGCAACCGCTCGCGCGCCACCTCGGTAAGCCCGTACGGAACGTCTTCTGTGGTGTGCCCTGGGCGCAGGTCGCTGGAGAGATCTATCGCGCGAAGGCCTTCGCCCCGCGCGACCGCGACCCAGGCGGCCGACGCACCATGCGGAAGTGCGCTGAAGACAAGTTCGGCCTGATTGACCGGCGCGTCTTCGGTGGCGACAAAGGTGACCTCCTGCCCGCCTAAGACGGTGGTCTCGCCGCGCTGCGCATTGGCGGTGGCGTATTCCAGTCGCAGTTGAGGATGGGCGTTGACAAGCGCGCAGAGCTCGCGCCCGGCATACCCACTCGCTCCGAAGATTCCGACAGGGATTCTATGCACATTGAATGCATATTGATTCAATGGGTCTCTGTCAACCGGGAGGCGCGATTTGCGCCTTCTCTGCTTGGCCTCCTAGTCACGACTGGGGGGGCGAGCTATCCTCTGGCCGGCCGATACCCCGGGGGAGGAAGTCGCTGTGAACAAACGAGATCGTCACGCAGCCATTCGAGTGCTGGTCGCCGCACAGCCCGTGGGAAGCCAGGAGGAGCTGCGCCAGCTTCTGAAGGACCGCGGATGGGACGTGACGCAGTCCACGCTCTCGCGCGACCTTCGTGAAATGCGTCTCGCCCGTATTCCCACCACCGACGGCCCACGCTACGCCTCATCCGAGTCCATGGCGGGTGAGGACGCTAGAACCCTAGTCGAGGATGTGCTCCCGCAGTTCTTCGATTCGTTGGACGGCGTCAACGAACTCCTCGTCCTGAAGACCATTTACGGCGGGGCGCAACCCGTGGCCGAAGCCATCGATTCGGCCAGCTGGAGCGAGGTGGTAGGAACCATCGGCGGCGAGAATACAGTGCTCGTGATTTGTCGCTCTCGCGAAGCGAGAGAGAAATTGGAACGCCGCATCGAGAGGTTGGTCGCGGAGGCTTAGCGGGATGCACTTCCCGCCCTGCGTCGCCTTGGCCGGGAAGCGTACACCCCAGACGGCGCATCCTCTTCGGTCAACTGATTGACTCCCGACTGCATTTTGGTAGATTATGCAGCGACACTGAGAGTTTATCCCGTCCTCGGAGCATAGTCATGCAGACCATTGCGCTCGCCTATTCTGGCGGGCTTGATACTTCGATCATCGTTCCCTGGCTTCGCGAGCACTACGATGCCCGCGTCATTTGCGTGGCCGCCGACATTGGGCAGGGCGAAGATGAGCTTCGCGGCGTCCGCGAGAAGGCGTTGGCGTCGGGCGCCGAGGAATGCTACGTGGAAGACATGCGCCGCGAATACGTGGAGGACTTTATCTATCCGACGCTCCGATCGGGCGCGGTGTACAACCGCAAGTACCTGTTGGGCACTTCCATGGCGCGCCCGATCATCGCCAAGCGGCAGGTGGATGTCGCGCGCAAGGTCGGCGCCGATGCCTTGGCGCATGGGTGTACGGGAAAGGGCAACGATCAAGTGCGATTCGAGCTCACATACATGACCTTCGCCCCCGACCTCAAGGTCATCGCTCCATGGCGCGAGGCCGCATGGACGATCCGCTCGCGCGAGGACGCCCTTGAATACGCTGCGGCGCGCAACATTCCCGTCGCCGCCACGGCGAAAAAGATCTATTCCCGCGATCGCAATCTCTGGCACATCTCCCATGAGGGTGGCGTGCTTGAGGATCCGAATGAAGCGCCGCCGAAGGACCTCTTCATCATGACCGCCGATCCGGAGGACGCGCCGAACGAGGCGGAGCTGGTGACGATTGGCTTCGAACATGGCACGCCGGTCACGGTGAATGGCGAGGCGCTCGATCCGGTGCAGCTTATCATGACGCTCAACGAGATCGGTGGACGCCACGGCGTGGGACGTGCCGATATCGTGGAAGATCGGTTGATCGGCATGAAGTCGCGCGGCGTGTACGAGACGCCGGGCGGGACTCTGCTGTACACCGCACTGAGCGAGCTGGAGATGCTCGTTCTCGACCGGCGCACGCTGGCCGCCAAGGATGCCATGTCGCCTCGTTATGCGGACCTGGTATACGAAGGGCGATGGTGGACCACCGAGCGCGAGGCGTACGACGCCATGGTGAACGTCATCGTTGAGCGAGTGACGGGCACGGTGACGCTGCGCCTCTACAAGGGAAACGTCATCATTGCCGGCCGCGAGTCGGAGCAGGCGCTGTACGATCAGCGTTTTGTCACCTTCGGCGAAGACGAGGGCGTGTACCAGCAGGCCGACGCGGCGGGCTTCATTCGTCTGTACGGACTGCCCATGCGCGTGCGCGCGCTCAAGGATCGTGAACTGGCCCACCTGCAGGAAAAGAAGGAGGGTGTGGTGGAAACATCGCTGGCCTACGCATGACACCGCTCGAACTCGTGACGCACACTCCGCTCGACACTCCAGCCGTTCCCGCACCGAAAGGGGCGCACCGCCTGTGGGGCGGGCGCTTCGGTTCCAGGTCGTCGGCCATCATGGATGCGGTGAATCGCTCCATCGGAGTCGATTTCCGCCTCTGGCCATTTGACATCAAACTCTCCAAAGCGTGGGCCGTGGCGCTGTGGAGCGCCGGTGTGCTTACGCTCGATGAGAGCAAGGCGCTCGAACGCGGCCTCGACGCCGTAGGTGTACGACTTGCCGACGGGGAACAGCCCATCGATACGGACGAGGACATTCACACGATGATCGACCGTCTGCTGCACGACGAAGCGGGCGACGTCGCGTCCAAGCTCCATACCGGACGTTCGCGCAACGATCAGGTGGCGACTGCATCGCGTATGTGGACCATCGACGCCTGCGCCAAGCTCGACGCTGCAGTGCGTGAACTCCAACTGACGTTGCTCGGGCAAGCAGACACGTTGCAGGATGCGCTGCTCCCTGCCTACACGCACATGCAGCGCGCCATCCCGGTGTCGGGCGCGCACTGGCTCCTCTCGCACTTCTGGCCGTTGGAGCGCGATCGGCAGCGCCTGGCGGTCGCGGCGCGCAACACGAGTTCGCTCCCGTTAGGCTCGGGAGCAGTCGCGGGCTGTGCCTTCCCCATTTCGCGCGTCCTGCTCAAGGGAGCGCTCGGATTCGCCTCATTGTCGCGCAATTCGATTGACGCGGTAGCCGATCGCGATTTTGTGGCCGAAGTGGTCTTCGCGCTCTCGCTCATGGGGACGCATCTCTCCCGCCTGGCCGAGGATCTCATTTTGTACGGATCGAGCGAGTTCGGTTTCGTGAAGTTCGGCGACGAGTACACGACCGGCTCGAGCATGATGCCGCAGAAGCGGAACCCGGACGCCCTGGAAATCGCCCGCGGCTCGGCGGCTCGGCTGGTGGGCGACCTGGTCTCGTTGTTAAGCATGCTCAAGGGGCTGCCCAGCGGCTACAACAAGGATCTGCAGGACGACAAGCGCGCCATGTTCGATGCAGTGGACACCATGCATCTGGTGCTCCCTGCCGTGTCGGGCGCTATCGGGGAACTCACGTTCGACACCCAGCGCATGAAGCTCGCCGTGTCGAGCATGATGATGGCGACCGATCTGGCCGACTATCTCGTGGAAAAGGGCGTGACGTTCCGCGAAGCCCACAAGGCGGTGGGAACACTCGTCAGGCAATGTGAGTCCACGGGACAGGAACTGCACACCCTTCCCCATTCGTCCTTCACGCTGGCGCACGCTGCCTTTGGAGACGATGTGTACGAGGCATTGTCGCCGCGCCGGTCGCTGGAACGCCGCGAAGTGGAGGGTGGGACCGGACCTAACGCGGTGAAGGCGCAGATCGAGTTGGCCAAGGCGTGCTTGGCGCCAGTGAGCGAAGGGCGCGGGAACGAGCTGGCGCTCATGGTCGGGTAGCGGGCGGGCGGCGACGCGGTATTCCAAAACGGAGGGCGTCTCTTGCGAGACGCCCTCCGTTGGCCTTGGCCCTGCCGTTGGGCGGGGTGGTTTCTAGCTGAGCTTCGTGACACCATCGGCGGCGGGACCTTTCGCCCCATCCGTAATCTCAAATTCGACGGCGTCGCCTTCGGCCAGCGACTTGAACCCGTTTCCCTGAATCGCGCTGAAATGCACGAAGCAGTCCTTGCTTCCGTTGTCGGGGGTAATGAACCCGAAGCCCTTTGCGTCGTTGAACCACTTCACTTTGCCGGTCGTACGCATGCTGCACTCCTGAGGTATGCTCGGGCCGGGGTGCGCGCTGCGCCCAACCCAGACAAAAGCCGTCCAGCGGACTTACCGCTCGATAGGGATCGTCCTTCCGCACGGGAACGACGACGCACCCTGCGCGTCAGGGTACGTTCGAGCGCGCAGAATATAGGACCGGAGAGCTAGCTGAACAATGCTCTCTTGCGAAGATCTGCAAGACTACGAGGTCGTCGTGTCGCGCGGCGTGGTCGGGGCGGGGGCGTCGGCCGGCGGCGCGGGAACCGGGGGCGACGCCGGGAGTCCGGGTAGTCCGGGCTGAGGATTCAGCATGCGTACGCCGGACACGAAGTACTCCGTGTCGCCAAAGCAGGAGAGGGGAACACCGGGATGTTGCTCGAAGTGCAGGGCGACTTGCCGTCCTTCGGTCGCCTGGATGGCTTGGGACAACGAATCGCCACGCACGGTGAAGTGAAAGAGAACCGGGGCGCTTCCGGGAATGCTGGAGATCTGTAGTTCTCCTTCCCATGTCTTACACAGCCAACCCTTTTTGGAGAGCTTCTGCACGTAGCCAATGCGATCGCCCGAGGAATAGGTAAAGGCGAGCGCGGCGTACGCGCGAGCCAACTGCACGCCCGTGGGCAGGCCCACAATGGCAAGCAGGAGCAGCTTTCCCCAGTGTCGGCGTTTGAAGCTCTGTGGCTTCTTCGGTTCGCGCTGTTGGGCCACGTCGCTGGTGTTGTAGCCGCGGTCGGGGATCTCGGGATCGGAAGCCATATACCCGGTTGGGACTGAGAGAACGGCGAAAGGGTGCTGACCTTGATAACTTATTGATAACTTACCACTTCCTTCAATGGAAAAGGCAGTGACGTTTCTGGCTCGCAGACAAACGGTGGTGGTGCAGGTTGGTGGAGGTGCTGGAGGAATTGCTGGTGGGGTGATGGTGGGGGCCCCGCATCCGGTGGTGGTGCAGTCCATGACCAACACCGACACCGCCGACCCGGCGTCGACCGCCGCGCAGGTCGCAGAGCTTGCGCATGCTGGCTCACAGATCGTGCGCGTGACGGTCAATAACGATGCAGCAGCGCAGGCCCTTCCCGAGATCATCCAGCGGCTGGCCGACCTCGGGGTCGCGGTGCCGATCGTCGGAGACTTCCACTACAACGGTCATCTGCTGCTCACCAAGTATCCCGCGTGTGCACGGGCGTTGGCCAAGTATCGCATCAACCCTGGCAACGTGGGGAGCAAGCGACGTGATGAGAACTTCCGCTCCATCGTCCAGGTGGCGGTGGACAACGGAAAGCCGGTACGAATCGGCGTGAACTGGGGGTCGCTCGACCAAGACCTGCTGACCGACATGATGGATACCAACGCCGCTGCTGCCGTGCCGCGCGAGGCCCGCGACGTGTACATCGACGCCATGCTCGAGAGCGCGCTGCGCTCGGCCGCGCTGGCCGAGGAGACCGGGCTCCGTCACGACCAGATCATCATCTCGGCCAAGGTGTCGCAGGTGCAGGACTTGGTCGAAACCTACCGACGTCTTGCAGCTCGGTGCGACTACCCGTTGCATCTGGGACTGACCGAAGCGGGATTGGGAGCCAAGGGAATCATCGCCAGTACGGCGGGCCTGTCGATTCTCCTGTCGGAAGGAATCGGCGACACGATTCGGGTGTCGCTCACACCCAAGCCGAACGGCGACCGCACCGAGGAAGTGCAGGTGGCGCAGCAGATTCTGCAGTCGTTAGGCCTGCGCTCCTTCACCCCGCAAGTGACCGCCTGCCCAGGCTGCGGACGCACCACGTCCACCTTCTTCCAGCACATGGCGCAGGACATCCAGTCCTACCTGCGCGAGCAGATGCCCGTCTGGAGCGCAACGCGTCCCGGCGTTGTGGAAATGAAAGTGGCGGTAATGGGCTGCGTGGTAAACGGACCCGGCGAATCGAAGCATGCCAACATCGGCATCTCGCTCCCGGGCACGTCGGAAGAGCCCAAGGCGCCGGTGTACGTCGATGGCAAGTTGATGACCACGCTCAAGGGCGATCGCATTGTCCCCGAGTTTTTGGTCATTCTCGAGGACTATGTGGCGAAGCGGTATTGAATCTTAAGTAGACGAGCAGCCGAGAAGACGAGAAGACGAGTTGGCTATGTGCGGCTCCACTCTTCCAGTTCGGTGACCACGGTGGAGAGTTCCTGCATGATGGGGGCGGAGAAGCCGACGGCCTGCAGGCGATCAACGACTTGGCGGTGATGGCGCACCATCTCGCGCCCTGCGCTCACGCGCTTCCAGACCGAGTCGGGGTCGACGGTGCGGCGCAGGTCGGCGAGAATGGTGGCCGCGTTGTGCAGTTTGTCGGCGGCGCAGACCCAGCGGGCATCGTTATTCGCGGCGGCGAGTCTCGTTAGGTAGTCGACGTGCTTCTCTTCGGTGTCTAGTTCCACGCCGTCGTCGTCGAATTTGCGCGGTGTGATCGATAGCACGGTCTCGAGAACGGCTTCGCCGAACTTGTCCACGATGCGCGGCTCCAGCATTTCGCGCGAATAGCCATCGCGCACATAGTCCTCGACGACGTCGTGCAGAATGCCGGCGACGGTCGTCGCCTCGTCCTGCCCGTACCGCGTCAGGATGATAGCCACGTTCGCCGGTTGCGTGAGATACGGAGCGCTGCGCCCCTTGCGCACCTGCTGGTCGTGGTGCTTCGCCGCGAAGGCGAGGGCGTGATTTATTGGATCGGAATAGCCGGAAATCAACATGCGGGAGCGACCAAGAGAGCGAAGCGGGCCTCGGCGCGGGGCGGAATATTAGCCGCGCGCAATGGCAGACGCGAGGATGAGGTCCAGGAGGAGCAGCGCGGTGCCCTGCACGGCGACGCCGATGCCAGCGCCCACCAGTCCCTGCGTGCGGGCCAACTTCCACCCGACAATCGCAAGCGTACCGCCCACTGCCACGTACCCCGCGTCGAGCCCGATATTGAACCAGATGAAGCGATCGAGGCGCACCGCGCCCGCCAGATCGCGCAGGGCAAGCGAGTGCCACGCGGCCGCGCATATGGCGAGATCAACGGAACCCCACGCGGCCGTCTGGATGGCAAAGTGCGTGAGCAGCGGGGATGACCGGCGCCGCGCCGTGAGCAATGCGAAGGTCGCCGTTCCCAGGAGAACGCTCGACGCACCCCAGGCCAGCAGCCGCACCAGGTGCGAGCGCTCGGCGGCCAGCAACGCATCAGCCCACATGCTGTAGCTCGTTAGCCAATGGGCCACCACTTGTCCGTTGCACTCGGCAGCGGCGAGCACAGCACCTCACGCGTTCCGATGCCTGTCGTCGTCACGCGGCACGTGACGCATCGGCATCGAACGCGCGGCGGAGCGGCGTCGCCGCCTGTGTGTCGGGAATATCGCCCTCCCACAGCACGACACCGCGCACGCGAGCTCCGTCGGCGGCGAGCGATGCCACCGTGCGGGCGAGAGTCGCCAGACGGGTACGCGTTTGCGAGGCGCAGACGATGACGTCATCACCTGCACGTGTGTGTTTGGCTCCCGTAAGCGTTGTAACGACGATGGTCGCATCGTGGCGCCGAGCCGCCCGCCGAATCTCGCCCACGAGTGCCTCCGACTCGGCAGGCCCCAGTCCCTTCTCGCGCGAACCGCTGGGAAGCACGTCCATCGTCTGGCTCCGCCCCACCGCAACAGAGATGAGCGATTCCGACCACTTGCGGCGGTTGTCGAGCACGGCAGCGAGGCCCGGCGACTCGGGAAGTTCCAGCGCCGCACGGACCGGTTCCGAAACGAAATTCGCGTCGACTAGCAGGGTAATGCGTGCGTCATTGGCCAGCACGGCCGCCAGGTTTGCGGCAATGGTCGCCGCAACCATGGCGTTGTCACCCGTCACCGTGATCACGCCGTCTGCGGGCCACTGCGACGCGAGATGCCAGGCCAGTATGCGATACGCATCGAAGGTCGGATCCAGCAGGGAGGGGAGGGTTCTATCGGCAGCGCGCCGCATGCGCTCGGCGGGCACCGGACGGATGCCGACCACCGCGAGCACTCGCAGGAGGGTGAGACGCTCGGCCTCCGTCGCGTCGGCAACCCGCGGGCTTCGCATTTCCTCCAGCAGGGCGAGGGCGAAGGCAAGGGCGGCGGCGATGATGGCGGCACTAACCATGAGCAGCGGTAGTGGGGCGAGTTGCGTGCGCGTACGCTCGCCTGTGTTCACCGAATCGGCGGCCTGGTTCGCCGCGCGCGCAACCGACATCGAACGCCGGGCAACGGTGACCTGCGCCACCGTGCGGCGCAACGCGTCTGCCGCCTGCGTGGTGTCGGGAAGCACGAGCGAGGCCGAGTCGGCTGCCGCCGGTTGTGGCGCGGCCTGCACGGCGGCAATCTCGCGCTTGAGGGCTCCCAGTCGTACCTCGGCCAGCGACTGAATGGCGCGACCGAACGCATTCGCCTGCGTGGTTAGCGCGACGAACACCGGATCCACGGTCGCGCCACCACCCAGTTCGTCCCGTTCGCGTTCGACCTCCGAGAGCGAGTCCACCAGCGCGCGCACCGCCGCGTCGCCCTTCAGTGACGGCGACTCGCCTAAAGCGCGAAACGATTCCGCCAAGGGCGCATTCGTCGCGCGCTGCACCAGGGCGCCTAACGCGGCGGCCGCCAGGGCCATTGAATCGCGCATAGCCGATTGCTCTTTCGAGAGCCCGCGCGGAGCCATGGCCTGTAGCGTCGCGTTCCGCTCAAGTCGAACGCGCCGCAGCGCCGAATCGGCGGCAGACGCCCGAGCCAGGGCGGCCCTTTCCCGTGCAAGCAGGATCGTGGTGTCACGCCATTCCACTCGACCCGGCCGCACGAGGTCGAGTACGCCGCGCGCGCCCGCCGGAAGAAGCAGATACGCCAGCAGTACGATGAGCCAGGCCGTGCCGCCCCAACCGAACAACCGCCCACGGCGCCGGAGTACATTTTTCGCGCGCGCGCCCAACCATACCGCGCGTGGCGTGGCGCGAAATCGGCGGGAGGTGAAGGTGACGCGCGAATGTGTGCCGGTGGTGTGGCGCATGTGCGGGTGCGGGTGACAGCGACTGACGATGAAGACTCGTTCAGCGCGGCAGTGGTCGCAAATGCAACGCGGGGACGCCGTGTAGCGCCCCCGCGAGTGTCGATCCGTGATTTCGAATCAGTAGCGGTCCTACTGAATTTCGATCTCGCCCTTCATGCCCATCGCAAGGTGCGGTGTGCAGTTGAAGGGGTACTTGCCGGGCTTCAGGTTGCCGAGGGAAAGCGTCCAGGCCTCGTCGGCCGTCATCATCATGGGCGAGCTGCCATCGAGGGAATTTGGCATGTTCGCCATCAGCTGGTCCTTCGAGTCGGCCACGACGGTTGCCGGATCGAACGCGACGTTGTGCGGGCCACCGGAGACCATGATGAACTTGATCCCGTCGCCGGCCTTGGCGACAATGGTCATGGGCTCGTAGCGATAGCCCTTCTCGTCTCCGAGCATCTTTACTTCGTGAATCGTACCGGTGATCGGCGCAGCGGTGCCAGCTGCAGGAGCGGCCGGTACTTCAGCCGCAGGCGCCGCATCCATAGCCGCAGCGGTGTCGGCGGGTTTGCTCTCGCCACCGCCGCAGGCGGCAAGGGCGAATGCGCTCGCAGCGAGCGCCATATCGTAGAAACGCATTGTTGAAGGCCTCCAAAGCCGTACTGAGTTCTTTGTCTCGAGTAAGCACCTCGAGGCACGCGGGGCCCCGCGGGCATTGTGAACTTATTCACAATGTCCCAAAAGTGTAGGGCCACACTCCCTTCTGCCGGGAGATTAACCGTCTCCTAATTCTGACATGACCCTGCGCCAAGAGACCAGTCTCAAGTTGACGCGCGTGCTAATTGGGGCTACTTTCTGGCCCATGCGTCGTACCGCGCCCCGCCACCAACATGTGCATCATGGTCATGCCCCGACGGGCCTAGGCGGTCTTTTCGCGCGATAGTTGGCAACTGAAACGCCAGCGGCGCCGTTGAGAGCGCCTCGGCCCGTCCACTCTGGACGGGCCGATTTTCTATGTCCGACCTTCATCTCGATCCATGCTCAAGATTGCTCTGCCCAACAAGGGACGACTGGCCGAAGATGCTCGAGAGCTCTTCAACGACGCCGGACTCGAGGTGCGCGCCCAGGGGGAGCGCTCGCTCACGGCTTCGCTGGGTGGTGAGTTTGAGGCGCTCTTCGTCCGTGCGCAGGATATTCCTGAATTCGTGGCCGACGGCGCCGCCGATGCGGGGGTCACGGGGTGGGACCTCGTGTGCGAGGCGGAACGTCCTCTGGATTCCCGACTCGACCTGGGCTTCGGACGTTGCAGACTGGTAGTGGCCGTGCGCGACGACTCGGCGGTCACCCACGTATCCGCGCTTCCCGCAGGAACCCGCGTGGCAACCGTCTTCCCCCGTATTGCGCGCGACTTCTTCGCGCGACAGTCCATCGACGTTCTGATTGTCCCCATGAGTGGGGCGGCCGAAATCGCCCCGCACCTCGGCATCGCCGACGTCGTCGTCGATCTCACCTCGACCGGCTCGACGCTCAAGGTGAACGGACTTCGTGAGGTCGACACCGTGCTGACGTCGACCGCTCGATTGATCGCGGCTCCCGGCGCCGCCGAACGGAATGCGCAAAAGGGGCAAGCGCTGCACGAGTTGTCGGCGGCGTTGGAATCGGTGCTGCGCGCTCGCGGGCAGCGGTATCTCATGGCGAACGTGCCGAGGGCTGCGCTGGACCGGGTCAAGGGAGTCATCCCTGGACTCAATGGCCCGACAGTCATCGACATCATGAACGGCGGCTCGTACGTAGCGGTGCATGCCGTCGTGCCGGCCGCCACCATCTATCGCACCGTGGCGTCGCTCAAGACGTTAGGCGCGGAGGGAATTCTTGTGACGCGTATCGAGAGGTTGATGCCGTGAGCGACCTGCGACTCCGTTTTCGTGGTCCCGCCGCCTCGTTAGGCTCGGAGGGGCGCCAGGTGCTGCTCGATCGGTCCACTGCCGACGATGATGTGCTGCGCGACACCGTTGCCGCGACCATTGATGTCGTCCGGCGAGAGGGCGACGTCGCGCTCAAATCGCTGGCCCGGGAATACGACAAGGCCAACCTGAAGAGACTCGACGTTCCGAAGGAGAAGTGGAGCGAAGCGCTTGAGGCGCTGCCCCCGACCGTTAGGCAGGCCATGGAGCGGGCGGCTCGCAACATCGAGACAGCGCACCGCGCCTTCATGCCGGTGGCGAGCGAGGTGGAGACCGAACCCGGCATCATCGTCGGGCGGCGACCCGACGCGTTTGGCCGGGTGGGTGTCTACGCGCCCGGAGGACGTGCGGCGTATCCGAGTTCGGTGTTGATGGGGGCCATTCCGGCACGGGTGGCCGGGGTTCGGGAAGTCATCGTCTGTTCCCCGGCCAACTCCTCCAACGCCCCGTCGGCAGCGGTGTTGGCGGCGTGTGCGATTGCCGGGGCCGACAAGGTCTTCGCGATCGGCGGCGCGGGCGCAATCGCGGCCATGGCGTACGGCACAACGTCGGTGCCCCGTGTAGATCGCATCGTGGGGCCTGGCAACGCCTTCGTCACGGAGGCCAAGTTGCAGGTGGCCAAGGCCTGCGCCATCGATTCGCCCGCTGGGCCGAGTGAACTTCTGGTGATTGCCGATGACGCCGCCGATCCGGCGCAGGTTGCCCGTGAGATGCTGGCCCAAGCGGAGCACGATCCCCGTGCATGCGTGGTTGCGCTCACCATTGGCGATGGCGTGGCAGCCAGAATCGAAGAGTCCCTTGGTACCATGATTGGCGGCTACGCACGAGCGGGAATTATCCGGCAGGCGTTCGAAGCGAATGGCGCGGTCATTTCGGTGGACCGGATGGACGAGGCGGTCGCCTTTTCAAATGCGTACGCCCCGGAACACCTGCTACTCGCCGTGCGGAACCCCGAGGCCATCCTTGGAGCGTTGCGGAGCGCGGGGACCATTTTCCTCGGCACCACCGCGTCCGTGGCCTTCGGTGACTACATGACGGGAGCGAATCACACCTTGCCGACCAACGGACTGGCCCGGTCCTACTCAGGCTTGTCCACCTCCGACTTCATCCGCTGGACCACCTATCAGCGTGTGACCCCGGCGGCGGCGGCCCGCCTTGCAGCTGACGTTGGTGCGTTCGCCGACGCCGAAGGACTGGATGGCCACGCGAGAGCGGCGCGAGCGTGGGTGCAGAGGGCAGGCGCGTGAACACGCCTGTTGACGTGCGCGCAAGGTGGCAACCACGTTCGGTCTATCGCGACCTTCGCGCCTACGATGTCGACCCCACCCCCTGCGCCATCGAACTGGCGGACAACACATCGCAGTTCGGTGCACCCCCTGCCGCCCTGCGTGCCATCGCGGCAGGGGTAGGCGATCACCTGGCGCACTACCCCTCCACCTACTCGCGCGAACTGCGGGAGGGCATCGCCGCGTACATCGGCGTCTCGTCCGCCGAGATCATGGTGGGGTGCGGTTCGGACGAGATCATGGGATGTGCCTTTCGCGCGCTGGGCAATCCGGGCGACCGGGTCGCCTACATGGATCCGACCTTCGTCATGGCCCGCGTCTTTGCACAATCCAATTCGCTGCAGCCGGTGGCGGTTCCACTGGCCGCGTCAATGGACGCCGACGCCGATGCACTCGTTGCGGCTGCCGCACCCATCACGTATGTCTGCTCGCCTAACAATCCCACCGGGGTACCCATGTCTCGGACGGTGCTCGATCGCGTGCTGCGCGATACACCGGGCATCGTGTTCGTGGACGAAGCGTATGCGGAGTTCGCCGGCAGCAATCTGGCGCGTGAAGCCCCCGCGCACGGCTCATCCCTGGTGTTTCGCACATTCTCCAAAGCGTTCGGATTGGCCGGCATGCGGGTGGGCTTTGCGGTCGGCGCCCGAGCGCTTATCGCCGAGCTGGAGAAGGCGCGCGGGCCGTATACTGTCACCGCGCTCAGCGAGCGGGCGGCACTCGCGGCAGTCACGCTCGACCTGGAGTGGATGCTCGCGTGCGTGGCGAGGGTCATCGATGCGCGGGAACGTTTCGCCGACGCGCTGCGCGCCGAGGGATTCGCGCCGCTGCCGAGCGCGGCCAACTTTGTCCTCGTACCGGTACACGATTCCCGGCACGCCATGCGCGACCTGCGCGACCGCGGGATTCTCGTTAGGCATTTCGTGGATCTACCCACAATCGGCGATGCGCTCCGCATCACCATCGGCGACTGGCCGGTAATGGAGCGCGTGCTGCGCGCGATGCGTGTGGTGGTGACACCGAATGACTGATGCCCGCATCACCATCTTCGACTACGGTGCGGGAAACCTCCACTCCCTGGCCAAGGCGGTCGCCTCCTATGGCATAGCGCCTGCTATCGAGACCGATCCCGTGCTCGCGGTCGAGACCGATGTGTTGCTGCTACCCGGCGTTGGGGCGTTTGCCCCGGCTGCGGCACGCCTCGCGCCGGGTCGTGTGCGCATGCAACACGCGCTCGCGGCGGGACTCCCCTGTCTGGGTATCTGCCTCGGCATGCAACTCCTTTTTGACGAAAGCGATGAGGGGCCCGGTGCGGGCCTCGCGCTGATTCATGGTCGCGTGACGAAGATTGCCGCCAAGCGCCTGCCACAGATCGGGTGGAACCCCGTGGAATCGCCGACCGATGCATTGTTCGCCGGGTCCGGATTGTTGGATGTGTACTATGCCAATTCGTATGTCTGCCGCCTGAGAGATGAGGGCGCGGTCACAGCATGGAGCACACATGAGGGCGATCGCTTTCCGGCATCGGTTCGCTTGGGGCGAACGGTTGGCGTGCAATTTCATCCCGAAAAGTCGTCGGCGGCCGGCGTGGCGTTTGTACACGCCTTTCTCAAGGAGATGCTTGGATGATCGCCATTCCCGCCGTTGATCTTCGTGAAGGCGCCTGCGTGCAACTGGTCGGCGGTGAGTACGCGCAGGAGAAGGTGCGCCTCGACGACCCGTTAGGAGTGGCGCGACAGTGGGCGCGCTGTGGATTCGCCCGTCTTCACATTGTGGACCTCGATGCCGCCCTCAAGAAGGGAAGCAACACGCGCCTCATTCATGATATTCTGCGGGAGAATGTGGCGGATGTACAGGTAGGTGGCGGCTTGCGAAGCACCAATGCGGTGGATGACATGCTCGATGCGGGAGCGCGCTTTGTCGTGGTCGGCACACGCGCCCTGGAAGATATGGACTGGCTGGTGGAGCTGGCGCACGACAACCCGGGCGAGATTATAGTCGCCGCCGATGTGCGTGAACGGCGCGTGACGACGCAAGGATGGCAGCACATGCTGCCGCGCAACATCATCGACGTGGTCGAGGACCTCAACGCACTCCCGCTCGCCGCACTGCTGGTCACCGCTGTGCACCGCGAGGGACAGTTGCAGGGTACCGACCTGCCGCTCATGGAAGACGTCGTCGATGCGGCCGATTTTCCCGTGTACGCTGCGGGCGGCATTAACGGCGTCGGTGATTTACATGCGTTGCAGGACCGCGGCGTTGCCGGTGCCGTGATTGGAATGGCGCTCTACACTGGTGTCATCGATCCGTGGACGATTGTCGAGGAATTCGCCGCATGAGCCAACCCGAGAGCGGAGCGCGCGATGCGTCAGGCGATGCGCGCCTTAGGCGCGACTCATCGACGGTCGAGCGGGAAACGCGCGAAACTCAGATTCGCCTCACGCTCAACCGCGCCGATGACACCATCGCCGTCGATACCAGCCTGCCATTTTTGGATCATATGTTACTGACTTGGGCACGGTATGCCGGCCTCGGGCTCCTCGTGGAGGCACGCGGCGATCTGCGTCATCATCTTATCGAAGATGTGGCGATCGCGTTAGGCGCGGCGTTCAAGGATATCGTACCGGCGACGGCTGCCCGCTATGGCCACCGCGTCATCCCCATGGACGAGGCGCTAGTGGAGGCCGCCATCGACGTAGGAGGGCGCTCTTACTACGAAGGCCCCGTTCCATCGTCGCTGTACGACCACTTCATGCGATCGTTCGCCGAACATTCGGGCAGTACGCTGCACCTGCGCGTACTCCGAGGCACCGATCGCCATCATATCGTGGAAGGGGCGTTCAAGGCGCTCGGCTTGGCCATTCGCGATGCGCTGATGGACGGCGGGGGGGTGTTTTCCACCAAAGGCAGTGTGTCGCTCAGGCGCGAGAGTGACGTTGATGATGCAGCGGTCCCGCGCCACGCGAAAAGAAGTGATCGGGGCACCGCCCGACGGGGGGCCAACGCTGCGACTGAGCGTGTGTCGCCCCGCTCCACCGCAGATGACGCGGAGTCTTGATGCTCACTCGGCGACTCATCGTCTGCCTCGATGTAAAGGGTGGACGGGTGGTGAAAGGCGTCAACTTCGAGGCGCTGCGCGACGTTGGTGACCCCGTGGCGCTCGCCGAGCGCTATGAACGAGAGGGGGCCGACGAGATTGTCTATCTCGATATTTCCGCCAGTGCCGAGGAGCGCGCGACGCTACTCGATCTCGCCCGTCGGACCGCCGAGCGATTGTTTATTCCGCTCACTATTGGTGGTGGCATTCGCGGCGCCGATGATGTCGCGCGCGCGCTGCGCGCGGGGGCTGACAAGGTGAGTCTCAACACGGCGGCGGTAGAGCGGCCCGAGGTGTTGAGCGAGGCAGCGCATCGATTCGGTTCACAATGTGTTGTGGCCAGCATCGACGCCGCGAAGCTTGAGGGGGTGTATCGCGTCTTTGTGAAGGGAGGCAAGGAAGCGACCCCGCTCGACGCGATTCGCTGGGCGCAGGAGTGCGCGCAGCGGGGCGCCGGGGAACTACTGCTGACCAGCATCGACAGGGACGGCGTGCGGTCGGGCTACGACATCGAGCTGACCGGCGCCGTCAGCCGTGCAGTGGATGTTCCGGTGATTGCATCTGGCGGCGCGGGACGCGCGGAACACGTGTGTGCCGTACTCACAGCTGGTGGCGCGGACGCCGCGCTGGTGGCCGGCATTCTGCACGACGGCGTCACTACCATTACCGTAATCAAACAGGCCATGGACGCGGCACGGATTCCCGTACGCAGGACATGGCAATGATCACTCCCGAGTTGCTGCTCGAGGCCGTGGCTGACGTGGCGCGCGTGGCCGGCGAGGTGGCGCTACGGCACTTCAAGACGGGAATCGACGTCGACACCAAGGGTGACGGCAGCCCGGTCACGGTGGCCGATCGCACGGCCGAGCACATCGCCCGCGAGTGGATTGCCGCGCGCTTTCCGGGTGATGCGGTCTTGGGCGAAGAGTATGGGATGACGGGCGACGTTCGGCAGCGGCGCTGGCTCATTGATCCGATCGACGGGACAAAGACTTTCGTGCGTGGGGTTCCGCTGTGGGGAACGATGATCGCGGTGGCGGAAGACGATCTGGTGATCGCGGGCGCCATATTCTGTCCGGCAGTGGACGAGCTGGTCGCGGCATCCATCGGATGCGGGTGCTGGTGGAATGGGGTGCGTTGTACCGTCTCCCGCGAAGCGTCGCTCGAGCGTTCGACGATTCTGGTCACCGACGATCAATTTCCGTACAACCCGCACCGAGCTGCCCGGTGGCACGCGTTAGGTGCGCGGGTGGCGGTGTCGCGCACATGGGGAGATTGTTATGGCTATGTCCAGGTAGCCACCGGACGTGCCGAACTCATGGTGGACGATCGGTTGCATCCATGGGATGCCGCGCCGCTCCTTCCCATTATTCGAGAGGCCGGCGGGGTGTACACGGACTGGCGTGGCGGTCACGAAGTGGACGGAGGCGATGGTGTGGCTAGCAATGCGGTGTTAGGCAAGGCGTTCCGCGATGCGCTCGGCGTTCCGGAGCGCGCCGATGGTGTGACGGGGCGAGTGGATTGAGTCGTAGGGCGCCGGTAGACGTGGCGGACGGGGTGCCTGGGTATTTCTGCGATTGACGGCGACCATGGCCCCGAGCAATAGCGGCGATCGACTTGAGTGTTGAGGTTCGTGAATGCGCATGTTTGTGGCTGTTGACATCGCGGATGGATGTAGCTGTTATAAGTGGATGTTGCTGTTGTGGTTGGTTGTAGTTGCTTGCAGTTGCTTGTAGTTGCTTGTAGTTGCTTGTAGTTGCTTGTGAGTTGTCTGGATGTGGTCGATTGACTTACGCGCGTTACCCGTGATGCGCGTCGCACACAGGGCCTGAGCATGTTGGATCTCGAAACGCTGGATTTTTCGAAGGGGGGCGGATTCGTGAGCGTGGTCTGCCAGGACGCGCAGACGCGAATCGTACTGATGGTTGCGCGCGCCGATCGTGAGGCAATGGAGCGCACCATGGTGACGGGAGAGATGCACTACCATTCGCGCACGCGGGGTCTCTGGCACAAGGGAGCCGTCAGCGGCAACGTGCAGCGTGTGGTCTCGCTGGCGGCTGATTGTGACGGCGACGTGGTGCTGGCGGTGGTGAAGCCGGCCGGGCCGGCGTGTCACACGGGGGCTGTGAGCTGTTTTGAGCAACTGGGCGCGTGGGGGGCCCCCCCTATTAAAGAATTTAGGGGCAGAACCGCCGACGACCCTCATCATTCGAGCGCCCCCCGTACCGAAAGCACGCCGAGTGACGTGCTCGATCGTCTGGCAGCAACCATTGCGGCGCGGGCGATCACACTCTCCCTCCCCTCGGACGGAACGCCCAGCTACACGCAGCGCTTGTTAGGCGACCGGAATCTTCGCCTCAAGAAGTTGGGCGAAGAGGCGTCGGAGCTCGCCGTCGCCTGCGCCGATGCAGATTCGGTGCGGGCGGCCGAGGAAGGCGCGGACCTCGTCTACCACGCTTTGGTCGCGCTATCGGCGGTTGGGGTCTCACTGGATGACGTTCGCCGCGTCCTGCAGTCGAGGGAGGGTTAGGCCCCGTCCGTTTCCGGCGGCGTTTCCCGCCCACACCGCTAGCAATTCTCCCGACATCACTCGGCGACACCCACCCGCACCCGCCAAGTCGATAGATTGCGAGGTTTACCCCGCCCCCCGCCGTGTCCATCCCCAAGAAGGTCGCCGCCACATTCGCCCCTCCCCTCCGCGCCCGTGGAGAGGAGTATTATCGTGGCGGTCTGGTGAAAATCGTCCGCGCCGACGCCGCCAGCGTCAGCGCCACGGTGCGCGGCACCCTCACCTACCACGTCGAGATTCGCGCCGTTCCCGAAGACCGCCTCGACCTCCAATGCACCTGTCCCTACGCGTTGGAGTACGGGGTCTGCAAGCACATCTGGGCCGCGCTGCTGGAGTGTGAACGAAGGGGGTCTCTTCCGACCGTCGCCGACGAGGCCTATCACGCCGAGGCGCGCGCCGCGCGAGAAGCGGCGCGGGCCACCGCGTTGGAAACGGCTCGGCTCCAGGAAATCGCCCGCCAGAATGCACGAGAGGCGGCCGCCCTGCTTCTGCCAAGTACGGAGCCCGCTCAGCGCACGCCCCCGCCTGCACCCGCACCGCTGGTGGCAGAGACGCGCCGATGGGTGCAACAGCTGCGCGCCCTCGCGCCAACCATCACCACGAATACCGTCGATCAGCGAAACGAGCCAGTACTGTTCCCCGCCGGTCGTCGTCTTGTGTACGTGGTCGATATTGCGGGCACCGTTGGACGTCCCGATGGCCTGATGGTGGAGTTGGCGTCGGAATCGCTGCTCAAGAATGGTGAATGGGGACCGCCCCGCCAGTTTCGCCTAACGCGGCCGCAGTGGCTCAACGCCCCCGAACTGGTGGATCGCGAAATCGCCCAGATGCTGCTGGGTGCGCAACCGGAGTTCGGCTATCACGCGCCCGGAAGCAGCACCAAGCGCTTCGTGCTTGCGGTCCCCGCCTTCGACACAACGCTCAAGCGCATGTGTGAAACGGGGCGTTGCCGAGTGCGCCTCGGTACGGGCAAGCGCGAGAGCGTCCCGTTGCGGTGGGATGACGGCGAAGCGTGGGATTTGCGGCTGGCGGTCAGGTCGGTCGACGACACCGCTCCCTACCAGCTCTCGGGACATCTCACCCGCGGCGATGAACACATGGGGCTGGAGGAACCGCTGCTCTACATGCGCGGCGGGCTGCTCGTCGCGCGCGGGCTCGCGTCGCGCTGGATCGACCACGGCGCTTTCGACTTCGTTCCCGCCCTGCGCACGCATCTCAAGGTCGAAGTGCCCCGCGCAGAAGCGCTGGATCTCGTCTCCGAGCTTCATGCCCTTCCCCGCCTCCCCCCTCTCGAACTCCCGCCGGAGTTGCAGCTGGACGTGGTGGACGCCCCTCCCGCGCCGCGTCTCGGGCTGCGAGCAGTGGCCAAGACCCCATGGAGTCCGGCCAAGTTCGACGGGCTGCTCTCGTTCGACTACTCGGGCGAAATTGTGCAGGCCGACGCGCCCACGGCAGCGCTGTATCAAGGCATCGAACGTCGCATCGTCAGGCGCAACCGCCGTGCCGAGGAGTCATTCGCCCAACGGTTGGAAGGAGTCGGCTTTCGGCGCGAGTATGACTACACCCACTCGCGACACACCCTCCGCCTTCCGGAATCCAAGGGCGAGCAGATCGCCTTCGACCTCATCAACGAGGGATGGAAGGTAGAATTCGAAGGCCGGGCCCTACGCTCGCCCGGTGCGCTGTCGGTCGAAGTACACTCAGGCATCGACTGGTTCGACCTCGAAGCGTCGCTCGATTTCGGCGGCGTGCGGGCCGCACTCCCCGAGTTGCTCGCCGCCCTGAAGCGGGGCGAACGCACGGTCAAGCTGAGCGACGGATCGTTAGGCATGCTGAGCTCGGAGTGGCTGGATCGCACCGGCCTCCTCGCCGCTGCCGGCACCATGATGAACGGGCGTCTGCGCTTCGCCACTCGGCAGTTAGGTGTTCTCGATGTCCTGTTGAGTGCGCTACCGCCGGCGGATACCGATGCCGCCTTCGAGCACGCCCGCGAGCAACTGCTGCACTTCGACGGCATCACGCCCCACGATGCCCCCGACTCCTTCGTCGGCACGCTACGCCCCTATCAGCGAGAGGGTCTGGGTTGGCTGCACTTTTTGCGGCACTTCGGATTTGGCGGATGCCTAGCCGATGACATGGGGCTGGGCAAGACAGTACAAGTGTTGGCGCTGCTCGAATCCAGGCGCGCCGAGAATGCCGGTCCCTCGCTCGTGGTCGTGCCCCGCTCCCTCGTCTTCAACTGGGAGCAGGAGGCGGCGCGCTTCACACCGAAGCTGCGGGTGTTGGTGCACGGCGGAGCCGAACGCCGTCGGGGAACCGAGCATCTGGAGGACTACGGTCTGGTTCTCACCACATATGGCACGCTGCGCCGCGATGTGCAGGAGCTTCGGGAGCTGGAGTTCGACTACGTGGTGCTCGACGAAGCGCAGGCCATCAAGAACGCGCGCACCGAAGCGGCCAAAGCGGCGCGACTGCTGCGTTCACGCCATCGCCTGGCCATGAGCGGCACCCCAATTGAAAACCGGCTCACCGAGCTGTGGAGCCTGCTCGAGTTCCTGAATCCCGGCCTCCTAGGCAAGGCCTCGGTGTTTAGCACCCTGCTCAAGCGTATGGACGCTCCCGAAGACGCAGGCGATCGCGAAACCTCGCGCGCGCTCCTCGCCCGTGCGGTGCGCCCCTACATTCTGCGGCGCACGAAGGCGCAGGTCGCCCCCGAACTTCCCGAGCGATTGGAGCAGACCCTCGTCGTCGACTTGTCACCGGAGGAGCGCAAGCTCTACGATGAACTGCGCGATCACTATCGAGCATCGCTGCTCGGCCGAATCGCGCAGGAGGGCATGGAGAAGAACAGAATGCACGTGCTCGAAGCCCTCCTTCGCCTGCGGCAGGCGGCCTGCCACCCGGGACTGGTGGACCCAACGCGTCGCGGGGAATCGAGCAGCAAGATCGATGTGCTCCTCTCGCGCGTTCTCGAAGCCACCGCAGAAGATCACAAGGTGCTCGTCTTCTCGCAGTTCACCTCGCTGCTGTCTATCGTGCGCACGCAGTTTGACGCCGCTGGCATTACCTACGAATATCTGGACGGAAAGACGCAGGATCGGCAGCGCAGCGTGGAGACCTTCCAGAACGACCCTAACTGCCGAGTGTTTCTCGTGTCGCTCAAGGCGGGTGGCGTTGGATTGAACCTCACCGCGGCCGAATACGTGTACCTGCTCGATCCGTGGTGGAATCCGGCGGTGGAAGCGCAGGCCATCGACCGCGCCCATCGCATTGGTCAGACGCGCCGCGTCTTTGCGTCACGCCTCATCGCCCGTGATACAGTGGAGGAAAAGGTGCTTGAACTCCAGCAGAGCAAGCGGGACCTGGCCGACGCCATCATCCGCGCCGATGATGGAATGGTGGGTGGATTGGGGCGCGAAGATCTGGAGTTGCTGCTCAGCTAGTTGGCCGTCAACTTCGGAGTGGCGTCAGACACCGATAGCGCAGCACGCACTTGTTCCCGTCAAGCGCGAGCCGGCCTCGGTGTGGTGGTGAATGTCGAGCCCGTACTCCCGCTCACCCCGTCATTTCGTCGGTAGTGCGAAGGCGACGATGCTCCCCCCGGATGGTGCGCCGTTCTTCCCTCCCCCGCAGGCAATCACCACGTACTGTCGCCCATTCACCACATACAGCGACGGCGTGGCGTTCCCCGATGCCGGCAGCGTGGTCTCCCAGAGCAACTTGCCGGTATGCTTGTCGTACACGCGGAACTTCTTGTCGTAGGTGGTCGCTCCGATAAAGAGGAGCCCGTTCGCGGTCACCACCGGGCCGCCGTAGTTGTCGGTCCCGGTGTTGGTGATCCCCTTCGCGGCGAGCGCCGGGTACTCGCCGAACGGTATGCTCCAGCGAATCTCTCCCTTGTTGAGATCTATCGCGTTCAGCGTCCCCCACGGCGGGGCGATGGCGGGAAAGCCCTCGTGATCGAGGAAGATGTTGTAGCCATCATTTCGGAAGTTGAGCCAGTGCGGGTTGCTCGCCGCCGTCTCCACCGCATCACGTCCGGTGACGAGGTAGCTCACCAGGTCGTTGATGGCGCCCCCATCCATATTCTCCCCAAACGCCGGCATGCGCCCCGACCCCTGCCGAATAATCGTTGCGATCTCGTCACGTGTGCGGCGGGCGCCGATGTCTACCAGAGAGGGAATTTGCCCAGGCGTGCCGGTCTTGTCGTCGCGATGGCAACTGGCGCAATAGTTTTTGTACAGCGACTTGTCATCGCGCGGGAGCATTGTGAGGAGCCAGGCCATCTCGTTCGCATTCACGTACAGCAGCGCCGTCTCCGGATCAAAGGCCGCCCCACCCCACTCCGCACCACCATCGTAGCCCGGAAAGACAACCAACCCCTCCTGACTCGGCGGCTGATAGAGTCCGGCCGAGGCGTACTTCCTAAAGGTCTCCAGCGCGGACGCGTGGGCTTCAGGAGTGCGCGTGGTCAGCATCTCTTCGGTAATCGACTGGCGCGTGAACGGAGGCGGGAGCGTGGGATACGGCTGCGTGAGGCTTGCCAGCTCCCCCTCCAGTCGCGAGGCCGGCACTGTGCGATACTCGATGGGGAAGAGCGGCGCGCCGGTCTTCCGTTCGAAGAGATAGACGAAACCCATCTTGCTGATCTGCGCGACAGCGTCAACCTTGCGCCCCTTGCGGGTCACCGTCACCAAACTCGGCGGTGCCGGTAGGTCCATATCCCACAGGTCGTGCTTTACCGTCTGGAAATGCCAGATGCGTCGCCCCGTGCGTGCATTGAGAGCCAGCACGCTATTGGCGAACAGGTTGTCCCCATGCCGATTGGCCCCGTAGAAATCGAAGGACGCCGACCCTGTTGCGCCGAATACCATGCCGAGTTTGTGATCGACCGTGAGACCAGCCCACGCGTTGGCCCCGCCGGAGATTTTGTAGGCGTCCTTGGGCCACGTCTCGTGGCCAAACTCGCCCGGATGCGGAATGGTGTGAAAGATCCAGCGCATGGTCCCCGTCATCGCGTCGTAGGCCCGGATATCACCAGGTGACGACGGCAGGCTCTCGGCCACCGTGCTGCCGAGTATGAGCATGCCGTCGAAGATCACGCCGGGAGTGCTGACGCTCACGGAAACACTTTCGATGGGTCGTCCAAGGCCCTTACGCAAATCGACGCGCCCCTTTTCACCAAACGCTGCGATCGGCGTTCCGGTGCGCTTGTCGAGTGCCCAGAGGTTGTTGCGGTGCGTGACGAATACACGGTCCCGGAACACCGTCACGCCACGATGGCGGAACCGCCCCGGTCGATTGTCCATGGCATTGGGATCGAAACTCCACAACTCGCGCCCGGTAGCAGCATCGAGCGCGATGACCCGCAGCTTGGGGCTGGTGGCGTACAGCACGCCGTCAACCACGATGGGGTTGGACTGCATCTCCGAACCCGGAAACGCATCATGGGTATCGTATTGCCACGCCACTTGCAGCTGGTGGACGTTGTCCGGCGTTATCTGCGCGAGCGTGGAGTAGCGCGTATTGCTGGAATTGCCGCCGTAGACAGGCCAATCGACCGATCGGCGCTGCGCCAGTGCAAGGGCAGGGATGCAGAGGGCAACGCATGCGATACGAAAGCTCATGACAGTCCGATTCGTCAGGGTGTGCCGCAGCTTTATACACGCGTGTGCTTCTCCTCAGAACGCGCGAGCGGTGGCGACGCGCAGAGTCTACCGCGCGCGCGACCGCTGGGCCAGCCGTCGTGTGAAGCGTCGTGCGAGGCGTCCTGTGCTGCGTCGTGTGAGGCGTCGTGTGCTGCGCTCCGTGGTGCGCCGCTTGGTGCTGCCCGCTATTCTTTCATTTCCGCCCCGCATCGAGGTACCTGCCGAATGGTCACCCGTGGCTTCACCGGTCGACGCCCTTCGCCCGACACGGCGGCGCGAATTCCTCCCGGCCAGCATGAGGTCTTCGACTTTCCGGTGCTGTCGGCTGGCCCCACGCCACAGGTGACTACCGCCGACTGGTCGTTCACCCTGCGCGTTGGCCCCAAACCCATCCGTCGCTGGACGTGGGACGAGTTCATTGCGTTGCCGCACACGCAGATCACGCGCGATATCCATTGCGTGACCACCTGGTCCAAGCTCGACACCCAATGGGAAGGGGTGCTCGTGGACGACATCCTGGAAGCTGCTGGACTCGCGCCTCCGACAGGATTCGTGCTCGCGCATTCGTTTGATGGCTACTCGACTAACGTGCCCGTGGCCGATCTGATCGGCGGCAAGGCGATGATCGCGCTCGCCTACGATGGCCGACCGCTGGAGGCCGACCACGGCGGTCCCGCGCGCCTGCTGGTGCCGCATCTCTATTTCTGGAAGTCCGCCAAGTGGGTCAACGGATTGCAGTTCACTCCGCGAGACGAAGCGGGCTTCTGGGAACTGCGCGGCTATCACATGTACGGTGATCCATGGCGCGAAGAGCGCTTCTCCGCTGACTGAGCCACCCGACATCGATCGTTCCGTCGAACGCTCGACACGGAGCGTTTGGCAGGAGGCCACCATCGAACGGATCGTCGTAGAGACGCCAACGGTGAAGAGCTTCGTGCTGCGTCCGCGTGTCTGGCGTCCCCTCCTTCCCGGGCAACACGTTGACGTACGACTGTCCGCGCCCGACGGCTATCAGGCGCGCCGCAGCTATTCCGTCACCTCACCTCCCGAAACCGCCGACACCTTCGAACTCGCCGTAGAATTCCTCGATGACGGCGAGGTGTCGGCGTACTTTCACCGCGTGGCCCAAGTGGGCGATAGCATCGAGATTCGCGGGGCGTTGGCTGAACATTTTGTCTGGCGATCCGAGCTCCCAGGCGATGTCTTGTTGATCGGCGGAGGGTCTGGTGTCGCACCACTCGTGTCGATGGTGCGGCATCGCGCACACGTAGCGAGCGCCGGCACCATGGTGCTCCTCTACTCGGCCCGAACATGGAACGACGTTATCTACCGTGACGAACTGTTGGCGCTGGAACGCGCGCAGCGCGGCCTACGGGTGATCTTCTGCCTAACGCGCGACTCGCTGCAACGTCCCAGCGATTATGGCCGACGCATCGACGCTCGCCTCCTGCGCGATGTCATGTCGACATCGCCAACGCTTCCTGCGGTCACCTTCGTGTGCGGAGCGAATGGCTTCGTGGGAACGGTTGCCGACCTACTCGTCGGGCTGGGCCTCCCAGCCTCCACCATTCGCACCGAACGCTTTGGCGGGAGTTGAAGCGCCCTGACTGTCGCGTGGTCGCATGATGCAGTCATGATGCAGTCATGATGCAGTCATGATGCAATGCCGAACGTCGTGTCTCGGCTACTTCATCATCACGACATCGTACCGCTCTCCCGACTCAGCCTCGAACGCGATCGATCCGGCCGGACCACGCGCCACGCGAACTCGCCTCCCGCGCGCGGTGACCCGAACGTTCCCATTCGCCTGGACAACGCACATACCTGTGCGCGTCGCACGGAGCTGCGCCCGCGTCAGGACCCCGCCGGCCCACGCCACATCCACCTCGTAACCACCGCGCGCCCGCAGCCCGCGCACCGACCCCTCACGCCAGTCGGCCGGAAGTGCCGGCAGCAAGTGAAGCACGTCCGCATGCGACTGGACAAGCATCTCGGCGATGGCGGCCGTCGCTCCCAGATTTCCGTCCACCTGCATCGCCCGCCCACACAGGGAAAACAGGTTGGGCAGTGTCGAACGAACAAGGAGTGCCCGGAACTGCTCGAGCGCCTTTTCGCCGTCATTTAGCCGGGCGTGGAGCCCCATCTTCCAGGCGTACGACCAGCCGCATCCCCCTGTGCCACGCCGAGCGAGCGTCACTGCCGCCGCGCGGGCCAATGCAGGCGTTCCACCGGGTGTGATTTCCCTTCCCGGGTACAGGCCCCACAACGGCGAGAGGTGGCGATGGTCCGGTTCGATTTCGTCCCAGTCCTCCAGCCATTCTTGCAGCTGACCGTGTCGGCCGATCTGGTGGGGGGCCAAGCGCGGACCGGCGACCCGTACTTCGCGCTGCATGGCGGTGTCAGCGCCGAACCGAGCGGCCGCATCCTCGAACATGCGGAACACTTCACGAATAATCTGCATGTCCATGGTCGGTCCGGCCGCCATGGTGTACGCCTTGAGGGTGATGCCGCTTGCCTCGTCGAAGAACTCACCGTTCCCGGGCCACCCGGGATAGTTCTCCGGTGAGTTGGACGGGGCGGTGACCAGCCACCGCGTCGTCGGATGTGGTACGAGGATGTCGAGGAGGAAGCGGGTCTGATCTCGCAGCAGCGGATAGATGCGGCGCAGATACCCGTCGTCGCCGGAGTAGCGATACCGCTCGTACAAACTGGTCATCAGCCAAGCGCCCCCCACGGGCCACGCCCCCCATGACGGTCCGTCCATTGGTGTTGTGGATCGCCACAAGTCGGTGTTCTGATGCAAGACCCAGCCGCGCGCTCCCCAGTGCTCGCGGGCCGTTTCCGAACCGGCGTCGGCCACGTCGCGCACCAATGCTTCCAACGGCCCCACCATCTCCGGCAGGTTGCCCGATTCGGCTGGCCAATAGTTCATGGGGAGATTGATGTTCACCGTGTACTTCGAGTCCCACCAGGGATTTGGATTGTCGTTCCATATGCCCTGTAGATTGGCCGCTTGCGTGCCGGGCCGCGAACTCGCGATGAGGAGATATCGGCCGAATTGGTAGTACAGCGCCGCCAGGTGCGGGTCCGGCGAATCGGCATATCGTTTGACCCGCAGGTCGGTGGGAAGTGTATCAGTCATTGCAACTGACGGACCTAGCGTGAGCTGTACCCGACGGAACCAGGCTCGATGTTCGGCCAGATGATCGCGCCACATTGTGCCAACGTCACGGGTGCTGGCGCGGCCGAGCGTGGCACGTACGCGCTCGGCGGAGTTCGCTCCTACCGTCCGGTAGTCCACAAAGCTCGTATGCGCCGCCAGGGTGAGCGTTACCGCGTTGGCGCCGGTCACCCGCAGCGTGCGGTAGTCCACGTCGACATTCCCTCCCTCTGCGTGGGCAACCAGCCGTGCTTCGTAAGTCAGCGCGCCCCTGATGCCGAGGTAGTCGGAGTTCTTGCCGGTAAGCCGCAGTACGTTAGGCGGCAGCCCGTCCATTTGGAAATAGTCGGTACCGTAGTTCGAATGGGCGGGGTTGCGCACTCCCTGCAGTTGCGCCGAAAACGATATGGCGCCGGGTCGGTCGGCCGAGAGGCGCACCAGCAGCAGTTGGTCCACCGCGCTCGCAATAACTTCGCGTGTGTAGGTCACACCATTCACCCTGTACGATACGCGGGCAACTGCCGCGTCGAGATCCAACTCGCGCCGGTATTCGGTCGCGTGCTCGTGGCCGGGGAACGACAGCCAGAGGTCGCCCAGCGACTGATACTTCATCTGCTCATACGGCACGCCCATCATCGTTCGACCGAAGAGATCGTTCGCCCTCGGCACATCGCCGGCGAAGAGAAGTCGCTGTATCTCCGGCACGGCGGCGAAGGCGCCTTTGACCACTGGGTTGTACGGGCCCCCAGTCCAGAGCGTTTCTTCGTTGAGCTGGATGTGTTCCTTTTGCACGCCCCCGAACACCATCGCCCCCAGGCGCCCATTGCCTACTGGGAGTGCCTCATTCCATGTCGCGGCGCTCTGGCGGTACCAGAGTGTGCGCGGTGATTGCGTCGCGCTATCGGGGGGCGGAACCACACTCACCGGTCCGGGCCCCCTCGACGTCGATCGATTCGCGTGGGGACGACTGCTTGGAGCCCACCCGGCTTCGGCGGGAATGCCACTCAGCCATGCGGCGGCGCTTAGGGCAAGGCCGGCGAGGGGGAGGCTCGTCATTGCGGGGTCTCCGGTAGCAGATTTGCAGAATGTTCGTGCGCGTTAGCACGTCTCATAGCGCCGAGGGCCGCTCGTGTCGAGCTGTCTTTGCTCAGCCTTTGGATCTCCACGCTGAAACCGCCACGACAAGACACTCATGAGCCGATACATCGCCTTTCTTCGGGCAATAAACGTGGGCGGTCACACCGTGACCATGGACCGACTCCGAGCCCTCTTTACCTCGCTGGGATTCACCCGGGTCGAAACGTTCATTGCCAGCGGCAACGTAATTTTTGACGCACCGTCCCGCTCGCCGACCACGCTTGAGAGCAACATCGAGCAGCACCTGCAACTTGCGCTTGGTTACGAGGTTCGCACTTTTCTCAGAACTCCCGCCGAAGTAGCAACGGCCGACGCACGCACTCCCTTCGGTCCGGCAGCCGCACTGAAAGCTGGCTCGGCACTCTCGATTGGCTTTTTGAAGGATCCGCTTGCCACGGGCGTACTGCAGAAGGTGTTGGCCCTTCGAACAGCGATCGACGACTTCCATGTGAGCGCACGCGAGTTGTACTGGTTGCGCCACCGTACGCTGGGGGAGTCCAAGATTACCGGGGCACAACTCGAGAAGGCACTCGGCGGGCCCACCACCCTGCGTAACGTGACCACTGTTCGCAAACTACGCGCGAAATATCATGTCACGAAGTAGCGAAAATCAGGGGACGTCCGTTGTGTCGCACACGTCTGACAGGGCACTGGCGGACTCGTTTTTTTCGAGGCGCCCGCGCTATCTCAGCAGCGCAACCGAGCTCCGTCAACCGAATGATTGATTCCAGCCGGTCGGTCGCTCTCCTAGGTTGGATACCTTGGCGCCAAGCATCCGCCAGCCCGACGGCTCGCAACTACCGAGCGATTTGCTCGTAAGCGGCCGCATTCACGTCTTCTAAAGAGCCCACGATGAAAAACGGGAAGAGCTCCGCCGTCACGACGCCGGCATCCGCGTCGCGACTCGTGCCCAAGGCCGCTAAAGAGCCGTCATCGACGTCCAATGAGCGGACTCCATCGAAGGCCACTCCGGTCGTGCATCAGAAGGCCCATGAGACTCAGGGCTTCGGGCAACTCGTCCCCATGCCGATCGGTCTGTCCGCGAAAGACTGCCGTGTGAGCGTCGATGTCCTCAACCAGTTGCTCGCCGACACCATCACGCTGCGCGATCTGTACAAGAAGCATCACTGGCAGGTGGCGGGCGCCACCTTCTACTCGCTGCACCTGCTGTTTGATAAGCATGCCGGCGAACAGGACGCGTTGGTTGATATCATCGCCGAACGCATTCAGCTTCTCGGTGGCATCGCGCTGGCCATGGCAGCCGACGTCTCTGAGAGCACGAGGATTCGCCGACCGCCTCGCGGACGCGAGGAAGTACCGGTGCAGCTATCGCGTCTTCTCGAGGCACACGAATTGATCATCCTCGCCACTCGCGCCGCTGCACGCACGACCGACGATTCGGACGACATGGGCACCAATGACTTGTTGGTCAGCAACGTGCTGCGCACCAACGAACTGCAGACCTGGTTCCTGTCCGAGCATCTGGTCGAAACGCCCCTCGTTCGCGCGGACTGAGAATAGCGCGCTCTGCTGGTCCCACCGCGCGACCGCCGGATGATCGAGAACGGCCACAGACTCGCGACTGAAGGGTTCGCCAACTGGGGCAAGGGCGCGTAGCCCGCGCGTCACGTCTCCCCTTCGGAGACGACGACTGCCCCCGCATCGCCCCAAGCTTCGGCCCATAACTGGATGGCGCCTAATGCCGGCGCCAGCGCGCGCCCCTTGTCCGTGAGCTCGTATTCGACGCGCACCGGCGTATCGGGAATCACCAGTCGCGAGATGATCTGCTCCTGCTCCAGCTCACGGAGACGCTCGGACAGCATGCGGTCGCTCATGTCGGGAATCGAACCCGCGATCCCGTTGAATCGCGTACGGCCACCCATGAGGATCTGGATGATTGCGCCCGTCCATCGCTTTCCAATCAGCTCGACGGCACGGTGGAAGCGCGGGCATATAGAAGCATGGTCTTCAAGCATGATATTAACATATCAAAAGTTAGCTACTTGACAAGAGTTTGTTACTGAAGTACAGTTGCTTGTAGAAAGTAAGCGCCGTTCCAAGGAAAAGGGTCAGCTCTCCAGTGCCCATCCAAGCGGAACCGCATACAGCCTCTCACAACTGCTATCCAGCCATTTCGCCAAGGAGTTACACCATGACAGCCGTCGCAACAACCGCCGCCACCTGGACCATCGACTCGGCGCACTCGCATGTCGAATTCGCCGTCCGGCACATGATGGTCGCCACCGCCAAGGGGCGGTTCTCCGACGTGAAGGGAACCGTCGGGTTTGATGGCACCGACCTCTCCACGGCGTCCATCGAAGTCGAGATTCCCATCGACACCATCAATACCAGCAGCGAGCAGCGCGACGCGCACCTAAAGTCGCCCGACTTTTTCGACGCCGCAAACTTCCCTTCCCTCAGCTTCAAGAGCAAGGGGATCACGGGCGATGTGGATGGCGAGTTCGAGATCGTCGGAGAGCTTACCATTCGCGGCGTTACGAAGCCGATCACGCTCAAGGCAGAGTCGCATGGCACCGTGCGCGATCCGTGGGGACTGGACCGGGCCGGCTTTAGCGCCTCGGGCAAGATCAACCGCCACGACTACGGGCTCAACTGGAATGCGGCGCTCGAAACCGGCGGTTTGGTGGTCGCGGCCGACGTGAGAATTACTCTCGAAATCGAAATCACGAAGCCGGGATCGTAGATCGGCTGAAGAACCGCTGGAGTGTGTGTGGACGGTGTGCGAAGCGCCTGACGAAGATTCTCGTCGGGCGCTTCGTTGTTTTGGGCGTCGTGGAGGTTTTCAATAGCGATCGAAACTCCGCAGGGGAGCCTTCTTCGCATCACCGATATACGTCCAGCGCACCTCTCGGATGTATCGTTGCGCCACGCGTTGGATGTCCTGCGGCGTCACCGAGCGCAGTTGCTGCTCGAAGCGCTCCACGGCTCGGATATCACCGTCGTACAGATACGACTTGGCGAGAAAGTCGGCCTGGTCGGCGTTACTCTCGTTATCCAGATAGAACTGCGTCAGGAATTGCTGTACCAGCCGGGCCAGCGCTCCTTCGTCGATAGTCCCCGTACGCAGCCCGGCCAGTTGCTGCCGCATGAGGTCGACCGTCAATTCGGGCTGTACGGTGGTGACATAGAGGCCGCCAGCCGCAACCGCGCGATCGATGAATGGCGCGTCGACGGCGTACGCCAGGTTGCGACGTGACCGAATTTCACCGAACAACTGCCCAGACAACACGGCCGTGGTGATGCGGAGCGCGTAGTAGTCCTTGGTGCCCGCCTTGGGGCCGGCGTAGCGCCCCAAGATGTAGTTGGTCGGCAGGGCTCGGTCCACGACATCGGGACTTACGTTGGACCGGGGGAGCGTGTCAGGCAGTGTCCACGCATAGCTCCCCGCCGGAAGTCGAGCCAGCGACTGGCCCACCAGGCGCTCGACCTTGGCCCGCGGAATGTCGCCCACCACGACAAGCAGCATTCGAGACTTCACCATCTGCTCCACACTGTACTTCTTTAGGTCCGCAAGCGTAATGCTGGCCAGCGAGCGCTCGGTACCAGCGGGAGGAATGGCGTATGCGTGCCCGGAAAATCCCACCGAATCGGCCCGATACTCGAGCAATGCGTCGGGTGAGTCCTGGCGCTGACTCACGCCCAACAGATACTGCTGCCGTACGACTTCTACCTCGGCGGAATCAAGCGTCGGTTGCATCAATCGCGACGCGAAGATGGCCCATGTGCTATCGAAGGTCGTGCGAGTCGCGCGAATACCGTAGGTGGTCCAATCCGGCCCGACACCGACTACGATTCCCGTCCCCAGTCGCGACATCTGCCGCCGAAGCCGTTCCTTGGGATATGCCTTGGTGCCTCGCTCACTCGCTTCGAGCAGCAACAGTTCGATGCCCGCGTTCTCAAACGTCACCTGCCGCACACCACCAAGCAGATAGAGATTCGCCACCGCGATCTCACCCTCGGCCATGCGCTGAATGACCCGCACGCCGCCTACTTCATAGGTAAATGTGCCGGTGTCGGCCACCGCAGTTGTCGCTGGTGCAGTGGGCCGCGTTCCAGCCTGCCCTGCAGCGAGCGCGGGCGCCGAGCCTATTTCGAGAAGCGTCAGCACCCCAACGGCCGCCGCGCATCGCACCATGGTCGCACCGTGCACCTGACGGTGAATTATCGCGGCCATGGCACGCCGACTCCAGCGCGCGGTCACCGTATCGTCCTCGGCATCAGGTCGGCTGCGGTGAGCCCAATTGCCTTGCGCGCCCCCGGATCGATCAGGACCCCAACAATGCGGTGCTTGCCCACGATGTACTGTTTTGCATAACCCTGCACGTCGGCGAGTGTGCGTGCCGCCATGTTGTCGATGTACCCCATGTAATACTCGATACTCGATACGCTCCACCAGAAGCCTAACGTGTGAGCAAAACCGCTCGCCCTGTCCTCTCCATAGGCGGTACTGACGGCGCGTTCGGCCTTTACCGCCTCGAGTTGCTGTTGGGTGATGTAGCCAGGGGTCGCGAACTTGGTGATCTCCTGGTCCAGCGCGGCAATCGCTTCTTTGAGTCGCTCGGGCGTGGTCTGTCCGCCAATCGAGATGGGGCCCACCTGATCCAGCGTGTAGTAGTTCACTCCGATGGACTGAAAGAGCCCACTGTCCACCAACCGCTTCTGAAAGGGAGAGTCCGGTTGGTTGAGCGCATCCGAGAACACATCGGCGGCATAGGTGGAATTGGGATCCTTTCGTACGCTTGGTCCCTGCCACTCCACCGAGACGGTCACCGCGTTCACCGGCAACTCGACGATTGCCGCGTCGCTCTTGCTCAACGATGGAATCGGTGGAATCGGATTCATGATGAACGGGTCGTCTCCCTTTTTCCAGTCGCCGAAAATCTGCTCCGCCAGCTGAAAGACGCGCTGCGCATCCACGTCGCCCGTCACGAGCAGAGCCGAATTGTTGGGGACGTAATACTTTTTCTGAATCTCGCGCATCTTATCCGGCGATACCGTTTGCAGCACCGAGCGCTCGCCAATGATGTTCTTGCGGCTCCATTGCCCGGGGTAGAGGAGTTTCCCCATCTGCTCCTGCAGCGTAAAGAAGGGTGACGCCTCATTCCGGTCGTACTCGCCCAGCACGACCTGGCGTTCGCGGTCCAACTCCTCCTTCAAGAACTTCGGTTCGCGCAGTGCCGCCGCGATGAGTCGAATGCCCCCCTCTATCGAGTCCTTGGGCAGCGTCATGTAATAGTTTACGCGCTCTTCCTGCGTTGTACCGTTGAACACAGCCCCCAGCTCCGAAGCTCGCTCTATGAACGCGTCGGGGCGCGGCAGCTGGGCATTGGCCTTGAAAAACATGTGCTCGTACATGTGGGCCAGCCCCTCGTAGCCAGGGGGCTGGGTAAACGACCCGTTGCGCACATTGATTTCGACGGTGGCCAGTGGAACTCCGTGGTTCTCCGCCACGATAATCTCCATGCCGTTGGCCAGTGTCTTCTGATGAATGAACTTCTCGAGGTTCGCGCGCTGGCCGAAGGACGCAGTGGGAGCCAACACTAGAAGTGCCGCGACGAGAAGCCTACTCGCGCTGACCCGTGGCGCAGCCACCCTGCGGCCTAACGTGGGAAGACTTGAGGCGTAATTACGCCCGGATATACCTGGATGTCGTGCGCTCATTCGCCTTGTGACATGTGAAAGGGCGTCGGCGCTGGCGGCGCCGCTCGCGGAACGGTTTCTTTCGCTCGGCCTCAACTTCAACGCTCCCGATGACTCACGAGTTCGTCGCACGTGCCGAGCAGGTGCTGGACCTGTCGCGCCTCCGGCACGACCAGATCCTGGCTCCATACACCACCTTCAAGATCGGTGGTCCAGCCGAGCTGCTATACGATGCCACCTCGGCCGACGACCTGGCAGAGGCAGTCACGCTCGCCCGTGCCACGGGAACCCCCTACTTCGTCCTTGGGATCGGTGCCAACATCCTGATCGGCGATCGGGGCGTTCGAGGTGTGGTGATCCGAAACGTCGCAAGCGCGCACCGGTTTGTCGATGAAACCTCGCTGTGGGTGGAGAGTGGTGCGACCATCAAGGATCTCATCTTCGTGGCCATCAATCGGGGGCTGTCGGGGCTAGAACACTACGTGGGCATTCCGAGCACCGTTGGCGGAGCCGTATGGCAGAATCTGCACTTTCTGTCCCCTGCTCCGGAGCGTGAACGCACCATGTTCATAGCCGAGGTGGTGGAGCAGGTTGAGGTGCTAGGCGAGAATGGTGAGCGCGCAATGCTGGACAATGCGGCCATGGCGTTCGGCTATGACACGAGCCGACTCCATCATACCAAAGACATCGCGCTGGCCGTGACCTTCCGCCTAACGCCGGGTGATCCCGCCGTCATGCACCGGATTCTGCAAGAAAATCTGAGCTGGCGCGGCGCGCGGCATCCATGGCTCGAGGTGCATCCGAGCGCCGGTTCCATCTTCAAGAAGATCGAAGGCGTGGGCGCGGGGCGTCTGGTGGACCAGTGCGGGCTCAAGGGTTTTCGCATCGGCGGCGCGCAGATTTCGCACATTCACGCCAACATCATGGTGAACCTGGGTGGTGCGACTGCAGCCGACGTTCGAGCGCTCGTTGCCCATGCGCAGCGGGCGGTGGAAGACAAGTTCAGCCAGCATCTGGAGCCCGAGATCGGATTCATTGGCGACTTCTGAGCCGCGTTTGGCGAACAGTGCGCTCCTACCGCTTCCACGTCCGCACAAACTCACCTATGCGTTCCACCGCCTCTTTAAGTTGCGGAATGGGCGACGTATACGAGATACGAATGAACTCGTTGGCGCGGTGATGCCCGAAGTCGCGCCCCGGCGTGACCGCGACCCCAGTCTCGCGTAGGAGCTGCAGCACGAATGTCCACGTGTCATTCGTGTACGCGCTACAGTCCACGTACACGTAGAACGCGCCGTCTGGCTTACACGCAACGCGTAGTCCATGGGCGGCAAGCGTCGGTAGGATGAAGTCGCGGCGCAGACCCAGCTCGGCGCGCTGCGCTTCGTAAATCGCCGTGCTCTCCGGCTCCAATGCTGCCACCCCCGCCCATTGCGATGGCGATGGCGGCGCAATGAACAGATGCTGCGACATGCGCTCCACGGCTTCCATGTACGGCTCCGGCACGACCATCCACCCCAAGCGCCATCCCGTCATGCAGTAGTACTTGGAGAAGGAATTCACCACGAAGACATCGTCGCCTAACGCTGCGGCCGTCTGCGGGTGCGAGTCATAAGTGAGCCCATGATAGATCTCGTCGACAATGAGCGTCCCACCTCGGCGGCGCACGACGTCGTAGATGGCGCGCATTTCATCATCCGGAATCGTGGTACCGGTGGGATTGGCAGGCGAGGCGACCATCACGCCGCGCGTGGCCGAGGTCCAGTGCTCATCCACCAGCGCCGCCGTCAGCTGAAAGCGCTCCGCCGCGTCCACCGGCACCAGTCGCGCACTCGCCCCGCAGAAGGTCAGCATGGCACGGTTGGACGGATAGCCAGGGTCGGCCATCAGGATCTCGTCCCCCGGATTGGCCAGCACCGCGAAGGCGAGCGCGAGGGCGCCCGAGGCGCCGACCGTTACGATGATCCGCTCCGCCGGAACTTGGGCGCCATATCGCTCGTGGTACAGACGCGCGATCCCCGAGCGAAGGGGAGCGATTCCCGCCGGCACGGTGTAGTGCGTCTCGCCCCGGCGCAGGGCTGCGACGGCCGCGTCCACCACTCGCTCGGGCGTCGGGAAATCCGGCTCGCCTACGCACATCATCGTCATGCGCCCCGTCTCGGCCATCGCCATCGCCTCGCGAAAGATCGCGACCGCGTAGAATGGTTCGATGGTCTCGCCCCGGATAGAAATGCGGGGGGCGGAAGGCGAAGCAGGTAGGGAAGTAATGGGCGCGTTCACGGTGACGGGTTGGGAAGTTCGAAAGGAATAGTCGGCCATCTGCCGTGGCAACGGGCGTCACTCCATCTATTCTTGAGGAGAATTCACGGACGAGGACTTGTTGGATGGCGTTGCTGACAATGCAGGATGTAACGGTCGCCTTTGGCGGCCCGCGTGTACTCGACGGGGCGAGCTTCGCCATCGAACGGGGTGAACGCGTCTGCCTTTTGGGGCGGAACGGTGCGGGCAAAAGCACGCTGATGAAGCTGCTGGACGGCACTGTCACCCCAGATGGCGGCGGCATCGTTCGGCAGGGGGCGATTACGGTCGCTCGGCTCGAACAGGAGATTCCCGAGGATGTGTCGGGCTCGATTTTCGATGTCGTGGCGGCCGGATTGGGCGACGATGGGCGTCTCCTCGCCCGCTATCACGAGGCAACACTGCGCGTTGGAATCGAGGCCACCGATGCCGCCCTTCGCGAACTCGACCGGTTGCATCACGCACTCGATGCGGCGGGTGGTTGGCAGCTACAATCGCGGGTCGAGACGGTGCTCGACCACCTAGGACTCGACCCCGACGCCACCTTTGCCGCCGCTTCGGGCGGTCGCAAGCGACAGACACTTCTCGCGCGGGCGCTTGTCAGGCAACCCGACATCCTCCTGCTCGACGAGCCCACCAACCATCTGGACGTGGAAGCCATCGAGTGGATGGAACAGTTCCTCATCGATCGTGGAGCCACCCTTCTTTTCGTGACGCACGATCGTGCATTTCTCCGTCGACTCGCCACGCGCATTATCGAACTCGATCGCGGAAAACTGATGGATTGGGGGACGGACTACGACACCTATCTGTCGAGAAAAGACGCCTCCCTCGCTTCGGAGGAAAAGGAGTGGGCCGACTTCGACAAAAAACTCGCCATCGAAGAGAAGTGGATTCGCACGGGTATTCGCGCCCGCCGCACCCGCAACGAGGGCCGAGTGCGTTCGCTCGAGGCCATGCGACGCGACCGTGGAGCTCGGCGTGAGCGGGAAGGTACCGTCAGGCTTCAGGCGCAGGAGGCGGAGCGTTCCGGACGACTGGTGGTTGAAGCACGTGACGTATCGTTCGCCCACGGCGACCGCCCCATCGTACGCCACCTCTCCACCACCATCATGCGCGGCGATCGTGTGGGGCTCATTGGCCCTAACGGTTCGGGGAAGACGACGCTGCTACGGCTCTTGTTAGGAGAGCTGCAACCAGATGCGGGAAACATTCGTCACGGCACTGGGCTCGAGGTGGCGTACTTCGACCAGTTGCGCGATCAGCTCGATCCGGAGCGGTCCGTGTTCGACAGTATTGCCGATGGCGCCGACTTCATCAGCGTAGGCGGCAACAGCAAGCACGTACACAGCTACCTGCAGGACTTTCTCTTCCCGGCAGATCGCGCGCGTACGCCGGTGCGAACACTTTCGGGAGGTGAGCGCAATCGGCTCCTGCTTGCGCGACTGTTCACGCGCTCCTTCAACGTGCTCGCACTGGACGAACCGACCAACGATCTCGACATCGAGACGCTCGACCTGCTGGAAGACTTGCTCATTGCGTTCACGGGCACGCTGCTGGTGGTGAGTCACGATCGTGACTTCCTCGACAACGTTGTCACCAGCACGTTGGTGATGGAGGGGAAGGGGCGAGTGGGCGAATACGCCGGCGGTTATGCCGACTGGGTGCGCCAGCGACCAGACCCTGCGCTGGCGCCCATGCCCATGTCCGCGAAGCAATCCGTGCCAGCGCCGGCTGCAATCATACCCGCCGCGAAGAAGCGCAAGCTCACGTTCAAGGAGCGCCGAGAGCTCGAAGTACTTCCCGAACGCATCGACGCGCTTGAGCGGGAAAAGGAGACAGTCTTCGCACAGCTCGCCAATCCGGCCGTCCTGCGCGAAGGTGGAGCCGCAGCGACCGCGAAGGCCCGCCTCATGACCCTCGACGCGGACCTGGTGCGCGCGGTCTCGCGCTGGGAGGACCTGGAAACCATTGCCGGCGACGGATGAGTCGCTCGGCGCAACGGCACTCGGCCACCCGGGTGCTGCTGCCTATTGAATCTGCGTGAAATCCATCAGCAGCTTCCATTGCGCCTGACGATCGACCGGTCGCGCCACTCCGAGCGCGATCGCTCCCCCGAAGAAACGGAATCCGGCGAACACCGAGGTACGCACGCCGTCGGTAGGGCGCGAAATGGGTCGCTGTGGCAGCACCGCATTCCTCAACTGGCCATCGATCGGAGCGCTCGCCACCGGCACCATACCCAACTCGTTCAACGCCGCGAGCCCCTCCGCACCCCGAACATCCGCCCACCCGCTCTGCACGCCGAGGGCGAGGGCCGGCGAAATGGCGGGAAGAATCCATCGTCCGGCCCGTAACGGCGCACGCAACACCGGTAATCGGTACATCGTGAGCGCCCGGACTACGGCCGCACTGGTGCCTGCAAACTCCTTGTACTCGTAGCCGGGAAGATTCTGGTTGCTTCCCAGTTCATACAGTTGCTGCGGCGGCGGTGAATTTCCGGCCAACGTTCCACCGTCCAATCGTCCGGCAATGGTGAACGGACCATGATTCACTCGCGCCACCAGTCGCGCATCGAACCGGGTATAGGCCAAGTCACCGCGCGCATTTTCAACCGTGAATAGCGCCCCCATCCCCGTCTGCATGAACTCTGCGTTCACGTGTGGGTGCCACTCCAAGGCACCCCACGTGCGCCAGTAATCACCGCTTCGCACGCCGCGATTCTCGCGGAAGCCGGAATCACCGCGAAAGACACCGCGTGAGAGATGGCGCACCACCATGGCATCGCGAGCGGGCCCGCTCTCCCACCGGACGATGGCCGACCGCTCCTTCCCGAGGTGGCGCGCCACTCCCAACGCGGCCACCCGTCGATCCACGTAGTCGTAGTTGTCGGCGCCGAAGACTGCAGCAATCGTGCTGCCGCTGTCGAATACGCTTCGAAAGTCGTTCGTGATATCGAGCGTTCGGCCTGCACGCAACGTGTAGACCATGGGCGCGCGTTTCCACTCGCCGCTCACGCGTCCGCGCGCCCTTGCTTCGCTCCACGCCCAACCCGCGTTGGCCCGCAGCGTAACGCCGGGTGCGGCGTCTCGAAGTTTGAGTTCGGCGCCGAACCCGGTGTAGAGCCCCTCCACCCGGTTCACATGCGCCAGGTCCATGAGCCGCTGCGTGCGCCAGCCGAATCGGGGCCTTCCCGTGGGACGCCACACATCGGGCGAGATGTCGTCGAAGTCGTCAGCGAGTACGCTAGCGGTTGCCGTCCCCAACTCGGTGCGCCATTGTGCGAAGCGCTCGATGCTGTCTCGTGGGGCGTAGGTGAGGCGGAACGGATGCGGAGACAACGAGTCGTCAGCCGCAACGACCAGCGTGTCATTCACCCGGTGATTGCGAAACCGCGTGATGACGCGGAACACCGATCGCGAATCGGTCGCCGAGATCCATCCCACTTGTACTTCGAACCGCTGATACGTGGGGAGCCAGTACTGTCCCTCGATTTCGCCATTCTCCAGCTCCACGAACGCGATGGTCTCCAGTCCGCCTAACGTGACCACCCGTTGCACCAGCGAGGGAGGCGGACGCGTGGATACGAAATAGCCGCGCATGCGAATCAGTTGATGACGAGCCGCGTCGACGTGCAGTTCGCCGCGAAAGGCGACCGTCCGCAGCGGCATGTCCCGTTTTGGCTCCACGACCACGCGCACGATGGGAATGTCTCGCCCATCCACCCGCATGGTGATCACCGTGTCGCCCCCGCTGAACCGATAGACGCGGTCACGATCGTCGGCCAGCGGATGAACGGCCACAACCCGATTCCGCTGCTGCAGCCCGCCGACTCGCCTGCGTGACGTGTCGCGACCAACGAGCAGCGACAATCGATTGCCGTACAACATGGGCACGGTCCACGCCTGCCTGAAGAACGAAAGCGTGGAGAGCGAAAGTCCCGCCGACTGAGCGCGATAGCCAATCACCCGCTGCTCAAACTCCCCCGTTCTCGACCATTGAACTTCGTTCTGCACCTGCTCCACACTCACCGCTCCCTCGGTCCCCTCTGCACGTCGCGCCAGAATCGAGACCTCACTCTCCGCCGAGGCGCGGTAGCCGGCCAGCGCTCGGGGGACGCGCCGATTGAGGCGCGAGGCTGCCTCCACCACACCTCGGAGGGCGCTCGACGAATAGGTGGAGTCCGTGACGGCAAGTTGAGCCACGAACAGAATGAGCAGCATGGATGGCCCGGGGTTACGCGAAGAGTGCCGCCGAGCATACGTCGCAGGCACAGCTTTGGTTCCGGGAGCTACTCAGGCCATTGTCAATCAGTTGGGCTCGTTCGGAGTAGACGCGCCGACCGGTGTTGGCGACCAAGCTGCTGTTGAACCGTGCTTATTTCGCCGTTATCCGAAGGGCAGCAATGATGCGCTCTAAATGAGCCGTGCCCTTCCAGCGCTCCCTAGAACGGTCGAATGGTATGCAACAAGTCGGGTTCGGGACGAGCCGCGATTGCTCCGTTGCAATACGCCTAACGTTTTGGGGCGGCCTCTACTACCGTCAGCGTCGTCGTTGAGAGTGAGACGACTCGATCGTCCGCAAGGATGTAACCCCCTGTCGTGGCAGGCATGTAGCACTCATCGAACCTTCCGCCCCGCCACGTTATGCGGCAAGCACCGCGTCACGCGCCCAGACGCCCACGTTGAGCCGAGCCGCGAAGTTCTGCCGCCTTCGGGAATCCTGCTGGCCAGGCTAGCGCCCCTCGGGAATGACCGGTAGTTCGAGCAGCGACACGTGGCCAGGTCCCCGGTGAATCGTGACCCTCGGCGCCCGCGCCAGCGTCGGAAAATTGTCGCGGTCGGCGCCATTGATCGTAAGGCGAATCCGTGACCCCGCGCGAAAGATGTACGACGTGGGCAGGAGGTCGAACACCAACTCGCGCGGACGAGCGGAGAGCGCCACCCGTCGGCGGCTCGAGCTCGGCATGTAAGGGAGGCCGAAGTTCCGATACGGAGCGGCGCCGACGGCAGAGCGGGACGCCCGCAGCACCGCATCCGTGACGAACATGGACTCGCCCGACGGCGCCACTTCTTCCAGCTGCACGAACAAGTCGGCGTCCGACACATCGGCCGTCACCCACAGCCGCACGACCGGATGACCGGTCACTTCGAGGTGGTGCTCGAGCGCCTCCGTCGTATAGGTCCACCCTTTCGCATCGTTGGTGCGAAGGTCGGGATAACCCGATGGGCCGCCATAGCCGTTGGTCCAGCGATTGGCCTTACCGAGCGTCGCCGTGAGGTCAACGGTCTGAGAGTCCGCTCCCGCCACACGCGGCGGCCGTCGTTCGAGGCGGCCGTCGTTCCGTGACGCCACGGTGCCTGTCGGGCCGGATTCGAGGTAGAACGCGGTGCGACGTTCCGTAGGGAGCGGCCAACGCCACGCCGATCGCCACACACTGTCCGGATGCGCATTGAAGGTGCCGTAGTGAATCGGCGCTTCCCGCATGATCCCGTTGTCGATTCCCTTGAGCCAGTAGTCATACCAGCGGAGATGCTCGGCCACATTGTCGAGGCCCTTCGTCTGCGTATGAAACCATGGGCCGATCACGAGCTTCTGGGGGACCCGGAGGTTGGCGTACCAGATCAGCGCATCCCGCGGGACCGGGTCGAGCCATCCCGTCAGGTGGTAAATGGCGACTCCCGAACGGTTGACGTCGGCCAAGTAGCTCCCCGGGCTTCGTTCGCGATGAAACACCTTCCCGGTCACCGAGTCACGACTGTCGCGGAATGGCACTCGGGCCCACATGTCGCCTACGTCCCAACTCCCCTGGTGTTCGGCGACCGCAGCCGAGCGCAGCGTGATGCCGGAATCCCCATCGACCGGCGCCACAGGTCCGAACGGAACGCCGAACCAGTCGAAGGTGAGGGACGCATCGAGATTCTGGGTGAGCTTTCGCCAATTGGGGAGGGCGTAATCCTGAAAAATCCCACCGGGATAGAGCATGCCGTAAAGATCGAAGACCGCCATCTCGGGGAAGATCGCTCGCAGATGCGGTGGGCGCTGCGCGGCGGCGAAGTGCTGGGCGTGCCCGAGGTACGACCTCCCATACATCCCGATCTTCCCGGTCGACCACGGTTGCGCGGCAAGCCACTCGGTCACGTCGAACGTGTCGCGGACTTCGTCCTGACCGTACATCCCGGGCTGAGTCCCGAAGGAGGCGCCGGCCCCTCGGGCATCCACCACCGCGAGGATGTAGCCGCGCCGAATGAGCGGGACCATCCAGTCAAACGTGGTGCGCAGGACGCCATTGATCATCGAGGACCGGTGGTAGCGCTCGTGCGCCCACACGACGGGGAGCTTTTCCTCGTGGATGACTCCGCCGCGGGTCGGCCGGATGATGTCGATGGCGAGCCGAACCCCGTCCCGCATGCCGATGTAGCGGGACTCGCGCCGCCATCCGTCGTACGTCTCCACGGAATAGCCGCGGTAGTGTCCCAGACGGGAGACGCGCTCCTGGCCGACCGCCGCGGTGGGCGACGCGAGGAACGAGCCCATGAGGAGAAAAAGAGGGGAGAGTCGGACCGGGCGCATGACGACCTCAGATCACGGAGATGGTGGCGACAGCTTCGCGGTGGCGGCGGTCACCCGCGGCGACAACGTGGCGATGGCCACGAGAGTGATGGCGGCCACCGCGCCGGCCAGGGTGAAGTGGGCGGGATATCCGAATCGGTGAGCCGTGAAAGCGGCGCCGCTGGCGCCCACGACCGCCGTCAATGAGAACACACTCGAAATCGCGGTGAAGTCCGTGGCGACCTGGGTCGGCGAACACCAGTTCATGACATTGGCATAGAACACCGCGAAGATCGCCATCATCGCGAAGTTGACGGCACCGACCAAGACGGCGAGCGGCGCCACGGTCGAGACCTGCGCCTTCGCCAGGCCAGCGGCGAGGAGGGCCACCCCGAGCGCCACCACAATCGTCACCACGTATGCGCGCGTGAAACCGAGCCAGTTGACCGACGCGCCAGCCGTCAGGGCACCAGCGATGCCGGCCGCAGTGCCAACTACTCCCTGCAGGGCGCCGACCTGGGCGAGCGAGAGCCCTGCATCCACGAGGAACGGCCCCAGGATCGGTCCGACCATGTAGGTGCAAAAGCCCGTGAGCAGCGCCAGCATGAGAATGGGCGCGGCCTCGGATCGCCGAAGGAAGCCCATCACGCTCGCGGAGCGCGACCGCTGCAGCGCCCAGTTCGGCGGCGGCGGCTCGCGCCGCAGCATACCGGGCGCGGCCACGACGGGGATCAGGAGTCCGATGAGCGCGACACCCGTCGCCCACCCGAGCCGTTCGATGAGAACCAGCGAAAGCCCCCGTCCGATCAGTCCGCCGCACGCGAGCCCTGCAGCCTGGAGTCCGTTTCCAATGCCGCGCTCCGCCAGCGTCAACAGCTCGACAGCGTACGCGTCGGTGGCGATGTCCATGTTGGCCCCCGAGAGGGCGATCAGAAACAAGGCAGCGCCTGCGGCCGCAACGCTTTGCTCCGGCGAAAAGCGGGAAAGAATCAGAAAGGAGAGGCTCAGGCTGAGGGTCGAAGGAATCAGCCAGCTGCGCCGTCTGCCCAGTGACGGGACCCAGTACCGGTCTGCGAGCGGCGCCCACAGGAACTTGACCGAGTAGACCACGGCCGGAAGGTACGCTACCCAGAGCAGGTCGAGCGGCATGCCGTACTTGCGTAACACGCTGGGTACGCCCAACAGCAGGAACGTGGTCGCGACCCCTTGCGAGAGGTAGAGAGAGAAGATGAGGGCGAACTTGGCCATGCTGGAGCGGCCCAACGGGATCGTGCTCACTCCGGCGACGCGAACGGATCGGCCACGCGGGGCCACCAGTTTCCGGTCCGGATGCGATACGGAATCGTTGCGAAATCGGACGTCTGGGCACCGGGGGTGCAAACGATTCGCGATCCGCGACCGACGTTCCGAAAGCCCTCTTCCCCATGGCGCCACATTTTGCCGATCACCGCCTTCTTGCTCGAGAGGTCGATCCCGAAATCGGTGAGTACGTTAGGCCGGAGCGTGCCACTGCGCGTCGAGTGCAGGATCAGGTCGATCCCGTTGGCCGTGCTGACCCAGACGGCCGTTCCGAAGTTGAGTCGCCCGAGCGGCCCCATGGCTTCCTGCCAGAGCTCGGGGATAATCTTCCGGATCGTCACCTGGAGATCGACCGGCTGGCCTGCCTCCGGTCCGGATTTTCCTCCGACGCGTAGCGTTAATCGCTCGCCCTCGCCGACCGCTTGGCAGATGTCCACGCTCATCGGGTCCCAGATGGGGCCGAAGGCGACGTCGCCGATGCCCCGTTCGACCACTTTGCCCAGCACGAAGGTACCGTCGCCGGCGCTCCCACCGAGATGGTTGTCGCCCTGTTCGCACAGTACCAACGGCCCGTCCGCAAGGGCCGCCATCACCTCGTCCAGGGCTTCATCTACCGTACAGTCGCCACGCTCGGTCACCTGCTCCCGCAGGGCGAAGAATTCGCCAGCCAACTGCTCAGCCAAGGCGCGCGCCATCGCCTCGTCGCCATCGGCCACCACCAGGGTGGACGCGGCCACCGCCTCGTAATCGCCGAAGCGGCAGCCGATCCCGTTCAGGGCAAGCGCCGGCTTGCCGTTACGCTCGGCTCGATTCATTTCGGGCCGTACTTCTCGAACGCCCTGATCGCAAAGCGGTTGTCGTAGGTCTTGGCCAGGTCGATCTTGGCCTCCTGCACTTCCTTGTCATAGGTCAGCAGGCCGTCATGAACCGTCTTGGCCGCCGCCGGCGTAGTGATGCCGTTGGGCGAGAAGCCGCCGACATTCTTCCTGATCGTGTTTAGGTAAAGGTCGCGATTGGCGCGGTAATATTCCTCCGGCACGGCGGCCAGCACCTCCTCGGGCTTGGCGGTGCGCATCCAGACGAGGGCCCGAACCGTGCCACTGACCAGGGCCTGGACGACCGCCTGGTTCTTTTCGATGAAGTCGGCATGGGCGTAGGTGCTGAGGAACGCGAAGTCGGCGCCGTAGAACGCCTTTGTCTGCTCCAGCGTGCGGGTGTCGAGGATGATCTTGACGTCGCCTGCCTGCTCCAGTTCGGTCATTACCGGGTCGTAGTTCACGATGGCCTGCAGCTCACCGCCCGTGCGGATCGCCGCAACCGCGCCCGCCGTGTTGCCGATGCCCAGCACCGCCACGTCGTCGGGCTTCAGGCCGTTGCGCACCAGCAGCTGGTTCAGCAGCAGGTGGGTCGCCGAACCCGGCGCCGAGACGCCGACCCGCGCGCCCTTGAGGTCCTTCACGCTGTTGTATTTCGCCACGAACGGCTTGGCGATGCCGATGACAATGCCGGGCGCGACGCTCTGCGACACCACGGCGCGGATATCGACGCCCTTGGCATGCATGCGGATCGTGTGCTCGTAGGTGCCGACCACCATGTCGACGTTGCGGCCGACCATGGCCTGCAGGCCCTTGGCGCCCGAGCCGAAGTCCGTCACCTCGATGTCCAGGCCCTCGGCGGCGATGAAGCCCTTGCTGCGGGCCACGTTCATGGCCAGCAGCGCGATTTGCGTCGATGAGCCGCCCACGCCAACGGTGGCTTTCAGTTTTGGCGCCGATTGCGCCAGGGCAATGCCGCTACCCAGCGTCACAAGGGCGGCGGCAAGCAGCGAACGATTCAGCCAGTGCGTGGTCATGGCGATTAGCTCCCTTTGTGGTTTCTGTGTTTGCTCGTTATGGCGCGATAGTTCGGCGGTTTTGCCAAGGCCGCAAGCGGCGGATCCAGCGCGTCAACCGGATAACACATATGTATTTTGAGTGCGGTGCAGCATCGGCTCGACGATGACTTTTCCCGTCACCCGCACTAGCGTCTGCTCGCTTTCACATTGGGGGCTTTCATGCGTTGGGTGCGTTTTGCGACAGGAAACGGGGCGGTCTACGGCATTGTCGAGGGGGATGCGGTGCAGGAGGTTGAGGGCGATCCGTTCGCCGGCTACCAGCCAGCCGGCCGGCGCCACAAACTTGCAGATATCAGGTTCCTGATCCCCGTCGTTCCGGGCACGTTCTATGCGGCCGGCCTGAACTACCGCGAACACGTCATCGCCGTCGCCGACAAGCTGGGCGTGGCGCCGAAACTGCCGAAAGCCGCCGACATCGGCTATCGCGCCAACAATTCGCTGATCGCCCATGGCGACACCATTGTCATTCCCGCCGACGCGACCGAGCGCGTGCAGTACGAGGGTGAGGTGGTCGCCGTCATCGGCCGCAAGACCAGGAACATCGGCGCGGCCGACGCGCTGTCCTGCGTCCTGGGCTACACCATCGGCAACGATCTCAGCGAACGCTCGTGGCAGGGCGAGGACAACACACTGTGGCGGGCGAAGAATACCGACACGTTCGCGCCCATGGGGCCGTGGATCGAAACGGAATTCGACATCGCCAGGGCGCGCACCAGGGTGCGGGTCAATGGCAAGGAAACCATCGACTTCGCCACCGCCGACATGGTGTTCGACATCCCCACCTACATCAGCCGCATTTCGCGCTACGTCACCCTGTATCCCGGCGACGTCATCTGGATGGGCACTGACGGCAGCGGCCCGAACCTGAAGCACGGCGACGTGGTCGAAATCGACATCACCGGCATCGGCACGCTTCGCAACCCCATCGTGCGCGAAGGTGCTGCCTAGTCCAGCGGAAATTCCTCGAGATAGGGCAGGTAGTCCGGCTCGACCTCGACCTCGAAGCTCTCGAGGAAACGCACCACGCAGCAATAGAGCGAGACGGTCAGGATGAAATCGACCAGGTGTTCGGCGCTGAACGCCCTTTCCAGCTCGGCATAGGTCGACGCACTTGGCTTCAGGTCGGCCACCATCTCGCGCGCGGCGCGCAGCACGGTGCGGGCCAGCGGTTCCAGGTTGTGCTTCTGGCCCTTGGTGTCGGCGGCGACAGCGCGAATGTCGTCGTCCGACAGGCCGAACTGCCGCCCGACCTTCACATGGTGCGAATATTCGTAACGCGACTTGCAGGAATAGCCGACCTGGAGGATGGCGAGCTCGCGCAGCCGCCCGTCCAGCTTGCTCTCGAAGCGGGTGTACATGGCGAAGGTGCGGAACGCGCGCGTCGCCTTCGGGCTGTGCGCCATGACCTTGTGCAGGTTGATGCCGCGCGCGATCAGGTCGTGATCGGCCTCGGCCAGGTCGTCCTTCGTCAGCAGCTTCAATCTGGCCACGGCATTTCTCCCTTTTTTACGGGCGCACGCCCGGCGTCTCGACCTTCATACCCGCCGCGCGCTGCATCAAGAACAGTTCGAGGGCCACATATTCCGGCGCATCATAGGCATAGGGTTCGGCGCGCGTGCCGATCAGGCAGTTGCGCAGCCGCCGCTGCAACGATCCGACACTCTGCCATTCCAGCCGGTACAGCGGATAGGCGGTGGGATGGGCCTGCGGCACGGTAATGCCGGCCAGCTTTCGCCCGGCATTGTCGTCATGGCAATTGGCGCAGGACAGGTTTAGCTGGCCCTGGCGGCGCGCGAACAGTTCC
>ENA-ORBV01001643-ORBV01001643.1-microbial-mat-metagenome-genome-assembly--contig:-NODE-1643-length-49197-cov-38.866185_pt1 | contig 49197 bp, 46 predicted proteins | sample MGYA00237777_ERZ505514 | MGnify/ENA primary metagenome ERZ505514 (study PRJEB26160, sample SAMN06269048) | microbial mat metagenome | isolation source: Oligotrophic lake microbial mat | place... | reverse complement strand
TGTGGAAAAAAGTGTCACGCAAAGGCGCAAAGGCGCAAAGAAAAAAAATTATCGGTGCCAATAATATCATCCTTTGTTTGCTTTGTGGAAAAAAGTGTCACGCAAAGGCGCAAAGGCGCAAAGAAAAAAAATTTTCGGTGCCAATAATATCATCCTTTGTGTACTTTGTATTTGTGGAAAAAAGTGTCACGCAAAGGCGCAAAGGCGCAAAGAAAAAAAATTATCGGTGCCAATAATATCATCCTTTGTGGGAGACATTTTCATTTAATACATTTATTCTACAAAAGAAAATCTCAAACAATGTCGCTTTCAAACTAATATTACTTACAACTTATAACAGTGACTCAATTTCCCAAATAATTATCATTATTCCACCTTCCCTTCTGAATTGTTCCATTGCTGAAATAATAGGTACCTTGTCCTTCTCTTTTATTGTTTTTGTATTCCCCTTCGTATTTATCGCCGGCTGAGGTGGTCATTATACCATAACCATTGTAGGCGCCATCTTTAAAATCTCCTGTGTACTGAGTCCCATTAGCAAAGGTAAATACCCCTTTTCCACTCATGGTATTGGCAACATAATCGCCAACATATTTATCGCCGGTTTTATAAATATAAATGCCTCTTCCCTCGTACATTCCATTTTTAAAATCGCCTGTATAATTATCACCCGTAGGCATGGTGTAAATTCCTGAACCATGGAAACTATTATCTACAAAATCACCCGTATAAACTTCTCCCGTATTATAATTCAATATTCCTTTTCCATTGTATTTATCATTTTTAAATTCGCCGGAGTATTTACTGCCAATCGCGAAAACATAAACTCCTTTACCCTCTTTATTGTTATTTACAAAGGCACCCGTATAAGTATCTCCATTCATATCTTTATAAACACCGCTTCCTTCTAATTTACCCGAACTGAATCCACCCACGTAAGAACTGCCGTCTGCATAAACTAAAGTTCCTTTACCTTCGTAAAAGTCATTTTTAAATTTACCGGTGTATTTTTCCCCGTTTGCAAAGGTGTAAACACCGCTTCCGTAGCGCAATCCTTTTTTATATTTACCAGTATAAACACTTCCGTCTTCCCACTTAAAGGTGCCGGTTCCCTTTTCACAATTTCCTTGTATACATCCTGTTTGTGCATTTAAAGTAAATGCAGTCAGGAGAAATAAAATTACTACAGCAATGTTTTTCAAATTTTTCATGTTAACTATTTTTAATTTTTATTTAATTACTAAATTACAAATTAATACGCGAATAAAGAAAATGCGGAAGCAAAAGTATTGATTTCTTTTTTGATGCGCAATTTCATATCCATATCATCAGCATTTAAAATTATCTGGTCTATCCAATCCACAAATTGTTCCATATCATTTTCCTTCATTCCTCGCGTTGTTACTGCAGGAGTTCCGATTCGGATTCCGGATGTTACAAATGGAGATTTATCATCAAAGGGAACCATGTTTTTATTTACCGTAATATTTGCTTCCCCTAAAACTGCTTCTGCTTTTTTACCGGAAATGTTTTTGCTGCGCAGATCTATCAACATTAGATGATTATCAGTTCCGCCAGAAATAATTTTATATCCGCGGCCTACAAATGCATTAGCCATTGCCTGTGCGTTCGTTATTACCTGTTTACAGTAATTTTTATAATCAGGAGTAAGATCTTCACCAAATGCAATTGCTTTTGCTGCAATAACGTGTTCCAATGGTCCGCCCTGAGTTCCAGGAAAAACTGCACTATCCATAATAGTACTCATCATTTTAGTTTCCCCTTTTGGTGTTTTTAGTCCCCATGGATTTTCAAAATCTTTACCGATCATGATCATTCCACCGCGAGGACCGCGCAATGTTTTATGTGTTGTTGTAGTTACAATATGACAATGCGGTAAGGGATCGTTCAACAATTTTGCAGCTATTAATCCTGCAGGATGTGAAATATCTGCCATCAGTATTGCGCCAACACTATCAGCAATTGCTCTGAAGCGAACATAGTCCCAATCGCGGGTATACGCACTTGCTCCTGCTATGATAAGTTTAGGCTTTTCGCGATGCGCGATCTCCTCCACTTTGTTCATATCAATTAAACCGGTTTCTTCCTCCACAGAATAAAAAACGGGATTATATAATTTTCCTGAAAAGTTGACGGGACTGCCATGCGTAAGATGCCCGCCATGCGATAAATTAAATCCAAGCAGAGTATCGCCGGCATTGATACAACCGAGCATAACTGCAGCATTCGCTTGAGCTCCACTATGCGGTTGCACATTGGCATATTCAGCTCCAAATAATTGTTTTGCCCTGTCGATTGCAAGTTGTTCTGATTCATCCACAAATTCACATCCTCCATAATATCTTTTTCCGGGATACCCCTCAGCATATTTATTCGTAAGACAGCTTCCCATTGCTTCCATAACCTGATTACTGACAAAATTTTCGCTGGCGATCAGCTCAATTCCTTCCATTTGGCGATGAAGTTCTTTTTGAATGATGTCGAATATTTGTGTATCTCGTTGCATAAAATGAAATTGAAGGCAAAGATAGGTGAAAAATTGCGCATCAATTAATCCTCTAAACAGGGAACAGATTTTGGAATGGGTAAATTATTTAATACCATTATACCAGATAAACGCTGAACATCTCCTTGTAGAATATTTCTGAAAGGTTCCAGTATTTGCATTAACTTCTTAATTAATATTGATAAAATAGTCGAATTTTCCTGAAATGTTGGATTTATTTAGAAACCTAAAACCAATCAAATTACAACTTGCTGTGGCAATATCAATTGTCAATGGTTTCCCATGCACCTTTTGTAAAAAAAACATTACCAAATTTGGGCAAATTAAAAACATAATAAAAATTTCTCACTTCTCTGTATAAGGTTGGATAGTCTTCAATTAAATGATGGCGGGGTTCATCAATATTAATTACTAAACTAGGCTTTTTGTAAGCAGGAGGAAAAGCAATAGTTCCTTTATAGGTCTGCAATATTTTATTCCCTTCTGTAACACAAAAGTAAATACTGTCTTGGTTTGTGATTTCAAATCGGAAATGATTAAACTGCCAGTCCGCCTGATAACTTGGAAATCGTGTTCTGTCAATCACGTATTCGCCATAAATATCTTTCTGTTCAAGTGTAATTGGCGTTGTAAAATAACTATATATTAGCGCTGAAGCTATTAACAAGAAAATGCACAACCAAAATATACTTAATGTTTTTCCAAATATCTTTTTTCCCGTAAAGATTTATATCAATAATAGCAGAATTGTGATCGGTGCTAAAAAAAAAATAAAAATGAGCGCTATAATCATTTTGAGGATAATTACATATTTTAAAATAAAAATCAACAGTTTTTCCAAAGATATTATTAGACGAACAACCGACACCTAATCCAAATGTGATACCATGTTTTTTTATAAATAAAATCATCATTTCAACAAAAAAAATATCCCCACCGTCCCGTAATGATTCCAAGCACTCGTATTGTGATTGCTCGTCGCTCCTTTTTCTCCAACCGTGTAGTTTATGGTATTTACCGGAAGGTCGTACTCCGGACTCATGATCACTTGTTTTAGCACGAGACCGCAGTAATTAAACCGTATATTCAAAGAAAACTCCGTGATAAAAACATTTCTTTCCACCTGTTCCGGCAACAGATAATAGGCATCAATTGGTGAAGTGGGATCTTCATCTATTCTGTGTTTTATTATTCCATATCCCTCGAGCATGGAATTATGAATTACCCTGCGATAGCTTGCGCGTCCTGTATAAATAATATTAAATCGCAAAAATTCTTTAAAGGTGGTAGACGATCTGTCAACAAAGGGTAAATTAATTCCGCCCGATTTTAAAAATCCTTTATTGCTTAAATTTAATCCAATTCCTGCCGATGTCATATCTGTACCGTATTTTAATTCGGAGAAAGCAGAAAGATTTATTCCGCTTCTGGTTCTAACATGCGTTAACATCCATTCCGGGTAATATTCAACACTGAATCCTATTCGCCCACCGTTTGCGATCTGTGCACCCCATCCATTCGGTGTATACGATCTGATAGTTATATCGCGATGAATTACCGATTGAATTATACCTGGTCTTGTTGAGCCAATTGTTCCGATCTTAAATTGATTCATCATTCTAAACTTCCCGTGGCGGCTCACACGAAATTTTGCTCTTCCAAGGTATTGAAATGCAGCATAGGGCCTGTCGTTGGAATCAATAGCAGTACTTGAATTAAAAATTGTTGTATCCCTCAAATAAGGTGTATATCCTTCCCCTCCAAAAAATATAGATTGATAACTATAAAAATTTCTGCTGTTCAAATTTAATTTCTGGTTGGAATATCCGTCGAACACCCGCATTTTAAATTGATCGGTAGCAATTTCAATGCGAAATGAGCCTGTCATATCCCTATCGTCGTTATACCAACTCGCAAGGCTGAGAAAATCATTTCCATGTTCAATATAAACGCCTCGAATCCATTTTTTTGATGTTTCTGTAAACCGATACATGGAAATATTATCTGCCATGATCTCCTCCATACGTTTACTTATGAGCAACAACATTTCTTTTAATTGATGTGTGCTATATTTTGTATCCTGAGGATGGCTTTCGCTTTTACGAACTACGTCTCTAAAAACATAATCCAACCAGGTAATGGTCTCAATATGTTTTATTCTGTCGAGATACCCTTTAAAATTGGAAGCATTATACACTACCTGTTCAATTTCGAGCAACGGAATTAAAGAATCATGCACAAAGGTTGCGAGTTTTAACCATACGTAATTCACGGAAAGAGAGTCTGTTTCCAGATTACCCAATGTATCATCCTGATCTAAATTAAGACTATCGTTTGCTGAGTTTCTTGTAGTATCTATACTATATTGTTCTGCATTCAAAAATTTTATCACCTTTATTTCATAATTAACGTGTTCAGGTTTATTGCCCCAATCCCAATGGTAAATATCATTATCGAGATGAATGATTTTTGCAAGATTTTCGGGAATAGGTTGTGCGAAACTGAATTTGATCGCAATAATAAAAGTAAAAAAAAGAAAAGACTTTTTCATAGCCGTTGTGGTTTTGGTAAAAAAATAGCGATATTATAAATAATGGTTATATCTCCAATAATAATTATCTAATAGAGATACAGTCGGCCGCTTAACATATTCGCATTACGGACTATTAAAATTGGTAAATACTTTTCATTTTACAATTCAATTTGCATTTTTTTCAGCAGATTCACTATTTATAGTGAATGAAAATAACAATTTGGGTAGAGAAAAGCGGTTTAATTGCATAAACTACAAAACTTATATTTTTTAAATCTTATTTTTCAATATCATTTTCGGTAGTTTTCTCCATCAACTTAAAATACGAAACTTTAAATTTGCCATCTTTCAACTCCCCTTGCACCTCGGCTGTTTTTATAGCCTCACAAAAACCATCATGTGCATGTGCGTCACCATAATCATCAATATCGGTTCCCTCCACAAAATATGCCTGACCATCAATACGGATAGCAAGCTCGCAACCTTTGCCAGGGAGAGCGAAATTGCATTGACCGCAGGAGACTTCAACGGTAGAAGTCTTTTTAGAGGGGTCAGGAGTTGCATTGTCAGAGGTTTGTGCATTTACAATAATTGAGCCTGTGATAAGACCGAAAAACAAAAGGTATTTCATAAAAATAAGTTTTCTGAAGTAAATTTAACGATTTATTACTTTCTATCTTTAAACTACTCCCAAAATTAAATATTATAAGATGCAGAAACAAAAAAAGGAATTATTACGCAACAGGCTTCAGGAAATAATATATGAATCAAACACTGCCGCAGGCAAAGCTTTTGATGTTTCGCTATTAGTATTAATAGTAATGAGTATTTTGATTGTGATGTTTGATAGTGTGGAGAGTTGGCATGCCGAATTTGGCAGATTATTTCTTATCTTCGAATGGATATTCACCATCCTTTTTACAATTGAGTATATATTGCGTTTGGTGAGCTTAAAAAAGCCGTTGAGTTACGTATTTAGTTTTTTAGGTATTATTGATCTGCTTGCCATTATTCCCGGTTATTTAAGCATATTTTTTGTGGGTTCTCAATCCTTAGTAGTCTTAAGGGCTTTGAGAATCCTACGTGTTTTCCGCATTTTTAAACTGACACATTTTCTCACTGAAATACAATTTCTGAGTGTTGCTATAAAAGGCAGTTTGAGGAAAATCAGCATATTCATGCTCATTGTTTTAATGCTGGTAGTTATACTTGGTTCTGTCATGTATCTGATAGAAAATGGAGAAAATGGATTTGAATCTATCCCTGATTGTATTTATTGGGCAATTGTTACCATTACAACCGTTGGTTATGGAGATATTTCTCCTGTAACGCCACTGGGCAAATTTGTTGCAAGTTTTATTATGCTGATGGGTTATGGTATAATTGCAGTTCCTACCGGGATAGTAACAACAGAAATGGCACTTGCTGCAAGAAGAAATGAACAAAAAAATGAAGTTTGCCCGAGATGCGGAAAGGAGGGGCATGATAAGGATGCTAAATATTGTAAAAGGTGCGGGGAATTAATTTAGGAGATATTACATTGGGCTTCCAATTTGTTTATGTAATCACTTCCACCAATAATAGTTAGTGTTTTTTTTACTGATGTGCCTCTCCACAAAGTAATCAATCCAACTATCAGAAGGGCAACAATTATGGTTGAAATTAGTATTACTATTCTTTTTTCTTTCTTTATTTTATCATAAGATGTCTTTAAAAGTGCAACTTCAGTATCATTTGACTTGTTAAAAGAAACATTGTGAGAATTTGAATCGTCTTTTAAAAATTCTGCACGCAATTCTCGCAATTTCTCAATTTCTGTTTCATTTACATTTATTAACAGGTTGGTTCTTGAGCAATAGTTTGAGATTAAAAAAATATCATTGGCAATGTTATTTGCATAAATTAAGTAGGATCTTCCGGGTTTAAAATAATAATCGCAGGAGCTTTCGTCAACATAAATAAAGGTGCGCGTATTATTATTTTCGCCTATATCATATTTAAATGATTCGACAACCAGAGTATTAAATAAGATAACATTTCTGCCGTATGAAGAAATATTTTCTGTTGAATTGATATCAATTACCTCGCCAATAAAACATGATCTGCAAGTGCCCAATTATCTTTTATGGTTGACCGTTCCCCACATTGACAGGCATAGGAAATTGAAGAAACCTGACAAATAATTAGAAAGGAGATAATAAATCTATACACGAGCAAATAGTATTTTTCACGAATTTATAATTTTATTCTATCCAAATAATAGGTTCGCGATTTTTGAAACATTTTTTTCATTGTAATTTAACTAATCAATTAAAATCAACGTGTTTATAGGGTGGGATATAATGCCACCCCTAGCTGAGGTTTTGGTAAATTCCCTTCGAAAATTTTTCTATAATAATGCCACTCCTAGCCGGGGTTGCGATAGATTTTTCCCATTTATTTTTCGATAATATTGTTACGTCCAAATGGGGTTGTGGTAGATTTCTTTTTTATATTTTTCTATAATAATGACATTATTAAGAGGTTTTGTTTGATCTTCGGCTCACTTTATTTGGACAAAACCATTAAGATTGAGTTAGTGTTATTTCGAAGCGGTGGCTGTTATTTGGCACCCGTAAAAAAAGAAAAAGAAAACATTGGCAAATCTTTTCAGCTCTTAATTGTTAGTTCTTTTCGAAAATAGCGGGGAAATTTCACCAAAAAAAAAGGCCTCCATTTGGCAGCCTTCTTAATATCCTTTAATTAATATTTATTTATTATAAATCACTCTTTCATTCATCGACTGGCTTCCGCTTGTCAATTTGATGAAATACATTCCGTTTGCAATTTGATAATTGTTCAAATTAATTTCCACGGCATGTGGTCCTTGTGCTCCGGAAATAACTTGTTCTTTATTTATTTGAGCGATGAGCTGACCTGTTACGGAATAAATTTCCAGGATCATTTCAGCATGCGGTTCACTTAATTGATAATTTACAGTTATTGCTCCGTTGGTTACGGAAGGAACAACATTTAATGCAATGCTGGCTTCTTCCTCTTCAATTCCATTCATAAAACGGAAATGCGCAGTTGCATTTTCGAAATCGGCTAAAGCAAAATAGATATCCATTGTAAATGGATCAGGGTTGGCAGTGTGATTTTCTAATTCCCAATAATCAAATGCATAACCCGGATTTGCAGCTGCTATTACATCCACCATTGTTCCACTGATAAATGTAGTTGAATATGGATATACACCCGGAATTAAACCTTCAACTTCAGCTGTTCCGGCTCCTGCAGGTTCGATATTTAATGTGAAATTATACAACGGCAATTCGGTAGTGATGAACCATGCAGTTATGGTATCGGTAGAAGTTAAAGAAACAGTAACAGAATCCTCCGTAATACCGGGAGTAGGTGTATGATTTAAAAATTCCCAATGATCGAAAGTATATCCCGGATCAGTAATGGCTTTAAATCCTAAAGTTGTTCCACTGAAATATGTTGCAGGATAAGGATAATATGTTGGAACAAGCGTATTCACCTGCACATCGTTTGGACTTCCAACCGGTTCAATTTGCACTACAAGCGGATAGGCTATAACATCAAAACAATCTTCCACCCCACTTGGTAAAAATGCACAACGTTCTTCAATAAAAGCGCGGAGTTCATCAAAATTAGTATTCCATTCGGAATAAGTTCCACCCCACTGGTCGGTGTGGCGCGCCATTTCAGGATCAATAACAGCACGCATACTATCAAGTCGGCCCAAAATAATTTCACAGTCGAATGTAGTATTGATCATATCGGCAAATCGATTGATATAATCAGAAAGGAAATCTTCATTATCCATCAATGCATTTGCAATATCTATATGTCCATTCGGGTCAACTCCGCCCAATGTAAGCGGATCGCAAGGATCTGCAGTTGGGGAATCGTCGGGTACACCTGTATAATTAATATAATGTCCGAAGGTGGCATCCTCATCCCACAAAACATATCTCCAGGTTTTTGCACCGCCGGTAGGGTCATATCCCCGCCACCATGCGGTGTTCCAATTGAGCCAGTCGGTACATACGGAGAATGTGTTTACCAATATATAATCTATCAGGCTAAGGGTATTGAAGTTATCGGTAACATAATCGTAGTTGGCAGCGATGGTCATATCGTTGGTAGTAACGAAGGTTACAAAAGGACTCCATGGCGCCATGGTCCCGTATTCGGCCCAGGTTCCGCCCCAGCATTTGATATAATCCATTTCATACTCCCCTTGATCGTAGTAATAATCTGTGTAATCAGCATCATCCGCTTTTTCGCGTGTATCGTAAACTCCCCAATAATCACCATTTAGAAACATGATATTGAAGAAACTGGAACGTTCATCTAATTCATGGTCGTCTAATTGCGCTATATGATGCACAAATGCATCACGAACGTGAGCGCCGCCATCTGAAGAAGGATAATTATCGTTGGCACCTGCTTTGGAAATCAATCGCTGATATCCTGTTCTGTCGGTTACATCCGCAAAAAAATCATGGTCAATGTCGTTGTCGTATCCGAATTGATCTCTTACAATATAGTCATATCCCCTTTGATCGTAGGCCCAGGAATCGTTTCCGTGTTCATTAAATTCACCTACTGCCTCATCAATCAGGTTAAAATCTTTATCAAATAATTCGAATGAACCTACAGGTACAACCCCCCATCCGGTAGCGTTTAGGAGATCATCAATTTGTTCCCCTGCAAGTGAAATAATAGGAACTTCCGTTGTTTCATCAATAAAATAGGTATTTGTGGAACATAAACTCGTAAAAGTATCTGTAGAGGTTGGATAAGCTACAGTTCTCAAAACAGATGTTTCATCAATTGTGATCGTGCCTGTATAAGCTGTTGCTGCTGCTGTGGGGAAACTGCCATCAAGGGTATATCTGATGGTCATATTGGGTTCCAGAACTGAAATAGTTACGTTTACAGAACCTGCATAGTTAGCGGAATTTGGCTCCATATCAGGTTTTTTCGCGTATGCAATTTTAACTGTGCCGGTATTTGAAGCATTTGGGGTAGGACTAGTATATATCCGCCAATCGGCACCACCGTTTGGCATGCGCCCCCAACTATGGTCGGTTTGATTCGGATCGTCGAGTTGTTGAATATCAATTATAGTTCCTGCAGCATCAGCAAACACAACTGCTTCGGCACCTGTTGTTTGTGTCAATTTAAAATTCGTGTGATAATTGGTTCCTGCAAAGAGGTTTCTGGAAGAACACCAAAAACGCACAAAGCCGCCTGCAGTGATGGTTACACCTGCCGGAATGCTGTATTTGGTAGGCTCATCCTCGCGGTCACTCAAATAATATCCCGAAAGATCTACAGACGCAACACCGGCGTTATACAATTCGATCCAGTCTTCATATTCGCCGTAATTATCCGCTACATCAGTGTAGTTTGCAGCAGAATATTCGTTGATCACAACCTGGCTGTTACCTGTGATAATAGTCAATAAAAAAAGGGGGTTAAGGAGGAGTAATTTTTTCTTCATGATCCTATCTTTGGTTTAGGTGTTTTAAGGCGATAGATTTGAACTGATAAATTTACGATAATTTTTGAATATCAGCTTGATTTTGGGAGAACAAATTTAATATTTATGTCATAATTAACCCAACTTATGCGATGGAACAAATAAAATCGAGCTGATCCATTGCCTTGGTTGGGTTTTATCGGGATAGAAAATCACCCGAAACTATTATGGTTGCTGACAAACTTTGTTTGATTTTTTCCTTCTCGATATCATAAAATCACTTTTTACTTCAAATTTGGGGTTCATTTGATCATTTGAATGTATAACTGTCACATAAATTCGTTTTACTATTAAAAAGTAACGGCTAACTTAGCCGCTCAATTAAAAAAATGAAAGCCATTATACCCGTTGCCGGTGTTGGAACCCGACTAAGGCCGCACACCTACTCACAACCAAAACCACTGATACCTGTGGCGGGAAAACCGATTCTTGGTTTTATCATCGACCGTATGGTAAAGGCAGGGTTTACAGAATTCATTTTTGTGATTGGGTATTTGGGAGAAAAAATTGAGGCATTTGTGAAAGAAAATTACCCTCACCTAACTACGCATTTTGTAATACAAAATAAAAGAGAGGGATTGGGACATGCAATTTATATAACGAGAGAATTTATTGCACCGGATGAAGAATTATTTATTGTTTTGGGAGATACCATTTTCGAAGCGGATATAGAATCGGTAAAACAATTGTCAACTTCTGCACTTGGATTAAAAAAAGTGGACGACCCTCGCGAATTCGGAGTAGCGGAAGTAGATGATGATTTTAACATTTTGCGTGTAATAGAAAAACCTTCCATACCAAAATCAAATTTAGCTTTGGTAGGATTATACAAAATAAAAGAAAGCGAACAATTATTTATTGCACTGGAACAAATAATAAAAAACGCATTTAAAACACAGGGTGAATATCATTTAACAGATGCATTAATGTTGATGATACAACAGGGTATTGTTTTCAAAGGATTTAAAATTCAAAATTGGTACGATTGCGGAAAAAAAGATATTTTATTGGAAACGAATGCCATTTTATTAAAGAAATTACATCCGCCTCAAAATAATTCCTGGCCTTATCAAAATACTATCATTATTGAGCCCGTGAGTATTGCTTCCAATTGTATAATTAAAAATTCCATCATCGGCCCCAATGTAACGTTAGGAGAAAATACAATCGTAAACTATTCTATTGTACGCAATTCTATTATTGGAAATGATGCAACAATTGATGATGTTGTTTTACATGATTCGGTAATTGGAAGTGATACATTTATTAAAGGGTTAAGTCAGAGTTTGAATATTGGAGACAATACGGAGATTGATTTGAGTCAGAGTTACGATTAAAAGATTCGAAGGGAAGGATCTAAGGGGATTATAGTTGTATAGTTTAGATTTTTGGAATTAGTTTAATGATTTAAATTGAATGTTATTTAGATTAATAATTACTTCTTTATAAATAATGAAAACGAGGGTAACGGAATTATTTGATATTAAATATCCTATTGTGCAGGCCGGGATGATTTGGTGCAGTGGGTGGAGATTGGCGAGTGCCGTGAGTGAGGCAGGAGGATTAGGATTGATAGGAAGTGGAAGTATGTACCATGAGATATTGCGGGAACATATTCAGAAATGTAAGGTTGCTACAAAAAAACCTTTTGGTGTTAATGTTCCACTTTTATATCCTGATATTGATAAACATATAGATATCATTGTTGAAGAGGGAGTTAAAATAGTTTTCACCAGCGCCGGAAATCCTAAAACCTGGACACAAAAGTTAAAGGACAATGGAATTACAGTTGTGCACGTTGTGAGTAGTAAAAAATTTGCAATGAAGTCACAGGATGCCGGATGTGATGCTGTTGTTGCGGAGGGATTTGAGGCCGGAGGTCACAACGGACGTGAAGAAACCACAACTTTATGTTTAATACCCATGGTTAGCGATGCAGTGGACATACCGGTTATTGCTGCCGGGGGAATTGCAGATGGAAGGGCAATGCTCGCTTGTATGGCACTCGGGGCTGAGGGTGTTCAGATGGGAAGCAGATTTGCGGCTAGCCTCGAAAGTTCGGCCCACGCTCATTTTAAACATAGGATAATCAATACCGACGAGGGCTCTACGGTTCTTACCTTAAAAGAGATTACGCCTGTTCGGATGATAAAAAATGAATTTTATGCACAGGTCGAAAAAGCGTATATCAATAAAGCTTCTGTTGAGGAATTGAAAATACTTTTAGGAAGAGGACGGGCGAAAAAGGGCATGTTTCTCGGAGAATTGGAGGAAGGAGAATTAGAGATCGGGCAGATCAGCGCCACAATTAAAGAGATATTACCAGCTTCTGTCATCATACAAAATCTGTTAAAAGAATACGAATTTGCCCGTGAACAAATGAGCAGAATTCAATAAAATTGGCTTTTTTGATGTTTTACAACTTAAATTTTTTATATAAATACCCAGTCACATTTAATGTCTCATTGCTAATACAATTCACATTGCAAATGTGCTATCTTAGTCCTCCAATTAAAACTAAGAAGGTATGAAGACTGTAATTCTGTGTTTGATAGCTAGTTTTTTTTTCCTCCAGGCTTGTAATAAAGAGGTATTACCAGACACAAAAAAGATCACTTATCGCGTAAGCGGTGATGAATTTGATGTAACTTTTTTAAGAGCTGACGGAACTCCAGAGACCATTTATGCTCAAAAAGGGTCTTGGAAACAAGATGTTTTTGCTACCATTGGTGAGCCATTATATTTAATGGCACGCGGAAGCGACAACATCGTTATCAGAATTGTAGTTTCTCACGAAGGCGACACCGTTCGCAAAGCAAAAGATGTTGGTGGCGATCTGGTATTTATTGATATGCTTTTAGATTAAAAAAAATATCTTATTATATTTTAAAAAGATCCTGATCGGGTCTTTTTTTGTGAGGTGTGATGTATGAATTTTGTTTCAAGTCGGAGTAAACTTTCTTAACGCAATCAGGAATCTGATCATTGAAAAAACTGTCATTAGTCAATAGTCAGGAGTATTAGGTTTCTGCTATCAAGAAGATTTGGTAATTTTCAATTGTCAATTTAATAATTTGAACAGCGGCATTAATCAGGAGTTAAAGTAAGGCTATCATGGATCTACTTACCGCCCACCAAATTGTCAAGAGGCATTAGTCAGGAGTAAAATAAATCGACTTTCGAGTACAGGAGCAGAAGTATAAGGTTATCATCGATCTACTCATTATTCATAACTCATTACTCATTGTATGAATGTTACTGAAATCTTCACTCAGAGCATACTCACCACTCACTACTCACTACTTTACACTGGATTTATGGAATTTCGATTCCACTCGCATCTCCTTCCCAAAACAATTCGTTCACCATAAAATATTTTATTATGAAAAAGATCATTCTATTTTCCGGCGCTACCATTTTATTATTAACCGGAATAATATTAGCTGGAGGCAAAATTACAGATGAATTGCCCTTAACAGGTTCTTCTACCGTTTGCGGAGTAATTACCGATATCGATTTTGGAAATCCATTAAACAATATCACTGTAGAAATAAAGGGTGAAAATGGAAAAAGGGAAACGAAAAGTGATTCACTTGGTAATTATAATTTTGTAAATCTGGAGGCAGGCACATATAATTTAAAATTCACAATGAAAAATTATGCTGTCCAGGAGAAAAAAATTGAATTAAACGATAAAGCGTTATTAAAATTAGATATACAATTACAAACAGAGATCACGGTTGAGGAGAAAGTACAGGATGAAAATGATATTTCCGTACCCGAAACAGCACCGCAAAAGGTTGATAAATTATATTACAATATGGAATCGAAAAGTGAAAGTAATTTCGCGGGATACAGTATTAATGATATGACATATGACATTGACGGCAACTATGGTTCAGAATACAATACGGAATCGTATAATGCGATTAATGAAAATATTTTTAAAAAGGTAATTGGAAATCCATTATCCACTTTTTCTATTGATGTTGACAATGCTTCTTATTCCAATATCCGGAGATTTATTAATAACGGACAAGTTCCGCCAAAAGATGCAGTGCGTATTGAAGAGATGGTAAATTATTTTGATTACACCTACAGCAAACCAAAAGGAAATGATCCTTTTTCGATCAATTACGAAATGAGTGAATGTCCCTGGAATAAATCTACCCGATTAATTATGGTAGGATTACAGGGAAAAGATATTGATTATTCTGAGGCTGATGCATCTAATCTTGTGTTTTTAATTGACGTGAGCGGAAGTATGCAAAGTGAAAATAAATTACCTTTAGTAAAACACTCCCTTAATTCACTTATTGATAATTTAAATGAAAAAGATAGAGTTGCAATAGTAGTGTATGCAGGTGCAGCCGGAGAGGTTTTATCTTCTACTGCGTGTTCCAATAAACAAAAAATAAAGGATGCAATAAATAATTTGGAAGCAGGTGGCAGTACGGCAGGTGGTGCTGGAATAAAACTTGCATACGATATTGCAATAAAAAATCTAATCCCTGAAGGCAATAACAGAGTAATTTTATGTTCTGATGGCGATTTTAATGTGGGCACAAGTAGTGATGCCGAAATGACACGTCTGGTGGAAGAAAAAAGAAAAACAGGCGTATTTTTAACCATCTGTGGTTTCGGTTTAGGTAATTACAAAGACAGCAAAATGGAGTCCATTGCAGATAATGGAAATGGCGCCTATTATTATATTGACGAGGAAAAAGAAGCAAAAAAAGTATTTACTACGGATATGCGCGGAACCCTTTTCACCATTGCAAAAGATGTAAAAATTCAGATAGAATTTAATCCTGCATTGGTAGAAGAATATCGTTTGATCGGTTATGAGAACAGAGCATTAAACAAGGAAGATTTTGAGAATGATGCAAAAGATGCAGGTGAACTCGGTGCAGGACATCGTGTTACTGCAATGTATGAAATTAAATTGCTTTCAAATCAATATCAACCGAGTGGATTAAATGAAAAACCAGATGGAGAAACGCTAAAATATCAAACCACTGAGGTAAATAAAAATGCTTACAATACCGATGAGATCATGACATTAAAATTGCGCTTTAAAGCACCAAATAGTGAGACAAGTAAATTAATAGAGAAGTCACTATCTGCAAATACAATTCCTCTTGCGTCTACCAGCGATAATTTTCGTTTTGCAAGTGCAGTTATTGAATTCGGAATGATATTAAGAGAAAGTGAATTTAAAGGAGATGCTACCTACGAAGAAGCAATTAAATTGGCAAACTCTGCGAGAGGGTTGGATACCTATGGTTATCGGGAAGATTTTATTAATATGCTGAAAACGTGTACAGGATTGGCAGCAAATAAATGAGTAATGAGTGATGAGTGATGAGTGATGAGAAATGAGAAATGAGTGATGAGTAATGAGTAATGAGTAATGAGTAATGAGTGATGATGAGTGATCAGTAATGAGTAATGAGTAATGAGATTAATTCCGATTGCAGCGTAATAACTTCTCACTATTTTACCAATAGGTAGGATGGCCCAATCGTAGGAGCGAACTCATTATTCATTACTAAATACTAATTGCTAACTACTAATTTCCAAATTTTGAATCGCTGTTTCAATGTCTGGGAATTTAAATACATAACCTGCATCTGATATTTTTTTGCCACTTATTAATTGAGAATTTAAAACGGCAGAACTCATTTCACCCAATGCTAATTTTAAACCAAAGGCAGGAACCGGAATAATTATTTGAAACCCTTTGGAATACTTCTTTACTGTGTGCATCAATTGTTTTTGAGATACCGGATTTGGAGCTACAGCATTAAATATTCCGTTCTGATTATTTTGAAAAAGAAATAAAATAATTCCGCAAACATCTTCAATATGGACCCAGGAATAAATTTGATTTCCACTGCCCATTAGGGGCAAAATTCCGAATGGTTTTGTTAACATCATTTCTTTGTAAGCTCCTCCCTTTTTAGCTAAAACAATTCCAATCCGAATTGTGATGAGTTTTAAGGGAAGTTCAGCAAATTTTTTAGTTGCATTTTCCCAAATGGAAACCGATTCGCTGAGAAAACCGATTCCCGTTTTATTTTCTTCCGATATAATTGTATTTGTATTTGCCTCATAAAATCCTATTGCGGAGGCGCATATAACAGTTTTAATTTTATGGGGAATTTCGTTAAGTTTTTTTAATAAAAGTTCTGTGGATTTTGTTCTGCTTTCTATTATTATTTTTTTTCTGGAAGGCGTCCATCTTTTATCAGCAATTCCCTCTCCTGCTAAATGAATAATAACATCCACCCCAACAAAAGCATCATCATCAATAAACCCTTTATCAATATCCCACAAAAAAACAGAAACACCCGGCAGGTTTTTTTTGTTTCTGCTGAGCCAGTTTATCTGATACCCTTTGGCCAGCAAAAATTCGGTAAGTTGCCGTCCTATCAAACCTGAACCACCTGAAATTAGAATCTTTTGCATGTTAAATTTATTGTCAAGTAAAGGTAATAATACAATTTAATTGTGTTAAGGTTTAAAAAATGGTTCAAATTCATTTACTTTGGTGGTTCAAGTAAAACTAAAATCATGAAAATAGTTTCTATACCTCGGTTAACCCTCTTAATTTTAACAGCAACTTTCCTGAATTCCTGTGGAAACAACAAAAAGGAGGGTGAGACGGATATGAAAACATTTACAGATAAAGAAAAGTATATTTTATTGGCTGATGCTGACAGTATATTGCCCGAATGGAGCACAGAAAATGTAGTGGTAAATCACTGGGTTGGTGATCCTGATAATTTGCATCCTACCAATGGTGGAACCGCTCCACGCAGTTGGGTTTTTCAATACACCTGCAATTTTATTCTGAGGAACGACATTATCAATCTTGGAATTTGTCCTGACCTTGCGGTTTCGATGCCAAAAATATCAGCAGATAATTTGAGTTATACTTATACCCTTCGGAAAGATGCAACCTGGGACAACGGAGAACAGATCACTGCAGAAGATGCAATTTTTATGCTTAAAGCAAATAAATGTCCACTTACCAATAATCCTTCTTTAAAAGCTTATTTTGAAAATATTAAAGATGTTGTTGCCGACCCTCAGGATAAATTTACTTTCACCATAGTAATGAAAAAAGAATATATACTGAATGTTTTCTTTTTAACGGATTTTCCAATAATACAGCGCAGTTATTACGATCCGCAAAATATTCTGGCACAATATACTTTTGTACAATTCAACGATAGCACTTTTAATGCCGACGCAGAAACAAAATTGACAGCCTGGGCAAATACCTTTAACGATCCGAAATATGGAAGTGATGTTAATTTTTTAAATACATCCGGCCCTTACAAAGTTGTGGAATGGAATACCGGACAAACATTAACACTCGAACGTAAAAAAAATCATTGGACACAAAAACTCATCGACCCAACAGCATATGAAACTTCGTATCCTGAAAAGATAATATTTAAAATTGACGGAGATCCGAATTCACAAAAATTGGAATTAAGAGCGCAAACATTTGATGCTTCTTCCTGGGTGCCCACAGCTTCTGTGCTGGAATTAATGCAAGAGCCCGATTTTAATAAAAACTATAATATTCAATTTACCGATAATTTCAATTTTAATTATATCGGAATGAATATGAAACCGGATGGCACTACACACAAAAAATTCTTTACTGACGCAAAGGTGAGGAAAGCTATGGCTCACCTGATTCCAGTTGAAGATTTAATTCGTGTAGTATCTTTTGGATATGCCAAAAGACAAAATGGTACTGTTTCGCCTTTAAAACCAGAATATAATGATGCATTACCACTCATTGCATTTGATGTGGAAGCTGCAAAAAAACTACTGGATGAAGCCGGATGGAAAGACACCGACGGAAATAATATCCGCGATAAGGAAGTAGACGGGGAAAAATTACAAATGGAGATTGAATTAAAATTTCAGTCGGGACAAAAATTTGTTGTCGACATGGTAAATATGGTAGTGGAATCGGCATATAAAGCTGGTGTTGTGCTAATTCCGGTTGGAGTTGAATCCAATACTATGAAAGAACAATTGAGAAAACATGATTTTGACATTTATGTAAGTGCGTGGTCGTCGGGTTCATTTCCTGAGGATTATACACAAATATGGCATACCTCTTCCTATATTTCAGGTGGTTCCAATTATGTGGGTTTTGGAAATGCAGAAACGGATGCACTTATCGATTCCATAAAATATACGATTGATGACAATAAACGGATCCCGATGGTTAAAGAATTGCAAAGAATAATTTATGAAGAACAACCCTACATTATACTTTATTCAACATCTAAAAAAAATATACTGCATAAAAGGTTTGGCAATCAATATATGGTTTTCGACAGACCCGGAGTGATATTAAATAACATGAGATTGTTATCCCTGTATGGGATGAATAGTGGTGTAACCAAAAAAGATGCAGACATGTAGGGTGGTCTTCGGCCATTTAATTAACAACAGTTAATGTATTTTTACTTCCGTTTCAACTAATTAAGTGATGGGTAAATATATTCTCAAACGAATTTTGTTTTTTATTCCCACGCTTATTATCATTTCATTGCTCGCATTTGTAATCAGTATAAATGCACCCGGCGACCCCCTAGATCGTATGGTTTCTGCCCGGGAGTCGGGAGGTGAAATCGGAATGCAACAAAATAATACAAAAAAAGAAGAAGATAGATGGCGCAAAAAACTCGGACTCGATCTTCCTGTTTTTTATTTCAGCATCAGTACATTAGCAACACCTGATACCTTATATAAAATTTATAATGAAAACGAACGCGATGCTTTAAAGCGCCTAGTGCAACAATACGGAAACTGGACTCAAATTTCCTCCTGGAGTAATTCCTTAAAGGATTTGGAACTTGCCATAAACAAAGTTTCACCCGATTCTGCTGAAATACTTAAATACGGAAAAAATGTTATGCAGGATAGCATCAATAATTTTAAAATTGAAGTCAGCAACCTAAAAGTAAGTTATTTTGATAAACTCATTCAAATTAAATTAAATTACCTGAAAAAAAACGCAGAACAACTTCCATTTCTGGCAGAAGTATTTGAACAAATAAAATCTGCAGAGGAAAATTATTTTGCAATTCATGAAAATGCAACGCCATACAAAATTTTTATTCCATGTTTAAATTTCTATAAAAATAACCAATACCATCGATGGATATTTGGTGATGGAAATTGGCTCACCGGAAGAGGAAGTAAAGATTGTGCAGGTTTGATTCGCGGAGATTTTGGATATTCTTATGAAACTAAATTAAAAGTTTCTGATATCATTGGAGAACGCATGAAATGGTCCTTATTTTTTACCATTATTTCTATATTCCTTGCGTATTTAATAAGTTTACCAATTGGATTAAAAGCGGCGGCGAAAAAAAATTCTTTATTCGACAGAACATCTTCGGTTGTGCTTTTTGTTTTGTATTCTATGCCCACTTTTTGGGTAGCAACATTATTGTTGATGGGTTTTGCAAATACGGAGGCGCTTTCGATTTTTCCCGCTTCAGGAATTCAACCCGTTACCGGAATTCCTGAAGATGCGAATTTTTTAGAAGTGATACGTTTGCGTTTACCTTATTTAATTTTACCCACCATTGCTTACACATATTCTCAACTTGCATTTTTGAGCCGTATCACGCGCGTATCAGCCCTGGAGGTTATTTCGCAGGATTATATCCGCACTGCCAGAGCTAAAGGATTATCAGATGGAAAGGTTTTATATAAACATGTTTTCAGAAATACACTGTTGCCGATCATTACTGTTTTTTCCAATGTATTTCCTTTGGCAATTAGCGGCTCGGTTATTTTGGAAACTATATTTACCATACCGGGAATGGGGCAACAAATATTTCATGCCATACAAACAAACGATTATCCTGTAATTATTGATGTATTTACATTGACAGGTGTTTTGACCTTAATAGGATATTTAATCGCAGATATTTTATATGCAATTGCCGATCCGAGAATCTCTTATTCAAACAACCAATGAAAAAAAATAATACGCAAAATGAATTCAGTTTCCGTGCGCATGCGCGAAAACAATTCAGGCATAACAAACCTGCGTATATTTCAGTGTATATATTAATATTTCTTGCAATAATTGCAATTTTAGCTCCTTTGCTCGCGAATCAAAAACCACTTTATATTAAATATGAGGGGCAAAGATATTTTCCTGCCTTTTCCTTTAAAAACAATTATGTTATAATAAAAAGTGATGGCAGTATTGAAAATATACAATTGGATATAGCCGATTGGAAACAGATGCATCTTGAAAAAGTAATATGGGCACCCGTACCATATTCACCGGGAAAAACAGATATGTTGAATACCGATTATAAAGGCCCTGGTGATGCCCAATTATTTAAGGATAAAAATGGTGAGATCATAGAAATGCCCCGAAGATTCCGTCATATTTTAGGAACCGGAAGTTTAGGCGATGATCTGATGGCGGGTTTAATTCACGGAGCCCGCATTTCACTCACAATTGGATTTATTTCTATGACTATTGCTGCAATTATCGGCTTATTGCTCGGCGCAATTGCAGGTTATTTTGGGGATAACAGATTAGTTACAACCAGAGGTAAATTCTGGGCCGTAGTAATCGGTATTTTTGTAGGATGGTTTTATGCGTTTCAAACAAGAAGCTACATATTACAGGATGCAATAAATGCTTCCGGGTTTAATCTGTTGTTTCAATTATTTCTCAGTCTATTGATCTTTGTGCTGATAATTTTAATTTTTATTTTGTTGGGGAAATTGGTGGGCAAGTTGCCTATTTTAAATAAACGCATGTTCATTCCCGCTGATGCACTCATTTCAAGAACCATTGAAATATTTTATGCCATGCCAACCTTCATATTAATTTTAACCATTGCAGCTATTGCAAGACCATCAATTACAAATCTCATGGTGATAATCGGATTGACATCCTGGACTGGCATTGCACGATTAACCAGAGCAGAGTTTTTGCGGATTCGGAATTTAGAATATATTCAGGCAGCGCGTTCTCTTGGACTTTCTGAATTAAATATCATAGTAAAACACGCTTTGCCGAACGGAATGGCTCCGGCACTGGTCTCTATAGCCTTTGGAATTGCTTCGGCTATTCTGATTGAATCAAGTTTATCTTTTTTGGGTATTGGAGTTCCATCAGACCTTGTTACCTGGGGTTCCCTAGTTAGCGACGGCCGGGATAAGTTCAGTGCCTGGTGGCTTGTGCTCTTTCCCGGTTTAGCAATTTTTATTACTGTTACTGTTTACAATCTCATTGGCGAAGGACTGCGCGATGCCTTGGATCCCAAACAAAAAAAATAGGCAGAAAGCCCAATATCATTTTTTAATTACGGGAGTTTTACATACCCAACACAACAAATCAAAACCCTAAACGTTTTTTATGTAATTTTGATACCTTAATAATTGCCTTTAAATATGGCAAAAAAATACGAATTGTGAAGAAATCAGGGATATGGTATTGTTGTTTTTTGTTTTTGTTTCTTCCTGCGATAATGCAGGCACAAAAGATATTTATTTCAGACCCACAGAAAATAAGCACTGAACTTGTGGGATATAATATACTCGGCAAAAATAAAAATGGCGATGTTTTAATCTATAAGAAATATAGATTCGAAGATGAGATAGATGTTTATGATAAACAAATGACCTTCAAACGAAGAAAGGAGATCACCATAAAAACAATGGATTACGAATCGGTGGAGGTGTACAAAAGCGGAGAACAAATTTATCATTTTTACACCTATAAGGAAAATAAGAACAACTTCCTCGCCGTGCAGTTATTTAATGAAGATATTGAAAAAAAAGGAGATCCCATTATTCTTGATTCCACTTCCCTGAAATTGGGAGAAAATTTTTCTGAATTTAAAATAATCAGGTCAAAAAACAACTCTTATTTTCTCATTTACAAATACGAATTCAGCGCAGGACGTATCGATAAATTATTTTCATTTGTGATAAACGGCGATGCTGCAGTATTACAAAAAAACGATATTAATTTACCCGACGAGAATTATAGTCCCATTCTGATCAAGGAAATAATTACAGATGCCGGTATTCCGGCCTTTCTTTTTGAAAATGATGAATTCAATTGTAAAAAGGATAAAACTGCCGTTCAATATTCTTTTGTGTTTCCCAAACAGGGAGCATCGGTTTTATATACCGATATAAACAGCAACGATTTTTGTCTGGATGAAATGAATTATGCAATAGATAATTCTTCCGGAAATATTATTGCCATTAGTTTTTTGAAAGAAGACAATAAAGATTATATGGTTGGGTATAATTACCTGGTAATTGACCCCTCCTCTTCCTCCATTAATTTAAAACACAATTATATTTTCCCGCAAGAGACCTTGGATGAAATAGCCGGACTTGCGACAGAAAAAGCAATAAAAAATTTACCGGTATATCAGATCGGAAACATAGTGCCACGCGCGGATGGCGGCGCTTTACTGGTTGCAGAATACTACGACAAAACTGTAGAGAGTTATGAGTACACAAATTACGATCCATATTATGGTTACAGAACTTCCACACGTCAGGTGGAGTTTTATGAATACGATGATATTTTATTGTTTTCCATTAAACCCGACGGGACTCCCGCTTGGAACAATGTGATTAGGAAAAAACAAATCAGCCGCGAAGACAGAGGAGTTAATTCCTCTTATGCTTTGATCAACAGCAAACAAAAGATCACCTTTATTTTTAATGAAGATGTGGAACAGAATTCCAATGTTTTACAATACGAAATGGAAGCTGACGGCGCACTTGACAGAAAAAGTATTTTTAATGCAAATCAGCAGGAAGTGCAATTGCGACCTTCCTCTGCAGAACAGATAACTTTTAATGAAATTATCATTCCGAGTATTTATAAAAAAACTTTGTCATTCGTTAAAATACAATTTTAATTATTTTACGTGCTGCGGCTTTTTCAATCCTCCAATCCTCTTTCCCTTTTATTGCTCATATTGTATGCGGCATTAATAAATCTTAAATTTTTTTTAGGGGAAATACCAACAGACGAAACCACCTATTATTTTATTGGCGACCTGCTATTTAACCAATGGTTGCAATTGCACAGATTACCTGAATTTATTGTTCCATTTTTTAATCTTGCCTGCATAGTAACACAAGCAGTACTGATAAGCATGTTGATGCAGGGAAGTAAGGTAAATACAAAACCTTCCCTCCTTCCGGCATTAGTTTTTATATTATTGTGCAGTTTTTTTCCAGATATTTTATACAATACCCCTGCAGTGTTAAGCGGATTCTTTTTAATTTGGATATTATTTAAAATTTTCAGTGCTTATAATAAACCAAAAGCGGATAACGTCTATTTTGATACCGGCTTGCTGAATGGATTTATTTCTCTTTTATTTTTTCCGACCTTAGTTTACAGCCTTTATAGTTTATTGGCAATAATTCGTATGCGCTCCATAACCTTTCGGGAATTTATATTATTCCTCTCCGGATTTATGGTGATCTATTTTCTGGTGGCAACATCATTTTTCTGGTTCGACCTGCTCCCTGATTTTTGGGAAAAACAATTTGATCTGCTCCCGGACCTTAAAAAGATATCCGGGTTTTTCGGCAGTATTAACCTCGTAAAATTGTTTCTTATAGGAATTGCGCTCATCATATCCCTCCTTTTTTACAGCAATAAATTTTCTACCAACCTCATTCAGGTAAGAAAATACCTAGGCTCCTTTATATCCTTCTTTATTTTCGGGATAGTAGCTTTTCTGTTCAATTCCAATGCCGATGCCGGCGGACTTTATTTTTTGTTGATGGGAACCTCCTTTTTTATCAGTTATTATTTCTTCCACTCCAAAAACCGCACAACCCCTGAAATAATACATATTACGCTTTTAGGTGCCACAATACTGTTTCAATATATTAATTTTACAGCTTAACTCTACAAAAAATGAGATTTGGCGTTGTTACTTTTCCGGGTTCCAATTGCGATCAGGATCTGATCCATGTTTTACGCAATGTAATGGGCTGTGAAGTAATAGAATTGTTTCACAAACAAAAGGATTTGGGTGGATTAACTATTAATGATTGTGTAATGCTTCCGGGAGGATTTTCCTATGGAGATGCACTTAGAACTGGCTCTATTGCTCGTTTTTCACCCATAATGCAGGCTGTTATCAAACATTGTAATGCGGGAGGATTTGCTTGGGGAATATGCAATGGATTCCAGATTTTATGTGAAGCCGGACTGCTTCCGGGAGTTTTATTGGAGAACAATAATCAGCAATTTATCTGTAAAAACATCCTGCTTACTGCTGAAAACACGAAAAGCAGGATCAACAGGTATGTTCCACAACACCATCCGCTCAAAATCCCTATTGCGCATGGAGAAGGAAGATTTTATGCTGAAAAAAGTGTAATGGAGGATATTATTGCCAACGATCAGGTAATTTTCAGATATTGCGATGAACATGGTGACGTAACAGAAACATCAAATCCAAATGGATCGTTATATAATATTGCCGGCATTTGCAATAAAGAACGCAATGTTTTCGGCATGATGCCACACCCCGAAAGAGCAAGTGAAGAAATTCTCGGAAACACCGACGGGAGAATGATATTTGAGTCTTTTTTGGCAAAGGTTGTATCCACTGCCAATATTTAATAAGAATTAACAGTAAAAATAAAGTCACAGAACATTTTAACGAACTGTCGTGAGGCCTAATTCGTTAAATTTGCACAGCAAAAATCCGATCTGATGGGAAAAAAGTTTTTTCAATTTCTTCTGATACTCTTATTCGCTAGTCAAGCCAATGGCCAATTATTAAAACCCGTTAAATGGGAAACCTCGGTAACACCAAGTGGGGTTGTAAATGAGTATATTCTCATTTTTGTTGCCGCTATTGACGAAGGATGGAAATTGTATTCGCATGATGTTCCCGAAGACGGCCCTATTCCAACTTCACTCATTTTTGAGGATCTACCAGAAGGTGTGGAGTTAATTGGGGAAATGACCGAGCTTGGAAGAAAAGAAGAGGAAGTAGAACCGCTGTTTCAAAATCAGGTAATAAAATTTTATCATAAAAAACTGGTACTCAAACAAACAGTTAAGGTCAGTAAAAATGTGACCGTTAAAGGGTATATCGATTTTATGAGTTGCGACGATAAACAATGTATGGCATTTTCGCATGATTTTAATTTTGACCTTACCGCATCAACTAATCTTTATAACGGAAATTTGACAACGGATTATTCCAAAATAAAAGATCCGGTAACCTGGATAATCAGTACAGAAAAAATAAATGATACGGAGTATTGGTTAAAATTTAATGCCACCATTGCACCAACGTGGAAGTTATATTCACAAGATTCACCGGAAGGTGGAGCGCAACCTATGAAATTTGTTTTTGAAAATGCGGGGAAAAACTTTCAATTAATTGGAAAAGCAGAAGAAATTGGTGAAGCGGAAAATAAACCTGAACCATTATTTAAAAACAAGATAACAAAATATTATCACGATAAGGTAGAGATTCGTCAGAAAATCAGAGTTGATTCAGCAAATGCAACCATAAGCGGATATATTGATTTTCAAACATGTGATGCAATACAATGTAAATTCAAACAAAAAGATTTCACCTTTAAATTAAGTGGTGGAGCAATAATAGAGATTATAGAAACCGACACCGGAGCTTCCGCAGCTCCGGCAAATAGTTTTGGAAAATTTGTTGTGGATACGGCTTATGCACGACAAGCACAATGCGATCCCAAAATTGATCAGGAAATTACCAATGCAAATAATAAAGGTTTGTTCAGCACATTTATATTAGGATTTATTGGTGGATTAATTGGATTATTAATGCCTTGTACCTTTCCGATGATACCATTTACAATTTCTTTTTTCACCAAAAGATCAGCGAGCAGAAAAAAAGGAATTTTCGAAGCTTCATTTTATGGTTTCAGTATTATATTAGTTTATTTTTTGGTATCGCTGCCTTTTTTATTATTTGGATTATCCGGTGATGCATTAAATGCATTTTCTACGAATAATATAGTGAATATGGTTTTCTTTTTTGTGTTCATTTTATTTGCATTATCACTATTTGGTTTATTTGAAATTAAATTACCTGCTAAATGGGCAAATAAAACCGACAGTGCTTCTGATGTGGGAGGACTACTCGGTATTTTTTTTATGGCTGTAACCTTATGTATTGTTTCTTTTTCATGCACCGGCCCAATACTTGGATCATTATTAGCAAATAGTTTAAAGGGAGGAGGCGCAGCACTGAGTGCCGGTATGGTTGGATTTGGGGCAGCATTCGCCTTGGCATTTACCTTATTGGCATTATTTCCGCAACTCTTAAATAAATTGCCAAAAAGTGGTGGATGGTTAAATGAAGTAAAAATTGTTTTTGCATTTATTGAACTTGCATTTGCTATTAAATTTTTATCGAATGTAGATCTTGCCTACCACTGGGGATTTTTAAAACGTGAAATATTTTTGGGGCTTTGGGCTCTATTTTCACTGCTTACTTTTTTATATCTTATCGGAGTTATACGTTTTCCGCACGACAATAAAAAGGTGAAATTCGGAATTCCAAGAGCAACATTTGCTTTGCTTTTTTTAGCACTAACACTTTATTTTGCAAGTGGATTACAAAAAGGAAGAAATTTAGCATTGATAAGCGGATTTACTCCCCCGATGTTTTACAGTATTTATCACTATGATAGTGAGTGTCCGCTCGCATTAAATTGTTTTCACGATATGGACGAAGCAGTAGCGTATGCAAAGGAAGTAAACAAACCAATCATGATAGATTTCACCGGCTGGGCATGTGTAAATTGTCGCAAAATGGAAGAACATGTATGGCCAAATGAGGAAGTATATAAATTAATTAATGAAGAATATATTCTGGTGAGTTTATATGTTGACGATAAAAAAGCACTGCGATTAGAAGATCAGTATATATCGGAATATACCGGAAATAAAGTGCGCAGTATAGGAAATAAATGGAGCGATTTTCAGGCTCGCGAATTTAATACCAACTCTCAACCTTACTACGTATTAATTGCACCTGATGGGAAAGTATTGAATCAACCACGAGGTTACACTCCGGATGAGGAGGCTTATCAGGGATTTTTAGAATGCGGGATTGAGACTTTTAAGAGTATTGGGGTTGTGGCGGAGAAGTGAAGAAAATTTCACTTGAATTGGAAAAATTTCACGGCATTTGTTTAGACTATTACAAATACATTATTGAAAACAGTCAATTTGAAGATGGATTACACCATGCAAATATTGAAGCTTTGATATGCTTAAAAGCAAAAGCATTTTTGGAAATCAAGGAAAGGATTGAAAAGGGTGGCAAAGAAGATGCAAAACAGTTACGAAAGCATAAAACAGATGTTTTTCGATTAACGGTAATGCTCACTCCGGAATCTGAATTTGATTTACCTGCAACAATACCAGCACACGTAAATAAGTTCGCAGAATTAATAACAACTGATCTTCCGGATAAAACTATTTTCAAGGAAATGGGATTAAATAACATCGATCCAAAAATTGTATTTAAACAATTTAAAAAATCATTTAAAGTAAGCGAAGATGAAAAATAGTAATTACGATCTAAATACATGTAAAGAAATTACACGTAAGCTATACATGACCAAGCCATTATGTATAGAAATGATGCGTCATGTATGGAAGCGTTAATACTCAACCAAAATTCTTTAAAATGAATTGAGAAAATTAATTTTACTCGCCAAACATTTAATTGCAAAAAATATTACATTTGGTTCTCCATCGGTAAATACTAAGGACCCATAAAGAAAATTAAAATAAATTGCATAGTAGAAATTAGTCTTTTAGAATATAAATCAATTAAATCAACATCAAATAAAGTGTCCCCAATCTTTTTCCAAACCCCCGAAGAGTTCAGAAGGTGGTTAAAAATAAATCACAAAAAGGAAACAGAAATATTTGTTGGATATTACAAATTGGGAAGTGGTAAACCGTCGATGACATGGTCGGATTCGGTTGATCAGGCTCTTTGTTTTGGTTGGATAGATGGTGTAAGAAGATCTATTGATAAAGAAAGTTACTGCAATCGTTTTACACCCCGAAAAAAGAATAGTAATTGGAGCGATATCAACATTAAAAAGGTAGAGGATCTCACTAAAGCAGGACTTATGACTACCGAAGGGCAAAAGGCCTTTGAATTAAGAAAAGAAAACAGGGTTGGGGTGTATTCCTATGAAAAGGAACCGCTTGATCTTTCTCCAAAATTTAAAAATCAATTTAAAAAGAATAAGGTAGCATGGCACTTTTTTAACGGACAAGCTCCATCCTATAAAAAGGTAATGATCCATTGGATAATGAGTGCTAAACAGAAAAAAACAAGTATAACAAGACTTGAAAAAACGATAAAAATTAGCGGAGAACAAAAACGAATGCTGTAAAATGCAAGGAATGTAATAATAAAAGCACTAATACCGAATCTTATTGTTTTAAACTAACTTTGATTTCGCCCGATGTGAAATTAACATCTTAAAACTTACAATGAGAAACACTATTCTATCCGGTTTAACATTATTAATTCTCTGTTCTAATATTTATGGGCAGACTAAAGACTTAAATATTGATTTTATGTTGCGCGGGTCCATTTATGCAGGATCGAACATACTAGACACACAAGCATTAGGAGGTTTTGGGAGTTCAGAAAATTTGCCTCAAAAAATGAACGATAGTTTGAAATTTCCGGAACAGGGTCTATTCCTAAAAATTGATAATAGTAACATTGTTACCTTTATTGACCAGTAAAACGGTTACACATTGTATTTAGGTAACAATAGTGACACAATAGTAAATCTTAGTGCATCAGATAGCAGACTCTATGTAATTGCAGAAGTTTTTTACAGAGGAAAATGGAGGCCTATAGAGTATTTGCCAAGTAGTTTTTGTGGAAATAGTTACCATAAAGTTTATTTGAATCCCAATGAATATTGGGCTTTTGAAATTCCAAAATTTTCAGGCAAAAAAAAGGTGAGCCTGAGATACAGTCTTTTAGTTGGTAAAAACGAATACATATATTCAAATAAAATACCATCAAGTATAAACAAAAAACAACTGACAAAAATAAAACAATATAATCCGAAGGGCATTATGGATCCGTATAGCAATTAATTTTATACACAAATCAATTAAATATCAGTTTAAAAAGAACGATGATGGAAAAAATTAATATTGTTGAAAAACTATCTCTATTCAACGACCATTGGAATCCACGAATTGTGGCTGAGTTGAATGGGCAATATATTAAACTGGTTAAATTTCAAGGAGAGTTTGTTTGGCATAAACACGATTTGGAGGATGAAATGTTTTTAGTTATTAAGGGAAATTTTACAATGGAATTCCGCGACAGAACAGTGGAAATCAAGGAGAATGAATTTTTAATTGTACCGAGAGGGGTTGAGCATAGACCTGTAGCGGAAAATGAAGTTTCTGTAATGTTATTTGAGCCAAAAACAACCTTAAACACCGGTGATGCAAAAGGCAAATTGCAAAGGGAAAATTTAGGAAATATATAGATTATACTCCCGGTTAATATTTTACTTCATTCAATTTTCTGAACTATTAGTGATGATATAAAAGTTTGTTCTCCGTTTAGCACTTTGATTAAATATAAACCATCCGCAAAATTGTTTACATTAATTTCTTCCTGTGCTGAATGCAGTGTTGTAACAAACAATATTTCGCCCAGCATATTTAATATCTCCAATTTCGAATCTCTTGAAAATTGTTTTTCATTAAGATCAATATAAAAAAAATTGCCGGATTAGGATAGACCTTTAATGGCAGAAAAGTTGTTTCCGCTATATTTTCCACAATATCCCCAAAACGGAAAATAATTCGTACTTATCAGAAAAATGTTAATGCGGGGATAAAATAAGCTAACGTAACACATTAATCGGTTTGTTAGCATAACTATTCCTAATATAAAACTCCTTATTTTTGCAGCCTATCAGGAAACGCGTATTTGCGACCGAAAATCAGAACATCATAAACCTTTAAATAAAAACAATCAGTTAAAATGATCACAAAAATTAAAGTAGAAACCATCTACAACTGCTCTCTCGAAAGGGCATTTAAAACTCCCATGTTATGCGATGTATCAAAAGTGCATTCGGGATTCGGTATCATGCCAAAGGTTACACATTGCACAGAGGATGAAAATTGGGGAAAACCCGGATATAGCAAAAAGGTGTTTGTAGCTAAATCCATCTCACAAAAAGGGGGCTGGGCTTCCGTTGACAAAGTAATTGAACGCGTGGAAAATAAATATTGGAAAATTGAAGTAAGCGATTTTCAGGCGTGGATGCTTGGATTTAACAAATTTACCGGCGAATGGAAAACCACTGAACTCGAACCAAATAAAATATTGGTAGAATATACCTATACTTTGCATTCTGAAATTGGTTTATTATACCCATTAAATTGGTTATTTACCAAAACATTTTGGAAAACTTATATGAATAGAGTCTTGGAAAATGTGAGGAAACTGGCTTATAATAATGAACCGTATTTGTATCAATAGGGCTTAAAATAAGTGCCAAATTAAAATGTATATAATGAAAACCATACCTACCATATTCGCCGTGGTAATTCTTTTGATCCTTGCCGGTTGCAAAGAAGATCATCTTGAAGAAAAAGGATTTCAGGTTAGACCCACTGCAGCAGATAACGAAGAAGACCAGGCAAACTGGATTAACCAGGATTCTTTAAAATTTGATACCCGACCAAGCAATGTGCTTTTGACCGGAATTCAGAATATTCGGTTAACTACTATTTATAAGGTGAATTTTAATAAGGAAAGAAAAGCCAATTTTATTGGTTCAAATGATTATTATGGGAATTATACCGATATTGCTAATACCTCAGGAAACCAATGGAATAACAATTTCATGCCCGGGATTGTAGCGGTGTATGGTTATAATATGGTAAATATTTCACATTATGATATCAATACAAATAAACAGAGAAACTTTTTTGAGAAACCGGTATTGATCAAAACACTTTATTACCCTGCATATTCTAAAGACACTTTAAACTTTAAACCTGTAAGCAGGAATTATTTCATGGTTTCCGTTTACAACAACGACACCAATAAAGATGGATTTATAAATATTAAAGACCTCCGGAGATTCTATTTATTCAACATAAATGGCGACAAACAAAATGCACTTGTACCGGAAAATTATTCTGTATTAAAATCGGAGTATGATCCGGAAAATGATTTTATATATGTGTTTGCTAAATTAGATGAAAACCAAAATGGACAGCAGGATGAAAGCGAGCCTATCCATATTTATTGGGTAGACCTCAATGATCCGACTAGATTGGGACGGCAATTTTAAAATCATACTGTATTTTTGATACTTTCGAACCGCGACAAAATAAAATAAGAATTGCTCGTTGAATAAAGATTTGCAGCCTGTTTAATATGTTAAATAATCTGCGAAATATTTTAAGCGAAATCAAAATTAAAAACCAAATAAAATTAATACGAACTCCAGTATTTACAAACCATTCAAATTTGGAAAAGAAACTTTTCATCCACAGTCATTTGATGAAGATTCCTTCGTTATGCATTACAAAATGGAAAAAGGCGGAATGGTTCCCATGCATTACCACGCGCATGTGGACGAATACTTTATTATTTTAAAAGGGGAAATGAAATTTAAAGTAAATGGTAAAACAATAATTAAAAAAGCCGGCGAAGAAATAATGGTACCATAAGGAATTCCACATTCTATTTCCAATAAAGACAGCGAACAAGTTGAAATGACAGTAAAATAAATGCCATGTTCCGATACTCACCAATTGTTTAAAATAAGTTCAAATATATCTGAAGATAAACCAGTGACAATGAAAACAATGATGAAGGCACTATATAATATGAATAAATTGAAATTAGAACAATTTTCCACGCCACACCCTGCATTTGCCAATAACACAATTAATTTTATTGTAAATTCTTATGGCAGGGTATCCGGATGGAACAAGTTGGTAACGAAAATTCAAAGATGAAATACTTCACATGAACCTGGCATTATTAATATTGCAATTAATACTACTGAAGTTGTTTAGTAGAAGACTTTTTTGATAATCAATTACTTACAATTTTAATTCAATATGGAAAAAATGAAAGCAGTAATTTGTACTAAATATGGTCCTCCTGAAGTTCTTCAGTTTATTGAAATGGAAAAACCCACACCAAAAAACAATGAAATACTTATAAAAATAAAAGCAACCACAGCGCATATTGGTGATACCAAAATTCGGCGGCTAGAGCCCGGTCTTGGTAAATTTACTGATCTGTTTTTCAAACCCCTCATGCGCATCATAGTTGGATTCAGTGGCCCTAGAAAAAAAATTCTTGGAATGGAGCTGGCAGGTGATATTGAATCTGTAGGAAAAGATGTTACACTTTTTAAGGTTGGTGATGCTGTTTTTGCAAGTACTGGATTTGATTTCGGTGCGTATGCAGAATATATCTGCATGCCTGAAAATGGAGTTATAACAATAAAACCAAACAATAGGAGTTATGAGGAAGCTGCACCAATTTCAAATGGCGCATTAACTGCCTTACTTAATCTTAAAAAAGCAAATATTCAACAGGGGCAAAAAGTATTAATTTATGGAGCCTCAGGAAGCGTTGGCACCTTTGCTGTACAACTTGCCAAATATTTTGGCGCAGAGGTTACGGGGGTTTGTAGCACAACAAATTTAGAACTGGTAGGATCGTTAGGAGCCGATAAAGTTATTGACTATACAAAAGAGGATTATACACATAGTGGCGAAACTTATGATATTATTTTTGATGCTGTAGGAAAGATATCGGGATCAAAACGCAAAAAATCTTTGTCGGAATCAGGAATTTATATAAATGTACTTGCTTTGAACGCAAACTTTAAGTTAAAAGCGAATGATCTGATATTTATTAAGGAATTATGTGAAGCAGGTAAGTTAAAAGCAGTTATTGACAAGGTTTATCCAATGGAACAATTAGTGGAAGCACACCGATATGTAGACAAAGGACATAAAAAAGGAAATGTTGTTATAAGCATGGTTAAAAGACAATAAAAATCTTATCCGCATTTGTTGCCTGTATATTGGAGAATAAATGTATAGCACATTTTCGCAATAAAATACTTAAGATGATAACGCTTATCCGCACAAATTCTGAAAATAAAAACTTTCAAGAACTTGTTAAAAAACTGGATATTGAATTGGCAAAACGGGATGGAGATGACCATGCATTTTATGACCAATTCAATAATATTGTTACTGTGAAATATGTAATTGTTGCCCACGAGAATGAAGATCTTGTTGGTTGTGGTGCTATAAAGGAATATTCGGAAGCTGTAATGGAAATTAAACGCATGTTCGTTCCATTGTTTAAAAGGGGCCATGATATTGCATCCATAATTTTAAACGCTTTAGAGAACTGGAGTTTGGAATTAGGGTATTCAAAATGTATTTTAGAAACAGGTAAAATGGAACCTGAAGCAATAAGTTTGTATGAAAAAATAATTATTTAATAATTTCAAACTATGGTCAGTATTAGAAGATTGAAAACAGTATATGTTTTGAAAAAATTTTAAACCATTCTATTCAAACCCGAAAAACATTATAAAGCAGGGAGTTAGGTTGAATGTGTTTTCCAAATGAAGTATTCGCATAACAAACAATACATTTTTTACCTCATTATTTCATTTTACCAGTTTTTCTTAACTTCGTAATGGAATGTAAAACAGATATCCAAGTACCGGCCCTATTAAAACATAACAAAAAGACCTTTTATGGATAAATTAATAAAATATTTCATTGTTACAATAAGTATTGTTTTGCTGGTAAGTGGAAAGGTTTTCAATAACATTCCTGTTAATACAGTAGATAAATCCATTCGATATAAAAGGCCCCCTGATCGAGACACTGCTGTATCAAAAAAAATATCGGTTTCCTATAACGAGGAAGATTTTGTTATTAATGATTATTTACTTGACCGATTAACACCGATCAGAACAAATTTTAATAGAATTAATTCAATTGAGAACTGGACTAAAATATTCACCATAGCATTGTTGGAAACTTTAGAAGGTGGTGCAGCAATGTATTTTTCCAATGAGAATTTAGAAAAAATAATAACAATGGAATATGGTGAAACCTATCAGGTTGTTTCTGAATATTATTTTCTGGAGAACGAGCTTTCTTTCGCAATTGAAAAAACCTGCAAATATAACCGACCCCTTTTTTACGATTCCACAGCAATGATCGCGAATAACGATACGGAGGTATTTGATTTAGAAAAATCGGAGATTAATGTGGACAGAAGTTATTTTGAAAAGGGCAAATTAATACATAAAATAAGCGATGGGGATTGTGGTGCACCTTTTTCGAAAGATTACTTATTGGAGGAGGAGATCAGGATAAAATCAAAAATTGGTTTACTTTTAAAATTGGAAAAATAATTTTTAATCAATGGCAAATAATAACTTACCGGAATTTCGATTCTTCTATTTTACAAATTTTTATGAAGAAACCGTTTCATTTTACCGCGATACTTTAGAATTAAATATTATACGCTCCTGGGATCGCTCCGAATTTGATAAAGGCACTCTTTTTACATCTCCTAATGGCCTAGGTATTATAGAAATTGAAAAAGGAGAACAGCCCAACTTTGCGTGTGCAGGCTTATACATTGAAGTGGAAAATGTGGATGAATGGTATGATTTAGCCCTTAAAAAAAATATTAAAATATTAGCACCTTTAAGTAATACCACCTATGGACATCGTTCATTTAGATTTGAAGATCCAAATGGTTTTGAAATTGGATTGTTTAAGTACAATTCTGAAAAAATACTCCCCGTTTTGGATGCCAATTAATAATTTATCATTTCCCTTTATTAAATACAATGTTCAACAAATTAAAATCATCAAATAAAATAACCAAATGAAAGCAAGTTTTCATTCCATATACGGTCCTGCTGAAGTGCTTCAAATTAAGGAAGTTGAGAAACCAATCCCAAAAGCGGCTGAAGTATTAATAAAAATTCACGCAACAACTGTAAACCGTACAGATTGTGGATTCCGCCAGCCGGAATATTTATTTGTGCGTTTGTTTAGCGGAATATTTAAACCAAAAATAAATATTTTAGGAACGGAATTTGCCGGTATCGTTGAAAGCATTGGAAATAATGTTACCTTATTTAAAGTTGGCGACGCAGTTTTCGGTTTAAACACCTTCAAATTCGGCACACATGCAGAATATTTTTGTATACCGGAAAATAAATCTATTGCTTTAAAACCCGAAAACATGTCGTTTGAAGAGGCGGCTGCTGTTTGTGATGGGTTGATGCTTGCAATAAATTATATCAGGAAAATAGATTTTAAATCAAATCCAAAAATTCTTATCAATGGAGCTTCTGGTTCCATCGGATCTGCTGCTGTGCAACTCGCAAAATATTATGGTGCTGATATTACTGCAGTGTGTAAAACAGAACACTTTGATATGATAAGGTCGTTGGGAGCCACAACATTTATTGATTATACCAAAGAAGATTTTACAAAAATTAATACAAAATATGACACCGTATTAGATGCGGTTGGAAAAAGTTCGTTTGGAAAGTGCAAACAGATTCTCAATCCTGGCGGAGTGTATTATTCAACAGAACTTGGTGATTGGGCACAAAATGTTTTTTTAACTCCATATACTGCAATTTTCAGCAACAAAAAAGTAAAATTTCCAATTCCAACGGACAGCAAAAAAGATATTTTATTTTTTAAAGAATTAATTGAAGGAGGAAATTATAAAGCCACTATTGATAGAAAATATTCTTTAGAAAAAATTGTGGCGGCAACAAAATATGTAGAGAGCGGGGAGAAGGTTGGGAACGTGGTAATTACAATTTCCTGATATAAAAAAACGACCTGAAAAGTACAATAAATTTTTCAGGCCGTTTTATTATTCTATTAATTAATTAAATCAGAATACCGGTTTTTCAGGCAAAGTATAAACTCTTCCTTCATTCTGTTTTTTCAGATAATCCATTAAAGGAAGAAAATAATCCAGCATCGGTTTTGCGCTCATATCGCTACCTATCGATTCCTTTAAATGTTCGCGCCAGTCAACAGTTGCGCCGGGTGCCATTACCTTTTTTAAGAAATCGCCTGTTGCTGTACTTCCCCAATAATTGGTTGCATGCGGATCTTGTTTTAAAATATTTTTTGCGATATAATCGTGGAACTGAAACAATAAAACATTGCTGATGGAATAATCATAATACTGTGCAGCGTCATCATTAATATGTGTTTTAGTTGCAGCATCACAATATTCTTCTCCGCGTACATTTGGCGGAACAATTCCCTGATATTTTTTAACTAATTCCCACCACTTTGCATTATATTGATCTTTAGGTAAATTTTGTGCATATAATGCATATTCAAATTCTGTCATCACACCACTTCCCCAAGGAATGTGAACGATAAAATCCAATGCTTCACTTAATAATTTTTGAGTGTCATCTGTTTTAACACCTGCAGTAATTAAACCCTGACTTTCCAACAATGGTTTTTGTAAACTTGCCATTCCTATCATAGAACCAAATGCTTCGTGATATCCGCGATTTGCACCTGTTCTTAATACATATGGAACTTCAGGAGTAGAGTAAGAACTGTAATAATAAATATGTCCGAGTTCATGTAAAACTGTTCCCCACCATTCTGTGTTTGTTTCAACACTCATCAACGACCGAAGGTCTTTATCCAGGTCAACATGCCATGCACTTGCATGATTATTTTTCGAATATCCTGCTCCTTCGGGTGCCGGGTATAAAGATGATTTTTCATAAAAAGAAGTTGGCAATGCAGGAAATCCCATACTCATCCAAAATGCTTCTCCTTGTTTTACAACCCATTCCGCATCATGTGTTTTTAATACCGGATCAATATCCAATCCTTCCACATTTACCATAGCTGTCCAGTCTTGTCCCCAACGATTTGGCAACCACTCTGCAGGTAAATATTCAGGCACAGGCTGATTATATTTTTTTGCAAGTTCGTAACGCGCCCAAGTGTGTAATTCGCGATATAAAGGCCATACATCATTAATCATGCTATGCGTAAGCGCTAACATTTCCTCACTGGTCATTCCGTACTCGCTTGCCTGATAAGCGAAAAAATCTTTATAACCAAGCGGAGTAACACTTGCATTTCTCAATTGCTGCAAATTTGCCAATCCATCTTTTAGCGTTTTACCAACTTCTTTACTTGCCTCCCAGGCGGCTAATCTTTCTTTTAGATCGGTTGATTCACGCAATATTCCATCCAGTTTATTTGGAGTAACTGCATCTCTGCCAATTGTATATTTAAATCCGAAAAGCGCTTCCGTTTGTGCATTGGTGGCATCTATTCTTTTTTTAACAACATCGCCCGCAGTTTCCGGATTATTTCCTGCGAAAAATAAAATATAATCCAATTGTTTCACCTGCAGATCCGTTAGTTTATCCTTTTCCTTAAGATACTTTTGAGCAGTTTCGATATTAAGTTTACTTCCTGTGAATTTGGAGTAAGCTTCATCAGATATTGCCGCATTGGTTTTAGCAATGGTATCCCCTTCCACTATATGTGTGTTAAGCACCCATTGGCCTTCGGAGGCAGCAGCTACCAATTTCTGGTATTCGGTATTGTATTGGTCGAGATAGGTTTGCACCTCTTGCTGCAAAACGCTGTTGTCTTCTGTTTTTTTACCGATACAGGCTATTAAAACAACAGAAGATGCAATTAATAAAAAGAGTAATTTTTTCATTTAGTTGAGTTTTGAGGACGAAGTTAAGTATTTATGTTTCGGAGTTCCCATTTCCTTAACAAACCTTACAATTTTAGATTTTGTCCACATTCTGTTTACAAACGCTAAAATTAATTTTTATTGGCAGCGTAATTATTTAGCTTCGCAGATGCATTGGGAACTAAAAAAACAAAAGTGCTCAAAATGCAACTAATTTTCTTATAAACCTTAAAAACTTAAAAAAAAATGGCAGCAGACAAAAATGATGACAAAGCAAAGGCCTTAGGACTTGCAGTAGACAGCCTTAATAAATTGTACGGAAAAGGCACCGTAATGAAATTGGGCGATTCGCCTGTAGTTGCGGAAGACGTAATACCGTCAGGATCCATTGGTGTGGATTTGGCATTGGGTATTGGTGGAATACCTCGTGGACGGGTAGTTGAGATCTATGGCCCGGAAGCATCCGGAAAAACCACTTTGGCGATACATATTATAGCAGAAGCACAGAAAAAAGGCGGAATTTGCGCAATTATTGATGCAGAACACGCTTTTGACAAGGGATATGCCGAAAAATTAGGTGTGGATGTGGAGAATCTTTTAATCTCTCAACCCGATTACGGTGAACAAGGATTAGAAATTGCCGATCATTTAATTCGTTCCGGCGCATTGGATGTAGTGGTGATCGACTCTGTAGCCGCTTTAGTTCCCAAAGCCGAATTAGAAGGAGAGATGGGAGAAAGCAAAATGGGATTACAAGCCCGTTTGATGAGTCAGGCCCTTCGTAAATTGACAGGAACAATCAGCCGCACGGGATGTTGCTGTATTTTCATCAATCAGTTACGCGAAAAGATTGGTGTAATGTTCGGAAATCCGGAAACTACTACGGGTGGAAATGCGCTTAAATTTTATGCTTCGGTAAGAATCGACATTCGCCGTATCGGACAAATAAAAGATAAGGAAGAAATGGTTGGTAACCGTGTTCGGGTAAAAATTGTAAAAAACAAAGTTGCACCTCCTTTTCGTCAGGCAGAATTTGATATAATGTATGGAGAAGGAATTTCGAAGATAGGAGAAATTGTGGATTTGGGAGCTGAATGCGGTGTTGTTCAAAAGAGTGGAGCCTGGTATAGTTATGAAGGCACTAAACTCGGACAGGGTCGTGAAGGAGTTAAAGAATTATTGAAAGATAATCCGGAGTTAGCAAATGAAATCGAAAAAAAGATTAAAGCAAAACTCGCGATGAATGCTCCAGTTGTGGCAGAAGTGAAAGAAAAATAAATACTGATCATTCCTAAACAAAATCTCGGACGGTTATTTCTGTTCGGGATTTTTTTTTGATAATTACATTAATCCAACCATTTACAAATATAAAAATGTAATTTGACCACTGGTATGGATGGAATTATTAAAGTAAAATACAATTAAATCATACCTAACCCCGTGTAGGGGTTTTTCCTATCTAACATTTTACATTTTTTATACTATTTAGCTCAAACCAGAGATTGGCTAATGCGAATAGTTTCATTTCATTCTTATACTTTGCGTGTGCCTTACAATGTTATTTGCATCATATTTTTTCTTCACTTGTTGCAACCTTGCATAATTATTTCCATAATATGCATGTTCCCAATCTGTAAATTCAGTGCTGCAGTAATTAATATACTGGGTATTGATTCCATTATTTTTAAAAATGTCTAATATTTCAACTGAAATCATTTTTAGTTTTTCTTCCCGTGCAGGATCTTCCCAATAAGCTTGCAATTCGGAGATATAATTATATGCACGATGCGGATAACAGGAACCCTTTTCAAATTCGCGATTCGATATTTCACCACCTAAGGTATTTAACTGATAGATCAAACCAGGATTTTGAATTATTTTTTCAAATACCGATTCTATAATTCCGGAAATATCGACGAAGTTTTTGTAGAGACCTGCAGAAGAATTTTTAAAATATACAGGCAACAAGGAACCGTAATAATTTTTCAATTTTTTGGAAATTTCTATCGGGGTAACAGATCTGAATTCGTCGGTAAAGGCTGCAAGTGTTGTCAACGATTTTTGAAATATTATGGAATGATCACCAAAATTTGTGACTAAAATATTTAATGTGCTGCCATTTAATACAAATGCTGAAAAACAAGTTTGGGGAAGTTGTTCTGCGAAAACAAACCAATTTTTCAAAATATTTTTTACCCTTATTGCATTTAGTTTTCTGGCTTTAAAATGATGGGAGGTCATTTTTGGAGGAGCTTCCTGTGTGCGAAAAATTAATTCAGTTGTTACCCCAAAATTACCTGCGCCACCGCCGCGCAATGCCCATAATAATTCGGGGTCATCTTTGGTGGAATGTATTTTCCCGTTTCCATCTACAAATGTTGCTTCCAATAAATGGTCGCATGTCAATCCAAATTTTCTGGAAAATAAGCCATATCCGCCACCCATTGTTAAACCACCTATTCCAACAGTTCCGCAGGAGCCTGCAGGTAATAATCTTTTTCTTGGCAGAATCTGATCATACAAATTTGATAAAGTGCAACCCGGACCCACCTTTATTTTATTATCCTCTAAAAATTCTACCGAATTCATTTTAGATAAATTAATAACAAGTCCTCCATTATTGGAAGAAAAGCCCTCCATGCTATGTCCACCACTTTTAATTGCGACGGCCAGCTTATTTATTTTAGCATATTGTATTGCCTCCGAAACATCTTTTGTAGAAGTACATAATGCAATTACTAACGGAAAGTTGTTGATGCGTTTATTAAACCCTTTGCGCAATTCCTCATACTCGCCATCCTCTTTCCGAATTAGTTTTACAGAATATGTAAATTCTTTTCTCTCCTCAATAGTATCAGAAGAATCTTCATTCTCCTCCACTCTCTCTCTTTTATTCCCACCTCCTCCTACTCCACAGGCATCCAATAAAAATCCTGTACCGGCGAGAGCGCTGAGTCTGATAAAACTTTTACGTGTATGTTTCATTGAAAAATAAATAATGCCTTAGCGGAAAATTTAACCTTTAAAATTAAAAAATACAATTCTAAAAGAAAAATTATAATACCAGCTCCTCAAATAATTTCGCTGCAGTGAGCTCCAGATCTTTGGTAATTCCCGGATGTGGTCTTGAAACTTGAATTGCAGAACTTCTTACGGCAGTTAACCAGCGAAAACGGGATGGAACATCAAACTCGGAAATTGGGCCGGAGTTTTTTTCTCCGTTGGCAATTTTTACCAGAGATTCGAGATTCATTTTTATTTGCTGCACATCCACATCACCGGAAAAAACTCGCAGTTTAGTTTCATTGATTGTATACAATACTTTGATAAAATTCGCTTTTTTAGAGAACAGGATAATTCCGACATTGAGAAATTCTTCCCGTTCCACAACAGGCAAAACACGAATGATCGCATATTCATAAAGATGTTTCTCTTGCATGTTGTGCTTCCTTTATAAAGATATCAGAATTATTTAATCGCGAAATTAAAAAATTAAAATACATATCGCGCAATTCATCCGGTGTTTCTTCGGCGCCTTCCCAATGCAACCATACATCAGGAATTAATTGGGTGATGGCCTTTATCTTATCTACGGTCAAAATTAATTTGAATTCCGCATTAATTTGTTCCAACATAGTTGCACCTGTCAATAATACATGATCTTTTATCAACGTAAAAGGACTCAAAGCCTGTGTTTTCCAGTTTGAAATATTATGATGAAAATACAAACATGCACCATGATCGATGAGCCATAATTCTTTGTGCCAAATCAACATATTCGTATTTTTAAAGGTCCTGTCTACATTAGTAATAAATGCATCGAGCCAAACAATTTGGGAGGCTAATTTTTCGTCAATTTTTGTAACCAGCGGATCGAAAGTAATAGCACCAGATAAAAAATGCAAGGCGAGATTTAATCCTTTGCTCCATTGCAAAATATCCTGAATTTCTTCATCGCCTTCTGTTTGTCCGAATGCTTCATCAAGATTTGCAAATACCAATTCAGGAACCCTGAGTCCGAGCAATCTTGCAATTTCGCCTCCAATTAATTCCGCTATCAGTACTTTTACTCCGTGTCCCGAACCTCTGAACTTCAACACGTATTTAAAATCATCATCAGCTTCTGCCAAAGCAGGTAATGAACCGCCTTCGCGCAAAGGCATAATATATCTTGTGACATTAACTGTTCTTAAATTGTGTTCCTTTTGTAACATGAGAAATTATCTGACAGAAACATTCTGAATATCATCAATTAACCATTTTCCATTTTCCAAAGTCATTGCATAAGCAAGTTTCAATTCGTTTGGAAATTCCAAAATCAGATGCGCATTGTTTGTTGCTCCCGAATGCGAAGTAATTTTCACCTGATCTAAAAAATCTAATTCAAAATCCTGTGAAAGCATAATGAGATCAGCATCAAAACCCATGGGCGGGCCATCATATTGTTTTTCGACCCTGAAAGCTTCCTCACACTTTTTAAAATATGCTCTACTATTCTCTGCATATTTGTCAGAAATAAATCCGCTTGCCCGCAATGCATTGATATATTTTTCAGTTTCCGGAAAGTTAACGGAATAAGGTTTCCCGGGCTCCGGAGTTTCATTACCATTATTTGTAACAAGCTTATAAGCATTCAAATCCATCATATGCAATTTATACCAGGTCAAAAAACCTATAACAGCTTCAGAGGCTGGAGTGGCCGTGGTTAAATTATCTGTTTTAACATCATCTGATTTCTGTGACGAACAGGATGACAATAGTATAATAATGAATAAAAATGCAACATATAGAATTGATTTAATTAATTTTAGCATAGTGACGATTTAAACCATTAAAATTGAAATTCACATTTTAAGGGACTTTATCCCTTGTCAAATATACCTTTATTTTAGAATATATACCAATCGACAATGTGAGTCAAAGTTACAAACTTAAAAACAATTGAAATTATACAGCAACCCAATTGAAAAAGATCATTTTTACTAATAAAATTTATTCTAACTTTAGCGCAGAACAATACTCTGTTTATGAAAAATTTATTAACCCTATTATTACTGACAATTGTAACTTCCCGATGTTTTTCTCAGGAAAACGGATATGTTAAAGATCTGGATAGTATTCTTACACAATTATATAATACAGATCGTTTTAATGGAACTGTATTATATGCCTCAAATGGCAAGGTATTGTATAAAAAAGCATTCGGAGTTACAGATATTAAAACAGGCGAAAAATTACAAACCAATTCATCCTTTAACCTCGCCTCTGTTTCGAAACAATTTATTGGAATGTGTATTTTAATGCTATCGGAAGAGGGAAAGATAAACTTAGAGGATAATATAAAAAAATATCTTCCTGAATTACCCTATGAAAATTTAACAATACGAAATTTGCTTACCCATACTTCCGGAATAACTGAATATTTTGATCTATACAATCAATATAGAGAAACTTTAGATACACTCAATAACGAAAAATTAATTTTATTATATAAAACTCATGCCCCGCGTTTAGAATTTGCACCTGGAGCTTCGTGGAGTTATTGCAATACAAATTATGTATTCCTCGCAACTATAATTGAACGAATCACAAAACAACCTTTAAATGTTTTCCTTAAAAACGGCATTGCAACACCATTGGGTTTAAACGACACTTATGTTTATCATTTACAGATGCCGGAAGTACCGGCTAACCATGTTTATGGTTTTTCAGAAATAAACGGAGAAAAAAAATTAAATGATCTTATAAATGTTGATGGTGTTACCGGTGATGGAAATATTTATTCCTCAGTGGAAGATCTTTATAAATGGGAGCAAAGTTTGTATGAAAGCAAACTCGTAAAACAGGAAACCTTAAAAAAGGCACTTGAACCCGTTAAATTAAATGATGGCTCCACATTTAATTATGGATTTGGCTGGGGGATTGATATTGTAAACGAACAATATTCGCATACCGGCGGTTGGGTGGGATTTAGTAATATCATTTTGAGGGATGTAAAAAATAACAGAACACTAATTCTTTTAAGCAGTGGTGATAATTATTTAGCGGCGCAAGCATCGCGAAAAATTTTTAACGGTCAACAATTTAAAATACCGGAAACATTGTTGATCACCAATGTAAAAGTGGTTGATGGAACAGGATCTCCGGCAAGGGATGCTTCAGTTAGAATTGAGGACGATAAAATAATTGCAATAGGTGATCTCAAAAAATTTACAGAAGAAAAAGTTATAGATGGCGGAGGAAAAATTCTCGCTCCGGGATTTATTGATAGTCACAGCCACCTCGAAGGTTCTCTACAGGAAAACCCTGAAGCAATTGCAGCATTAAGTCAGGGTATTACAACAATAGTTGCGGGTCAGGATGGAGATAGTTATTTTATAAACCCGATGAAATCCCTTTTTAAACCTGCAATTAATTACGCAACATATACGGGGCATTCCACTTTGCGTGAGAATGTAATGGGATTTGATCAATTGAACAGACCTGCAACTTCGGAAGAGATTAAAAAAATGGCTTCCATTTTAAGAGTTGAAATGAAAAATGGTTCTCTCGGTTTATCCACCGGATTAGAATATGAATCGGCGTTTTATTCAAACAAAAATGAAATAATTCAATTAGCTAAAGTTGCATCAGAATACAATGGAAAATATATAAGCCATTTAAGAAGTGAAGATATTACTATGGCTGATGCTGTAGAAGAAATAATTGATATAGGGCGCCAAGCAAGAATACCTGTGCAGATATCGCATATTAAAATTGCCTTAAAGGATGATTGGGGAACTGCCCCAGATCTTATATCAAAATTAGAATCAGCCCGTGCGGAAGGAATTAATATAACTGCAGATTGTTATCCTTATACATTTTGGAACAGTACTGTTCGCGTGTTGTTTCCTAAAAAAGATTTTACAAGTTTGGCAGGTGCAAATTACGCGGTAGAACACTTGTTTGATCCGGAGGGGTCCGTTATGGTTCGGTTTAAACCAAATAAAGAATATGTTGGCAAAACGGTTTCTCAAATTTCAACAATACGAAAGGAAACGCCTGCTCAAACTTTATTGTATTTAGTTGCTGCCGCAGAAGAATATGGAAAATTGCATCCTAATGAAGATGGGATAGAAACCATTATGGGTAAGTCGATGAGCGAATCGGATATTATTCCCTTTTTAAGTTGGTCGCATACTAATATTTGTTCCGATGGCGCTAATGGAGGACATCCAAGAGGATATGGTGCTTTTACGCGTGTTCTTGGATATTATGTGCGTGAACAAAAAATAATGAGTCTGGAAACTTGCATCAACAAAATGACAGCACTCACTGCCGAACAAGTTGGAATTAAAGACAGAGGAATAATAGCGAGGGGATATTATGCAGATCTTGTATTGTTTGATCCGGAAACTGTAATTGACAAAGCGAATATTGAAAACTCCAAAGCATTATCGGAAGGAATATTAATGGTTTGGGTAAATGGAGAACTTGTTTATAAAAATAAAACATCCACCAATGTGTTTCCGGGGAAATTTTTGAGCAGGACCGGAGAGTATGATGCAATTATTGCAGAGTAATAATCATAATAATACTTTTTGAAATGATTATCCAGAATTAATATTTATTAATTAAAACATAAATAATTTTGAATATCAATAACAAACCCAAAGCTATAGTATTAACCGCCGGTATGTTACACGAATCGGATGCAAAAACTGCACATGGTTTAATACGCGGAACCGAACGATTTGAAATTGTAGGTATAATTGATTCATTACATGCGGGTAAAGATGCAGGAGAAGTATTAGATGGTACAAAAAGAAATATTCCCATTTTTGGTGAAGTAGAAAATGTTTTAACATTAATACCCGACATTCGTTATTGCATTATTGGCATCGCAACAGTTGGAGGAATATTACCTGATAATTTTATTCCAATTATTGAAACCTGCATTAAAAATAAAATGACTATTGTAAATGGACTGCATGAATATCTTGTGAATATACCTGAACTCGTACAACTTGCAGAACAATACAATGTTGACTTAATAGATGTACGCAAACCAAAAGATAAAAAAGATCTTCATTTCTGGACGGGCGAAATTTTTACGGTATCAGCCCCTGTAATTGCAGTTATAGGAACAGATTGTGCAATAGGTAAACGCACTACCTGCCGACTTATCCGACAAGCATGTGAAAGAGAGAACATTAAAACACAAATGATCTATACCGGTCAAACAGGTTGGCTTCAAGGTGGAAAATATGGATTTATTTTTGATTCCACTTTAAATGATTTTATTTCAGGAGAATTAGAACATGCAATTGTTTCATGTTGGAAAGAAACGAAGGCGGAAATTATATTAGTAGAAGGTCAATCTGCATTACGCAATCCCAGTGGCCCATGCGGATCGGAATTACTGATCTCGGGAAATGCAAAAAATGTGATTTTAGTGCATGCCCCTAAAAGAAAATATTATGAACATGATCCTGTTTGGGGAGAAATTCCGGATGTAACCTCAGAAATTGAACTCATTAATATGTATGGCGCTAAAGTAATTGCACTGGCATTAAATACGGAATTATGCAGTGTTGCTGAGGCAGAAGAATTTCAACGGGAATATGAAAGGGAGTTACAAATTCCGGTATTGTTGCCTATTCAACAAGGCGTAGAGAAAATTATTCCTAAGATAAAGGAACTTCTAAAATCATGAGCATGAAAATAAAATCAATAAGAGCATATCTTGAAAAAATTCCATTAACAAAACCCTATAGCATTTCCTACCAGACCTTTACCGAAACAGAAATAGTTTACCTTGAAATTGAATTAGAAAATGGTATCATTGGCTTAGGAGCTGCAAATCCTTTTGCAGAAGTAGTTGGTGAAACGCCGGCTTCAACACTTCAACATTTACAAAACGATTTTTTATTACAATTGATTGGCAGAGATATAAAGGATTTCCCGTTAATGATAGATGAAGTTGTTACTCATTTTAGTGGACTCCCCGGAACACAGGCTGCAATTGATATTGCATTACATGACGCTTATGGAAAATATAAAAATATTTCTGTTATCGATATTTACAAAAAATGTATTGACCCTTTGCCAACTTCCATAACGATAGGAATAAAAGAAATTTCGGAAATGCTCATGGAAGCAAAAGAATACCAAAAATTAGGTTTCCATATTCTGAAAATAAAAACCGGGGCAAATGTTGAGCAGGATATTGAAAGAGTTTCAATTCTTTTAGAAACTTTTGAAACTTCGATGCGTATCAGAGTGGATGCCAATGAGGGCTACACCCTTTTGCAATTAAAACAATTTATTTCTTCCACCGAAAAATTAAATATTGAATTGATTGAACAGCCACTTCCTTTTAACAAAGATTTGGAATTATTAAGTTTGCCTGCGGCACAAAAAAATAAATTAGTTGCTGACGAGTCGTTAATAAATACCACATCGGCGGAGGCACTTAGCCGCATTGGAACACCATTTGGAGTTTTTAATATTAAGTTGATGAAGTGCGGAGGAATAAAAGCAGCGAAACAAATTGCAGATATAGCACTTAAATCTAAGGTAAATTTATTTTGGGGTTGCAATGATGAAAGTCTTGTTAGCATAACAGCTGCATTGCATGCCGCCTACACTTGTAAGAATACAAAATATCTAGATCTGGATGGAAGTTTTGATATTATTGAAAGTATCGTTTCAGGAGGATTTATACTTAAAGATGGATTAATGTTTCCAAATAATTTACCGGGTTTGGGTGTAAGTAAATTATAAATGATTTACGGAATTTCATTTTCCAAAATTATCCCAATTAATTTATCCTCTCTAAAAAACATCGTCAGAATATGCCCAAAACTATGTTCTGCCAGTGGCTTACCTTTAAGATCGATCTTTCGATCATAAAAATAAATATCACCCACAAATTTCCATTGAAGCTTTTCAACGCCATTGTTCCATGTTATGGTGTCAGGTTTGTCATAGGTGCCAATTGCCTTGTTTCTTTTATCTCCCAGAGCAAATCCTTTATTCGTAATGAAATAATTATAAGAAATCGGGGAGGCAAGCTTTTGTAATTCTAAAATTCCGTTTGTTTTACCTTGCTCAGTAGCATAATTTCCCGTAGAATCATACAATACCAACCTGCTTAATAATTCTGCCGGTATATCATTATTAGAAAAATGAAAAGTATTCATCCTAAAATAATCGGTATAAATTTCAAATATTAGGGTTTGCCCGAGTGAGTTATTTGAGAACCATATTCTATCAACAGATCGTAAACCAGCTGCCTCTAAATCATCACTATTAATTTTAAACATAGAATCAGTAACAGGGTAATCGTCTACTTCAAATGTTGGAATGGTATCATCAAAGTGTATACATCCAAATTTTTCAATTCCGGTGCTTGCACTTAAGTTTTCAAAACCATTACTATAGGCTTTAGCAAAAATAAAATTTGAACCAAATAATAAAAATGTCAAAATAAGAATCTTCATTGAAAAAATTTATGACTCCAAATTTAGCTATAATTTAATTGATTCGAAATATTACAATTTTTGACGAAGGTTTATTGAGCTATCAACAATGTTAAATTATTCTGAAAAAATGGATATAAACTGTGTATTTTAGTTTTACTGTAGAAACATTCAGATTCGATAAGATAAATATCAGAATTAATTAAACCGATTTTGGGATAAATTTCCCTGATATTGCCGGCTAAAATACC
>ENA-ORBV01001642-ORBV01001642.1-microbial-mat-metagenome-genome-assembly--contig:-NODE-1642-length-49210-cov-17.504875_pt1 | contig 49210 bp, 34 predicted proteins | sample MGYA00237777_ERZ505514 | MGnify/ENA primary metagenome ERZ505514 (study PRJEB26160, sample SAMN06269048) | microbial mat metagenome | isolation source: Oligotrophic lake microbial mat | place... | reverse complement strand
TTCGTGACGCTTGCGGTCGTCCAACTGCTGGCTGGGCTCCTGTGTCCCCGTACCATCGCCCATGGCACAGGTGGAACTAGTGCAGATGCAGGCGCTTGATCTACGGGCGGAACCGCCGCGAGTGTGCTGCGCCGACTGGCTTGTGCTCGCCCGCACGCTCGCCCCGGCATCGGTGGACTTTGTCTATGCCGATCCTCCCTTCAACACCGGCGACACCCAGACCGACCGCGCCGGTTCGTACGCGGACCGCTTCGCCTCCGCCGCGGCGTACATCGCGTGGCTGCGCGAGCGCATCGCCGCCACACTGCCCGCGATCAAGCCGACCGGCCTCATCGCTCTGCATGTGGACTGGCGCACCAGCCACCGTGTCCGCGTTCTGCTCGATGACCTGCTCGGCGAGGACCGGTTCGTCAACCACCTCATCTGGTCGTACGGTCTGGGCGGCTCGTCGCCGCGCCGGTTCGCCCGCAAGCACGACGACATCCTGCTGTACTGCCTGGACCCGGAGCGGTACTGGTTTGCGCCGCCGATGGTGCCCGCGACGAGCCAGCGCATGAAGGGGCAGTTGAAGAAGGCGACGGATGTGCTGGACATCCCGTCGATCAACAACATGGCCGCGGAGCGCGTGGGATATCCGACGCAGAAACCGCTGGCGCTGCTGGAACTGCTGGTCGGCGCGTGCTGCCCCCCGCCCCCCCACGCGGGCTTGGTGCTCGACCCGTGCTGCGGGAGCGGGACGACGCTTGTGGCGGCGGCAAAGTTGGGCCGGAAGTGGATGGGGTGCGATGTGAACCCGGAAGCGGTGGAGATCGCTCGGGCGCGGCTCGGAATGCTCGGCGAAAAGGCGGGGTCGGGCGGAGGCGATCGGCACAGATGAAATAAGCGCGGAGTCAATCGGCACCTCCGGCACGGAGTATCGGACCACACTACGATCCGCGCAATGCTGCGTTTGCTCGGCCTGCTCTATGCCCGGCGGATCGTGAACGTGAACGTCAACATCGTGTTGGCGGGCGCGCTCGCGCTGCCGCCCACGCTCGCGGCGGTGTGGCTGGCGCATCGGCTGGGCGTGCAGCCGGGGTGGCGGATCTCGTTGATCACGTTCGTCACCGATATCTGCGCGGACGTGATGATCTATCTTTCGCTGCACTGGCTGGCGAACCATTCGCCATCGCTCAACTTCCTGCGCAGTGAGGAGGCGCGAAGGACCCCGCGCCCACACTTGTCGTTCTTCCGCGATGCCACGCTCATACAGGTAGAGCGTGCGGCCCTCTCGCCGTTGCTTTACCTGCTTCTGCTGGGCACGCAGTACACGCTCTCAGATCGGGGGATGCACCCGGTCCCGGCAACCGCAATCGCTTTCGCCGTGGCCATCGGCACGACCCGCACGCTGCACACGCTGTGGATGTACCGCCAGGAACGGCGGACCCGCATGGACTCCGCCAGACTGCCGCGAAAGACTCGCGCTGTGCAGCGACTCACGACGGGGCCTGCACCGATCGTGTCCGCTTCGCATGAAGCGAGCGGGCACCAGAGCGCTCAGCCCGTGGTGGACGCCGCGGCCCCGGCATCGGGAGTGGACCGCGTGTAACTCGCCACCCGCCGCTTCACCATGCCGCCGAGCGTCAGGTCCGGCAGGCGCGGCACCAGCGTGCAAACAGACATCCCGAAGCGGACGAAGTGACCCGCGAAGCCCGTCCACACCTCCGGCCGCGGCCGGCGCAGGCAGGCGACCGTGCGCTTGGCGACAAAGTCCGCGGTCTGCGTGAACAGGTCGGGAGAATGGGCGATCATCTTGCCGTTGGCCGACAGGCTCTCGGCGGTCGTGAAGAACTCGGTTCGCGTGCTGATCGGGTGGATCGTCGAGACCGCGATGCCCTCGGGGCGGAGTTCGAGGTTCATGCCGCGACCGATGTGGCTCTGCGCGGCCTTGGTCGCCGAGTAGACGCTGAAGTACGGCAGGAACATCTTGCCCACGCAGGACGAGCAGATGAGGATGTGCCCGCGCCGCGGGCCGGGCGCTCTGCGCATGTGCTCGAGCGCGGGGCGGATGATGTTGAGTGTGCCGAACAGGTTAACCTCGAACATCGCGCGGACCTCGGCATCGGGCATCTCGTGTACGGGCCGTTCGATGCCGTAGCCGGCGTTTGCGTAGACGGAATAGATCGATCCGAACTCCTGCACGGTCTCCTCGATAAGTCCGCGGCACTGGGCCGGGTCGGTGACGTCCATCTTCAGAGCGATCGCCTGGCCGCCCTCGGCACGGATGGCCGCGACGAGCGCATCGAGTTTGTCCACGCGGCGCGCGCCCAGAGCCACCGGCATGCCCGCGCGGGCGCAGCGGAGGGCCGTCGCCGCGCCGATGCCTGAGGAAGCACCGGTGATCGCGATGGGACGTTTCTTCAGTTCGATTGTCATGCAGGAGTGCCCTCGGGTTGCGAGCGTGGATCGTACGCGCCGGATGCCCGAGCCCCGCGCGCCCGGTTCACCGGCGGCCCATCGCCAGCAGCCAGTTCAACTCCTCGATGCGGAGAAGTTTCGCCGCCAGCACGAACGCCGCTCCGCCAGTGCCGGTTCCGGCCGCCACACGGGCCGCCTGTCCCCACCACGTCATCTGTGGCCCGAGCAGCCAGAGTGCCGCAATGACTGCTGCGGCCATGATCGCCGTTGCGACGGCGATGCGGATCGCGCTGCGGATCGCCGCGGCATCCAGCGGGCTCCTGCCGCCGGTGTGGCGGCGGACCAGCACGAACAGGACCGCGCACTGGACCACAGCGCTGATGCTCGTCGCCCACGCCAGCCCGGCCTCGCGGAGTTTCCAGATCAGCGCGAGGTTGAGCGCCACGTTGAGCGCCACAATCGCCATCGAGACGAGCATGGGCGTGCGCGTGTCGCCCTTGGCATAGAACGTGCGGGTCAGGACGTGGTTGAGCGAATACGCCCACACACCGGGCGCAAAGCCGAGGAGCACCGCCGCGGCCCGCACGACGCCCTCATCGGAGAAGCCGCTGGGTCCGTGCCCGTAGAGCACGGCGGTCAGGTCGGCGCGGACCAGCACGAGGCCGACGCTCGCCGGAAGGCCGATGAGCAGCGAGAGGCGCAGCCCGCGCCGGAGCGTGAGCACGAAGTCGGCGTCGTTGTGGGCGTGCCGTGCGAGCAGGGGAAACACAGCCGTCGCCACGGCGATGCCGAAGACCCCGAGGGGGAACTGGTAGATTTGCTGCGTGTTGAAGAGGATCGCGTTGGATGCTTTGTTGAGGGGGTACGTGTGGCCCAGAATGGTCGGGCCGATCCAGATCGGCCACATGGCGATGAGCATGTCGAGGAATGCGTTGAGTTGGATGGTGCCCATGCCGATGGCGACGGGAACGAATCGGCCGAGCATCGCGCGGGCGATCGGCCTCGCCTCCGTGAAGTCACGCGACCAGCGAACGTGCGGCCGGAGCGCCCTCAGAAAGAACACGAACTGCGTGAGGCCCGAGAGCGTCGTTGCTCCCGCAAGAGCGAAAGCGGTGGTTGCGCCGCCTCTCTCGCCGCGGAGCATGAACACGATGCCAGCCGTGACGATGAAGGCGTTGAGCACCAGCGGCCCGGAACTGGACAGCGCGAACCTCCCGTGGACCTGGAGCATCCCGGCGAGCACCGCCACACCGCAGATCAGCGGCATGAAGGGGAGCATGACCATGATGAGTTGGAGCGAGAGTTCACGCTCGGGCGTGTGCTGAACAAAGAGCAACAGGCACAGCAGGCCCGCCTCGATGAGGACTGTGAGTGCGGAAGTCACGATGCCGAGAACCATCAGCGTCAGCATCGCCAGCGGGCCGGCGCGGCTTGCGCTACCGCCCCCGGCGCCGACGCCCTGCTCATCGTGCCGCACCGCCGCGGCGTAGGTCGGGATGAACGCGGCGGACAGCGCCCCCTCGCCGAACAGGCGGCGGAATAGGTTGGGAGTCTGGAACGCCGCGGCGAAGGCCGAGCCGACCCACGAGTCGCCAAACACCCGCGCGATGATGATGTTGCGGGCCAGGCCCGCGAGCCGGGAGAGCAGCGTGACGCCGGAGACAGCGCGGACGGCGCGTGCCAGCGGGGCATGATCGGCGGCATCCGCGCGCGCGGAGTCCTTCACCGTGGAGCGCGGAGAAATCGCAATAGCGTCATCGGCAGGGCTGTCGTCCAAGGTCGAAACTATCGGCTCCCTGGCGCTGCGGGCGTCAGCGGCGGGGCGGGACGCGGCCTCCACAGGCGGGCCAGGACGAGCGCACCGATCGCGGTGAGGACGATGCCCGAGAGATTCGCCGTTAGATCATCGAACGCCGCGGTGCGCCCAAGGAGCGGGATCGTCTGGGAGTACTCGTCCATGATGGCGTACGCACCCGCGATGAGCGCGCACAAACCAATGGACCGTGTAGACCGCCAAGGTCCGACGAACTCGGCGACGAGGAGGAAGGCAAACCAGCCGCCAAACGCCAGCAGATGAATCACCAGGTCCGGCCGCTGGATGGTGGCGACATTCACGCGGAGGTTCGGGATGTGCGTGCCGACAAAGAGCGCGCCTGCAAACAGGCCGAAGGCGATGCGCCGCGTGCGAAGTAAGGGCAGTCTCACGCGACCGCACCGGCGGTGGCCCCCGGCGTGGCCTCGCGCACCACGATCTGCGGCAGGGGGGGTGTCGCCGCGGAGATGCCGCCGTCTGCACGGCGCTGGAGCATGGTGTCCCAATCGGCGATCACGCGGTCGGCCAGGGCCTTGTAGTCCGCCGCGCCTGGGCAGGTGGGGGCGTAATCAAAGATCGTCTGCCCGAAACTCGGACACTCGGCCAGTTTGATGTTGCGCCGTATGGGGGGCTGGAGAATGCGAGCGGTGCGGTACGGGACATCCTGACCGGACTTTCGGGCCTGCTCGAAGAACTCGGCCAGATCGGCGACGACCTCGCGCGAGTGTGTGGTGCTCGTTTCGTGCATGCACAGGATCACGCCCGTCACATGCAGACGCGAGTTGAACGACTTGGAAACCAGCGAGACGGTCTCGAGGAGTTTGCCCACGCCCTGCAAGGCAAGAAAATGTGCCTGCATGGGTATGAACACCTCGCGGGCGGCGCTCAGCGCGTTGAGTGTAAGAATGCCCAGCGACGGCGGGCAGTCCATCAGCACGAACTCGAATCTGTTGCCCAACGATTCGAGGAAGCGCCGCAGCCGGGTGTTGCGGTCTGGCGCCTGGGCGAGTTCGGATTCGACCGCGGCAAGGTCCGTCTCGGCGGGGAGCAGCCACAGGTTCGGCCTCGCTTCGCGCAAAGCGGTCGGCGCGACCGAGGCGGGGTCAAGCAGAACGTCGTACACCGTCGCGGTCTTGTCGCTGCCAGGACCGAGGGGGGAAGCAGCATCAACGCCGAGGTGGAGTGTCGCGTGCGCCTGCGGGTCCATGTCGATCAGGAGGGTCGGTCGCCCGGAGAGCGCGAGTGCTGCGGCGAGATTGACCGTCGTGGTCGTCTTCCCCACGCCGCCCTTCTGGTTGAGCAGCGCGATGGTGCGGACCGGCCTGGAGGCCGCCGGGGAGGGAGTGCTGGGGGCGGTGGGTGTTGACATCGGCGTGAGTATACCGAAGGGGGCGGCCCGCCCTCCGTCCCCAACCTACGCCCAAAAATGCTGCGTGGTTCAAGCGGACGGTTGCTCGTGGCCTGGGCGGACCGCCATTGCCCGATCCGGGTCCGCGAACTGGTGCGAGGCAGCAGAATCTCAGCCGTTCTGCTGCTCGGCGTTGCGGCGGGCGATCTTGAAGGCCGTGACGCCGATGAACGCGACGAATACGAGCGTGAGTGCGTAGGTGACGCGGGCCCGGCCCTCGGACAGAGCGATACCGAGCATCGCAAAGCCGGACGCGATGCCATAGAGCGCGAGCACCGCGCCCTTCACGCCCAGCGCCCGCCTGAGCATATGGTGGAGGTGCTGGTCGTCCGCGTCGGAGATGCTCTTGCCGGCGAGTTTTCGGCGCACAATCGCAAGGCTCGTATCGATGATCGGGATGAGGTAGATGATCAGCCCGGCGAGCACCAGGTCGGTGCGCCCGGTATCGCCGAGGGTCAGCACGATCACAATCGTGCAGAAGCCGAGGAGCAGGGACCCCGCGTCGCCGAGGAATATATTGGCAGGACTGAAGTTGTACGGAAGGAAGCCAAGGCACGCCCCCAGCACGCCAAGGCACAGGACAATACGTGCGCTATCGAGCACGCCGTCATCGGCCGCGGCCAAACTCAGAGCGATGACCAGCAGGCCCGCGTTGGCGATGGATGTTACCCCCGAGAGCAGGCCGTCAAGACCATCGATCAGGTTCGAGGCGTTGCACGCCCCGAGCACGAACAGGGCGATGACCGCCGTGCCCACCCAGTAGACGATGTCGATTTCCAGCACGCCGCCGGGGATCGGGATCGCAAACAGCACGGTCTCAAGGCCGTTGGACAGGCTCGGCGAGAGTCCCACGGCCTTCGCCGCGGGCACCAGAACACCGGCCGCGACACGCACACCGATGTCCTGCGTCGCGAGCGCCGCGGCGGCAAAGAGCATTCCGGCGACCTTGGCGCGCGGGTCGATGCCCTTGATGTCATCGAGCAGACCGCAGCCCATGATGACGGTCATCCCGATGACGATCCACAGCGAGAGTCCGCCGGGAAGGCCCGCGTGCTCGTGGGCCGAAGTGTGAAAGCCGATCAGGCCATGCCATGGCGCGGTGTAGGTGAAGATCGCTGCCAGGAGGATGCCCAGGTACACCGCCACGCCGCCGAGATAGGGCGTTGGGGCCTTGTGGATCTTGCGGGCAACGTTTGGCCGATCGATGATGCCGTACGCCAGCGCGATCCGGCGCATCAGCGGCGTAGCCAGGAGCGTCACAAAGAACGCCACCACGAACACGCCCATGTAGCCGTGGAAAATTTCCAGACGGCTCGGGCCGCTCTTCTCAAGGCCCGCGGCCTCCGCCAGCGACTGGAACTGGGCCGTCAACGAGTCGATCTGCTCACCCATCGTGGTGATGCGTGATGTCACCTCGGGCGGCGTGATGCCGGCGGGCGAGGGCAGGGGTTGGGTCAGCGCGAGCGGCATGGTTCAGGTGGCGGTGCGGTCAGGCCGTTCCGGCCCCTGTGGGAGCGGGCGGACGCACGACCACGGTATCGCCCATGGAGGCCGCGAGATCGCGGATCGTCTGCTCAAGGGTGAAGCGGGGGCGAAAGCCGATCGACTCGCGGACACGGCGCAGGTCCGGCTCCCGCTTTCGGAGGTCCTCGAATCCGGCGGAATAGGCGCGGTCGTAGGGGATCAGCAACGTGGCGGAGGACGATCCCAGCGTCCGAATTACCAGATTCGCGAGGTCGCCGATCGAGATCGGCCGATCCGACCCGACGTTGAAGACTCGCCCGTTGCAGGCAGGAGAGCGGAGCAAGCGGGGAAGCGCCTCGACAACGTCCCGAACATCACAGAAGCAGCGTGTCTGCTGGCCATCGCCGTGTACGGGCAGGTCGCTCCCGCCCAGGGCCGCGCCGACCAGGTTTGGCAGCACCATCCCGTACGCGCCGATCTGGCGCGGCCCGACGGTGTTGAAGAACCGGGCCACGACCACGGGCATCCCGCGCTTCTCGTGGTAGGCCAGTGCGAGGTACTCGTCGGTCGCCTTCGAGCACGCGTACGACCATCGCGAACGCACGGTCGGCCCGTACACGACATCATCATCCTCTGAGAAGGGCGATCGCTCCGACTTGCCGTAGACCTCCGAACTTGAGGCGATGAGCGTGGGCGCGGGCCCACCCAGCGGGCCATGCGTGAGCGCGTACCGCAGCAGGTCCGATGTGCCGTGAACGTTGGTCTCGATGCAGCGGATCGGATCGTCCACGACCAGCCGTACGCCGACCGCCGCGGCGAGGTGATAGACCTCGTCGAAGCGATCGCCGTTGACGACATGGGACAGGGCGTGGGAGAGGTCGGCCTCGATGAATCGAAGACAGGGGTGCGCCGGTGGGAGGTTCTCGCGCCGGCCCGTCGAGAGGTTATCGATCACCGTGACCGCGGCCCCGGTGCCGAGCAGGAGGTCGCACAGGTGCGAGCCGATGAATCCCGCGCCGCCCGTCACCAGGACGCGGGCGGGGTCGGCAGAGCCGGAGCCGGGAGCGGCGTTGAGAGGATCGGCGCTCACTTGGGCTGGGACTGGTAGGCGTGGGTGGCCTGAATGTTGCGTTTGAAGTAGCCGCCCGCGGAGGACCGGACGGCGTTGACAATGACGCCAAGCATCTCAGCCCTTGCCTCGCCGAGTTGCGAGCGGAGGCGGTTCACCAGGCCGCGCTTCTCGTGCATGGCGCGGACGACAAGCGCAACCGCGTCGGCACGGTTGGCAATCGCCATTCCGTCACCCGAGACGATCGCGGGCGGGACATCGATGAGAACGCGGTCGTACTTGGTAGCCGCCTCGCTGATCAGCCTGCCCATGGCCTCGGACGAGAGTCGCTCGGGCACCGCTCTGTTGGCCAGCGAGCCCGCGGGAACGACCCAGAGGTTCTCGACGCCCGATGGCTGGGCAAGCGCATCAAGCGTGCCCTGGCCGGCGAGGATGTCGCCCAGGCCGGGGGCCTCGGGGAGCTTGAACGCCTTGTGAACAGCCGGGCGGCGGAGGTTGGCATCAATGATGAGCACGCGCTCGCCCGAGCCGGCGCAGGCGATGCCCAGGTTGCACACGACGGTTGTCGCGCCCGATCCGGGCATGCCGCCCATGACCACGAGCGAACGCCGCCCCTCGTGGTCCATCTTTTTGATGACCGGGTTCCGCAGGAGGCGGAAACTCTCGGTGACAACCCCACCGGGCGTGTCCCGGAAGGCGGTCTCGATGCTCTTGGGGTGCGAGGGATCCTCCGAGGCGTCGGGGACGATGCCCAGAATGTTCAATCGTGGGATGACGGCGAGGTCCGCGGGGCCGCGGACCCGCTGGTCGAGCAGTTCCCGAAGGACCAGGAGGCCACCCACGAGGCCCAGGCAGAGTACGACGCCCATCGGAACGAGCATCTTGAGTTTGGGGAACGAAACGCGGTCGGGCGTCTGCGCCCAGCGGATCACGCGCACGCGGTCGTAGGCGCGGGTGTTGATCGTTTCGGCGTTCTTGACGGCGACGGAGAGATCGTTCTCCTCGCGGACGAGCGTGTCGAGTTCGTTGTTGAACTGCTTGATCTTCACGAGCGTGCGGACGACGTCCTCCTTGCGGAGGTTGGCGGTCTCGGCCGAGGCCTTGAGTTCCTTCTCCTGGCCATCGATCCCGGCCAGTTCCGTGCGGAACTGATCAACACGGCTGTCGAAGAGTTTCCGCAGGAGGTCGTCGCGTCGGGCACCGAGTTCGCGTTCCGCCGCCTCAAGCCGGCGCCGCAGCGAGTCCACGGAGTTGTGGTTGGACCCGAACCCCCGGGCCATGAGCGTGCGCTCCTCGACTTTCATCGCCGCGATGTTCTGCTCGGCCTGCTGGATGATCGGATCGGTGCGGGTCTCGGCGACCAACTCGTCGGGGTAGACCGGGGTCTGGGTGGTCTTGAGGATGTCCTCATACTTCTGCTGGATCGAGACGATCGCCGCCCTGCTGGATTCGAGTTTGACAAGGCTCTCGGAGATTTTCATCAGTTGCATGTTCTCGCTCAGGCCCGCCGACTCGAGGTCGGTGATCTTGCTCTCCTGGAGCAGGCGGTCGCGTGCGTTGATGATGCGTTCCTTGTCCTGGCCGATCGCTTTAAGGCGCGTGCTGAGCGTGTCGCGCTTGGCCGAACTCTCGCTCTTGTTCATCTTCTCGACATCGAGCATGTACGCGCGGGCAACGGAGTTCACGACGGCGGCCGTGTCGGGCGCCTTTCGCCAGGTCAGGTTCAGCGTGATGAGGTTCGTGGACGAACGGACGCGCGCCGAAAGATCGCGTGTGAGCGCCTGCATCGCGAGGGGGGGGTTCAATCGGCCCTTGACGTGGAACTGTCGTGCCCAGTCGGTACGCTCGAGTTCCGGGTCCCGCAAGGCCGCGGCGAGCACGTCATCGGCAGTCATCATGGCCACTTGCGTGCCCATGAACCGGGCGTTGGTATCCTGGTTCTCGGTGCCGGGGGCGGTGTCAAGAACGTTTCCCACCGGCGGATCGCATCGGAAGATCGCGGCGGCATCGAAGCGCGGGTAGACCCGGAGGAGCGCGAAGTGAGAGGCCGCGCCGAGCACCGCGCCCAGGAACGCGGCGGCGAACAGCAGCGGGTAGTGCCTGCGCAGCAGGCGCACGGGATCGATGGAGACCAGGCCCATCGGGCCTGAAACTGGCGGGGGAGCCGAGCGCATCGGTGCGGATTGGGGTCGGCTCTGAGCGGTGGCGGTTGTCATGGCGTTGTCTCGTGAACAGCACTATCGGTCGATCGGTAGATCAGAAGACGCCTGTATCCGGTTCTCGGACCTGGGCGTTGGTGGTGAGCCGCCAACGGGAGCGCACCCAGGCGCGGCTACTGGCCATCGAGTTTCTGGAACAGTTCCTTGAGCGACGGTTCGTAGGCTTCCTTGAACTGCGGGTTGGTGTTGATGAGTTGCTCGGCCTGCTGGGCCAGCCGTTCGGCCCGTGACTTGTCGCCCAGTTCGAGCGTCGCGCTGGCGTAGTGAATGAGCGCCGGCAAGCGCTCGCCGGGCGAACTCGAGAGGTTCAGCGATCGCTCCAGGATGGGGGAGGCTTCCTTCGCTCGGCCCATCGCGAGGTAGAGCGCACCGAGCGTGTCGAGGATCATGGGCGAGCTGGGAGCCCCTTTGGCAGCCTTCTCGGCGTACACGATGGCCTCGTTCGGACGCTTCAACTCGATCCCAAGCGTGTACGCGACATTGTTGTTGATCTCGACATCGTCCGGCGCGAACGTCAGTCCCCGCTGGAAGGCACTGAGGGCGTTGTCGAACTCACGCGCCTTGTAGGCGCGTGCGCCCAGCGTCGTCCAGACGGCCGCCATGAGCGCGGGATCGAGGTTTGGTGTCTCCGAGAGGCGTCGGAAGTCGGACTCCGCGCCCGCCTCCAGACCCGGGATGTTCGCTCGGAGGAGCGAGGCGCGAAATAGCGGCCAGCCGGTGAACTTCGAGCGGCTCTCCATCCTCGCCATGGCGATCCCCTGGTCCTTGGGTTCCACGAACACGCCGAGGAAGAGCAGGAAGAACGCGTTAACCTCGCTCGCACTTGTCTGATCGATCCTTGCCCACGCGGTGTTGATGTCTGCAAGAGCCTCGTCCGCCTTGCCGGCCTTGGCCCACACACGCGCTCGCATCATCAGCAGCCGCCAACTCTCGTCGGTCCCGAGCGACGGCATCCTGAGCACTTCCATCGCGCGGGTCACGTTCGGCGACGGGCCGCTGGTGAGTGATATCACATACAACTCGGCGATGTCCGGCACCGGATTCTGGCTGAAGATGTCCCCGATGAGTTGGGCGGCTCGGACAAAGCGAGCCGGCTCGTTCTGCGAGGCCTCGGTGAAGACCCGTGCCGCCCGGAGTTTCCAGCCCATGTCGGTGGGGAACAGCTTGACCGCCTCTTCCATGAGGTCGAGTGCCTCGGACGCACGGTCCATCGCCAGGAGAACCTGCACGAGGTCCATGCGCAACTGACCATCGGCGGGGGTCGCCGCCAGCGCTCGCCGGATCTGTTCGACGCCCTGATCGTGCCGGCCGGTGGCGAAGTACATCGATGCCAGCATGCGGCGTGCGGTTGTCAGATCGGGCTTGAGTTTGAGGGCCTGCTCCAGGTCCGCCTCCGTGTCCCGACCAAGCGTGGGATCGAGGCCGGTGAACTCGGCACGCTTGAGGTAGACAACGTAGTTCTCCGGTTCGATGGCGACGGCCTGGTCAAAGGCCTTTCGAGCGGCATCTGTGTTCGCAAGCCCGTTGGCCGTCTGCGCGGCCAGGATGAGCATGATGGCGTCGGCCCTGCCGGCCTCTCCGGCTGAATCAATAAGTTCCTGTGCCTCGGAGAATTTTCCCAGGCGCAGATGAGCCTCGATGATGCGTTTGAGGACCGAGCGGTCCGGATCGGGCGAGCCGGCCTCGAGCAGCCGGCCGTACGCCAGGATCGCCAGTTCGTTCCGGCCATTCTCGAACTGGAAGTCACCGATGGTCCGATCGATTTCCCGCCTCACCGGGTCCTGCTTGCTTATCGCGGATTCGAGCAGGGCAATGGCCTCGTCCAAGCCCGCGACTCGTGCCAGGAAGGTCGCCGCCGCGATGTACTGCACCGCGGTCTTGACCCCGCCCTCCTCCGACTCCAGGAATGCTCTGTATGTCGTCACGGCCCCGGCCCGATCGCCGCGAGCCGCCTGGATCGCGGCCTTGGCCGCCACGCCCAGGTTCGCATCTTTCGAGACAATCTCGTTGACGAACGTCTCGGCCTCGTCCACTCTTCCGGCGAGCAGGAGCAATGAGACGAGCGCGAGTTTGTTATCAAGGTCTTCGGGACTCTGTGCGGCCACCCGCTGTCTGGTCTCCAGAGCCTTCGTGCGATCGCCCCCCGGCCCTTCCGACTCGAGGTTGAGGAGCAGTTTTATGAACTCAGGATCGCGTCCGCAGAGCGCCTCAGCGCGCCGCCCCGCCTCGAGGGCGGCGGCATAGTCCTTTGAGGAGTAGAGCGCGCTCACGAGATACTTGTTGCTCACCGCGTCGCTGGGGCGGATCTGTACGGCTCGGGTGAACGACTCGGCGGCGGGGGTGTGCTGACCCAGGTCAATCTGCACAACGCCGAGCATTCTCCACAGGAGCGGATTCAGCCGGTCATTGGTCAGGGAGGTGCGAAGGCCGGCCGCGATGGACTCCATCTTTGCCTTGCGTGAGGCCTTGTCCTCATCCTTCGAGGCCACGATCAGGTCTCGCCGCGCGCGAAAGACCGCGCCGCGAGCCTGGTCGATGTTCTTCTCCTCGGCGAGCCGGCAGAGCCGGTCCATCTCGGCGGCATCGGCCTTCTCGACCGCGAGACCGAACTGCACCTCGACCACGCCCGGATCGGCCGGGTCGAGTTTCGCCGCCGCGTCGATCTGGCCGGCGGCCTCCTCGATGCGTCCGGCTTTCCGGAGCACCTGATGGCGGGAGAGGTGCTTGACCACGTCCGTGGCCTGGGCCTGGTCGATGGCCTTCAAGGCGGATTCGACCGGGTCGGGGTCGTTCAGGGCGCGGTCCAGACGCACGAGCGATTCGTTCTCCGGGTTGGCCAGCAGTGCGACTTTCACAACCTCAATGGCCCCGGGTTGATCGCTCTGGGCCATCAGGAGTTGGGCGAGCAACATGCTCAGCCGCGCGTCTCCAGGATGCGCGAGCAGCCCCTCGCGGACTTTCATCGATGCACCCCTGAGATCTGGCGCGATACCCGTTGTCAATGGCCTTACCGAGTTGATGATCGCCAGGACGGGGTCCAGCGCATCGGCGCCAGCCGCCAGGTCCTTGGCAACGCGCAGACGTTCCACGATCGCCTGATCTGTGGGTGCGATGATCGCCGCGGACTCGAGATAGCGGACCGCGACAGGAATGTCCTGACTCTCCATGGCCATCTGTGAGAGGCGTGTCAGCGCACGGACGCTTCGCGGGTTGATCTCGAGCACACGCTCATAGTTGGTCCGTGCCGCACCCGTATTGCCCTGCCTGAGCAGTATCTCGGCAAGGAGTTGAAGCGTCAACTCGTCGTCCCCGCCGGTCTGCTCGTTGTAATCCGAGAGCATCCGTCGAGCGGAGTTGAGGTCACCCTCGATGAACTTCAGGCGCGCATCGAGTGACAGGAGGAGCGGGTTCTCCGCGGAAACGTACGTTGCCAGCTGGTCGCGGAACTCCTTGGCCCTGCGGGCGAAACCCGCCTTGCCATCAACCGTCGGAGCGATCTCCCAGGCGGCAAACATTGCATCCGCCTGGAGCGACGTTGCTCGCCCGCGGAGGTCCTGCAAAACAATGCCCTCCAAACTCACCGGAGGGTCGGGCAGATCGATGAGGGCCTGAAGCCGCTCGAGGGCCTTGTCGGTGTTCCCACGAGTCAACTCGAACCGGCCCCAGAGGAGCATCAACTGCGGATTCCCCGGACGCGCCTGCAGCCCCTGAGCGAAGAGCATGTCCGCGGTGCTGGCACCCGACTCCAAGGCGATCTCCGCGACTTCGGCCACGCCGGCGACGGTCCCTTGCTCGATGCGGTCGCCGCGCTCGGCCAGCGCCGCGTCAACGACCTGCTGGATCTGAGGGCGCCTGGCCCTGAGCGCATCGAAAACTTTGAGGCCGGGAGCGGCATCGCGGGCGGCGGCCGAAAGCTCCATGCGGAGCAGGGCGAGCCGGATCGCCGGCGCGGGTGGGTGGTCCTTGACAAACTCCTCCAGCCGCACCCGGGCGGCGACTTCACGTTCGCTCATCTCCGTCAGTTCGTTGAGCCGCCGATGCTTCTGGGCAATGAACAGGTCAATGCCGCTGAGCGCCTGCACCGTCTCTGCATCGGAGGGATCGGCCGCAAGCGCAGCCTCGAGATCGGCGCGCGCCGACCCATACTCCTCGGGGCTGGGATCCGGCTGTTTGATGAGCAGACCCAGGCGCGCCAAGCCCCTGTAGCGGCGGAGAGTCCGACCCGCCAATTCGTCGCCGCGGTACATGGCCAGAAAAGTCTCAACATGGTTGAGATGATCCTCCCACGCCCCGAGGCTGTCCCCGGAGGCCTGCATCCGGCGGTGCATCTCCTCGAGAAATGCGCGGAAACTCTCAACGTTCGTGCGGTCCGCGTCCGCCCGGCCACGAAGCGCGACAAGGTAGTCGTTGAAGTACAGTTCGGTGTATTCACGCGGTGAAGCGGGCTTGATGTTCCGGATCGCGTTGATCCATTTGTCGATCCACTCGACATTGCTCTGGTCTTTGGCAACCGCTCGGGAGTACATGACCCGGGCGGTCACCCAGTCATCAACTGCCGCGGCCTCATCGCCAAGTAGCGCGCTCTCTTCGGCGGTCTTGCTGATCCGGTCGTACGCGACCCAGCCGAGCACCGCCACTCCAACGCTCAACACGGCGCCGGCGATCGCGATGAACTTGACGTTTACTTTGGAGGCCATTCTGCTTATCCCTTGCTTCGCGTTGCCTGAACCGCACTTCCCGATCCCCGAATGATTGAACTCTCGCCCGAACCCACTTTGGCGCGCCGCGGATTGTCTGCCGGATAGTCGCCCGCCTCGACCGCGTGCCAGTCCGGGACGCACAGCATCACGTCGGGCAGCACCTCGGTGAGCAGCGACGATGCGTGCGCGACCAGGTCCTCAGCGGAGTCGAACATTCCTGAGAACTGGAGTTTCAGGTAGTACGCATACTCCGCGCGCAGGTCGAACGAGAGCGTTCGCACCTCCTCGGCGCTCCCAGCTACTTTGCCGTTGGCGATAAACAGGTATCCGGCCTGCAGTTTGTGCCCGCCCTCGGGCGCGATGAACTCGGTTACGCGGAGAGTCGCGTGCTCGATGCCGCGCGGGAGCCGGACCTGCGGCCGCACGGCGACCTTTCGTGTGGACCCATCGGCCCCGACCACCTCGCGTGTCTGGTACGAACGGCGGGAAAAGACTTCCTCGCCTCCAGGGAGCGATGACCGGTTCCACTTCGAGAGGTCCAGGTTCAGCGGGATGTTCCGCGTGCCGCCGCTGATCGTGAACCCCGCGCCCACGAGGCACCGATCCGGCACATGCGGGACGGTGTCGATCATGCCCGTGTAGTACGCGGCGTGCAACTCAGTGGGCGATGGGTCTTGCTTCGTCGCGCCACCCACTCGGACATACGCGCGCGTGACATAGTTCTGCGTGCCCAGTTCCTCAAGCATCTCCGCTGCGAGTTGCTGGCTTGAGATGCACCGCCAGCCCTCTGTTTCCATGGGCAACGAGGGGAGTTTGAGTTCCGCTTCGATCGGGCGTTTGGTAAGTTGGTACCTGAGCGCCGCGACCGTGCTCCTGAACACGCCGCCCCCGCCGATGAGCAGCATCAGGCACACAACGAACGCCGGACTGAAAATGCTCGGCCACCTGATCATGTGGCGATCTCCTTGGATTCTGGAACGGCCTTGTGCAGCGCCCAGACCACCGCCATGTAGAGCAGGAATCCCGGCACCAGCAGCAGCGTCCCGATAAGTGTGTGGGCCTCACCCTCCGCGAGTTGCCCGTCCCACAGCGTCAGAACGCCCAGAACCGCCACACGAACGACGTTGAGCAGCAGCGCAACCGGCAACGCTAGCAGAAACAGCGAGATGCGCTTCCACCACATCCGCGTGGCCACAAGTCCGACCGCGGCGCCAAGCGCCACAAACGCGATCACCATCCGCATACCCGAGCACGCCGCGGCGATGCTCATGTCGGAGGTGACCAGCGTGTCCGGGTTGGTGATCTTGATCACGTTCCCCGCGAGGTCCGCTTGGACTCCGATCATCCGGAGGACAATCCACCCTCCCTCCGCGGCGATCATCTGCAAGGGAAACGTGAGTTTGATCATCACCTGCTCAGGGAGCGTGATCGCAAAGCCCAGATAGGCGATCGGGAGGAAGAGCGCCCGCATTGCCGCCGGCCCCAGCAGAAGCAGCGCCATCCCGAAGATGCACAGCAGGAGCGACAGGCCCTGCCCAAAGTGATTGGACATGCTACCGACCGCGAAGAACACATAGCACCATACACTCAGCAGGAGCGGGATCAGACCCGGCCAGAAGACCCGGCGCGGCGCACGCTCGAACTCCGCCCGAGCCTGCCACAGCAGGTACCCGCTGATCACCGGGACTAAGAAGGCGTGAGACCAATCCGGGTTTACCCAGGAGTGAAGGGCCTGGTTCGCCAGCCACTTTGAGAACAGAAAAGCGATTCCCGCGACCAGCAGCCCAAGCATCAGCGCATTCGTCGGATCAAGCAGAAGTTGGGTGAGCGTTCGCCTCGAGTTCTCGATCGTCGTCGGCGCAGCAGGCATCCGGCCGTTGACGGCATAGAGCGGAGCGGGGCTGGACGACTGCGCAGTGGTCACCAAGGCTCCATTGTTGCCGGTCGGGGGCGGCGCGCGGCAATGCCGCCGGCGTTGTACGCCAATCGGCCGCTCATGTTCGCCGCTTCACACTGACTACTGAGTTGGCGTGCGCAGTTCTTGCGCCACCAACTGCGCTAGTTGGTCCCCGAGAACTGTTGGAGGTCAGTGCCGAAAATATCGCCCGCAAAGTTGCGATCGAGAATGAATCCGAACCCGTACGACATCCGGAATCCGCTGCGGATGATCGCCAACGGATACGCGAAGAAGTTGGTGCCAACGTTAATCAGGTCGTCTGGTTTTAGGTAAATATCAGGTTGTGTTTGCTCCGCGATCGCTCGGAGGTTCAAGCGGACGGTCGCTTGGCGGTCCTTTCCGACGATCCGGGTGAGGTCCACCCGCTCCGGAATAGCCAACCCGCCGAGGCCGCCGGCCGAGGGCAGCACCCGAAGAAGCGTGAGCCGGCCTTCGGTCGGAAGGCTGTAGGGTCCGGGCCGGGCGACCTGTCCGCTGATGTAGACCAGGCCCGATTTGGCTGGGGGAACCCGTATCACGTCGGACGGGCGTAGCACAATGTTGACATCGGCCTGCCCGGCGAGCAGGGGCGCGACGGGCACCTCGATCACGCGCTGAACGACCTGCGCATCCCCCGCGTCCGCGCCCATCCCGGCCAGCGGATATGCCGCTTCCGGAGTGCCGGTGCCGCGGTTGACCTGGGTCCACTGACCGTTGAGAAAGATCCAGTTGGATCGGTTGCCCGATGGCTGCGGTGGCTCGGCGGGTGTCGCCGGCCGGTTCGGCGCCGCTTCGGGGATGTCGATCGGAGGCTGCCGACGAGGCGCAGCCGGCCTCGAGTCGCGCCCGCCAAAGACCGCCGGAGAAGGCTTCTCCGGCTCGGGCTTGGCAAAGTCGTCGATGAGTTTGAGCAGGTCATCGGCCGCCGCCTCTGGGTTGCGCTCACCCGGCTGGTTCCAGTCGCTCGGGACGCGGGGCGGCTCGATCCGCACGCCCGAACTGTCCGTCAGTGACTCCTGCCGGATGATGTAGATCGTGGGTGTGGACTCGGCGATCCCGCCCGCGACGGTGAGACCCTCGAGAAGCCGGTAGTCGCGCGTCGGGATGAAGTACTGCCCCGGCGAGGCGACCGCCCCGAGAACTGAGAACGTCTGCCGACCCTGCTGCAGGGGCGTCACGGTCACGACCGGTTTCTGGCCGATGTCCGCCGCGATCAGCGCGTTCTCGATGGCCTCGCGCGCGCCGGTGGGTGTCTTGTCCTCGACGCGGAAGGCCCCGATCTTGGGCAGGTCAATGAAACCTGTCCGATCCACCACGCGCTCGAACCGCTCTTCGACGCCGACATCGAAGAAGTCGCGGATGCGAATCTCAAGAGCATCACCCGCGGCGACGCGGTACTCCTCCGCCCCCGGGACAAGGTCGCTCGGCTGGATCGGCGAAGACTGCACATACTGCCCGGTATCGTCCTCGATGCTGGCCATCCGGTCCAGGATCGGCATCACCGTCGGGGTCTGCTCCCACCGGCCCAGCACGGACGGATCGAACCACGAATCCACCGAGCAGCCCGTCATGCCCGCTGCGCCGGCCAGCCCGATCGCCAGCCCCACGCCCGCGGCGATCCTCCGCTTCAACCCTTGAAGGTTGACTTGCCGCTGGTGCCGCCGGGCGCAATCGCTCATGGACATCTCGATCCTCCTTGCCGCTTGGGGGGCGGGGCGTTCTTGCGCTCCGCGTAGTGGTAGATTCGGGTCATGCTAGCGTGCAGCGCATGTTATCGGCACATGCCGGAGCCGCGGGGCAAAGGATGCCCGTTGGCAATCACCCCGGCGCGGGGCATGATACCAAGTCCCGCGGGCGGCCGTGTTTGGCTGTGAGGCCCGTGTGCATTGTCCGAGGGGTCGCGGGTGTAGAAATGGTCGAAGCGGCCCGCCTTGCTCGCCCCGGAACGCTCGTCCTTTCGTGCCTTCATGGGTGGGGGTGGGGGGGAATCTCCAGTTCCCGCGCCATCAGCGTTTTCGTTTGGGCACCGGGCGGTTCGCCCTGCCAATTCTCATGCTTTTGGGGCGCTGGCGAGGTATGTTGTATTCTGCGGACCCGGGAGGAGCGCCGCGCGGAGATGCCCATGCTCTGCTCGCCCCGGCATGCCTTCCTTGTTTGCGTGCTTTTCAATGCCTGTGTTTCGAGCGCCTCAGCTCAAGGCGAACTCGTCGAGAACGGTGGATTTGAGACAGGGAACTTCTTTCCGTGGTGGGTGCCCCCCAGCATTCCCGGGCAATCGCTCTTTTTTGTGGATAGTGGCAGCTCCGCTCACTCGGGCACCCGCTTTGCGAACATCGCCTCAACCTCACTCCAGTACATCGGGCAGGTGCTGCCCACCGAGGCGGGCGAGGACTACGAGCTGACGTTCTGGCTCCGACGGCCCAGCGCCGCGGCGAACCTGTTCATTGTCCGCTGGGAGGGCACCCCGGTGTTCGCCCAGTTCTTTGCGCTTCCGACCGCCAATGAGTGGTACCAGTTCACCGTCCCGCTGCATTCCAATATCACCGGCTCGTTCCTGGAGTTCGGGCAGCAGGCCTTTCCCGGGGCCTGGCTTCTCGATGACGTCAGCGTTGTGCAGGTGCCAGCGCCGAGCGCGGCCGCGCTGCTGGGAATGGCCGGCCTCGTGGCGCTGAGGCGGCGGCGGCGGTAAGTAGCCCGCGCGTCAGCAAGGGCGTTCCTGAAACACGCACGCAACCAAGAATGCCCTCCCTGACGGTCGGGCTGCTTGTTCACCGACTGGAAAGTCGGTGCCACACTTTCTTCCTACGCTTCCGCCACGCCATGTCCCTGGATGCACCCTCATCATCGCCGCCCGCGGCCGCCGGACCCGATGCGGGCCTTGCGCGCACGCTGGCGAGGCACCCGCGGCCGCTCGGCGGCGACCCCCTCAAACGATTAGACGCCCCGCTCATCAGTCTCTCGGCGATGATCCTGAACAACCAGGACGGCGCGCCGCAGCAACTCGCCAACAAAAAGAAGCCCGACTGGCTGCGCGCCAGGGTGCCCGGTGGCCCGGGCTACACCCGCCTGAAAGAGATCGTCGACAGCCACCGCCTGCACACCGTCTGCCAGGAGGCCAACTGCCCGAACATGGGCGAGTGCTGGGCGCGCGGCGTGGCCACGATCATGATCCTGGGCGACACCTGCACCCGCGCGTGCGGCTTCTGCAACATCAAGACCGGTCGGCCCCCGACCCTGGACCGCGATGAGCCGCGGCGCGTCGCCGACAGCCTGCGCCTCATGTACGAGGGCGCGAGCCTCAGGCACATCGTCATCACCAGCGTCAACCGCGACGAACTGCCCGACGGGGGCGCGGCGGTCTGGGCCGAGACCATCTCTCGCTCGCGCGAGCAGTGCCCGGGCATGTCCATCGAGGTGCTGATCCCGGACTTTCAAGGTGACTGGGATGCGCTGCAACTGGTGATCGATGCGCGCCCGCACATCATCAACCACAACCTCGAGACCGTGCGGCGGAACTACCCGGCGGTGCGGCCGAGCGCGAAGTTCGAGCGGTCTGTCGAGTTGCTCCGGCGTGTGAAGGGCGCGGGAATGGTCGCCAAAACCGGAATCATGGTCGGGATCGGCGAGCGCGACGACGAAGTGATGGAACTGCTGGAGTGTGTGCAGCGGAACACCCGCGCCGACGGGCGCGACGGCAGGCCCGACTCCTGCGACATCCTGACGATCGGTCAGTACCTGCAGCCGACGCGCAACCACCTCCCGGTGGACAGGTGGGTGAGGCCCGAGCAGTTCGCGGCGTTCAAGGACGCGGGCCTCGCGGCGGGCTTCAAGGTCGTTGAATCCGGGCCGCTGGTGCGGTCGAGTTACCACGCGGACCACCAGGCGGATGTGCTGAGCACGATCGAGGCGGAGCGTGCGAGGCGCGCATCGCAGGCATGAGCCGGCGGCGATCGGGCCGCGGGGGGCGAGCGGGGGCTGCTGTCACTGCATCTTGTCGGCGACGTTCAGAGAGCGGCCCATGCGGCGCTTGGCGTTGATGATCTTGCGACCGGCCTTGGTCTTCATCCGGGCACGGAAACCGCACTTGCGCTTGCGCTTGATGCGGCTGATCCGCTTCTCGTAATGCATACCCATCGGCGACGACCTCCGGCTCTCAAAAGTTGGGGGCGGGGAGTCTAGGCCGCGCCCTGCCGTGTTTCCCCTTTTGCACGCCTGGCGAGTGAGAGGTTGGGCGGGGGGCGATCCAAGTGTTAGAATGATCGTGCTTTCTGCACGACGGAACGTCGATGTGAGAGGGGAGCAGGGGATCGGTCGGGAGCGATTGCTCACCGGCCGCCGGGCCGGGCGTCTGATAACGCCCCGGATTCAGGCGGCAGGCGAGCAGGCGCACCCCAGCGAGCGGGTCAGAAGTGCCCGGGGTCACGCGGCGTGCAGGCCGCGACGGACCCCCGGGCGAGGGTGTTTGCGCACATGATACTGGAAGACCGTCTCGAGCAGGCCCAGGCAGTCCTCAACTATCGCTTTGCGCAGACGGCGGGTCTGGCGACGGCGCTCACGCACGCTTCACTGACCGACAGCCGCGTGAACTCGAACGAACGCCTCGAGTTTCTCGGGGACGCGGTGCTCGGGCTGGTGTGCTGCGAGCAGGTGTTCACGCAGTTCCCGCACCTGCTCGAGGGCGAGATGACAAAGATCAAGTCGCTCGTGGTCAGCCGGGCGAGTTGCGCGACCATGGCCCGGCAGATCGGCCTCGACAAGTTGCTGATGCTGGGAAAGGGGATGCAGCAGCACCGCGAACTGCCGCAGTCGCTTGCGGCTGGAACGATGGAATCGGCGATCGCGGCGATCTTCCTCGACGGGGGGATCGAAGCGGCGCGGGAGTTCCTGCGTCCGTTGCTGGGGCCGATGATCGCCTCGGCCTACGCCAGCGGGCACCAGGAGAACTACAAGTCGCTCCTGCAGCAGCACGCACAGCAGATTTTCCAGGAGACGGCGAACTACCTCGTGCTCGACGAGAAGGGTCCGGACCACTCCAAGGCGTTTGAGTTGTGCGTCGAAGTGGGGAACCGGCGATTCCCCGCGTGCTGGGGCGCGAGCAAGAAGCAGGCCGAGCAGATGGCCGCCCTCGCGGCCTTGACCGAACTGGGAATTACGATCCAGGACGCCGATGGGCGAATCCAGTTAGTCCGGGCGGCCGACGCGGCGTGATGCGGATGTGCGGTGGTTCTCGTGCCACCGACCGTTTGAAGTGAGCGGTCGGTGCTTGAAGCAGGCGACCGCGCCGAGCCACGGGATTGAACGGCGATCGGTATGCGTGTGTCGCAGGCAGGAAGAGCAGAACGGCCGAAAAAAAAACCCCCGACCGTGGAGGTCGGGGGCTTTGCGTTGTGAAACGGGCGAGAAGGGCGGCGATCAGCAGGGGCCGACGCCGTGGGCGAACCATTCGCTCAGGTACGCGAAGATTGCCGGCACGCCGGTCTGGCCACCGAAGTTCTGGGCGGCCGGAACATCCAAGAACCAGTCGGAGAGGAAGGCGAAGATGTCAGGCACGTCGACAGCGTCATCCCCGTTCCAGTCCACATCGCAGGGCGTGCCGACCGGTGCGGAGGGAGACATGACGCGAGCGGTGAAGTTCGCGGGCTCATTCGCCGCCGGCGCACGCCAAAGGCCAACGGTTGCCTGGCCGTTGGTCACGGGCGGGGTGTTGGCGTCAAAGCGGAAGTTGTAGGTGGTACCCCAGCGGAGGGCGTTGGCGTTGGTGTTCACGGACTGGGCCTCAGTTGCCCAGCCGACTTTGTTGCCGGAGGTGTCGCTGGCCCAGTCGGTGCCGCTGTACGCAACGTTGCCCTCGCCATCGCCAGCGAGATACGCCACATCGTGGAAGCCGACATTCGTGACAACGACGCCCGCGGGCACCGGAACGTCGAAAGAGCCGCCCGAGCGGTGCGAGTTCTGATTGAAGATCGCGTACTCGTAGTGCCAGATTCCGCCGCCGAGGTCGGTTGCGCGCGATCCGACGATGTACTTGCCCTCGCCCTTATAGGGATCGGTCGCGATGGGCAGCGCATTCGGCACGATCACAGTTTCGAGCAGCACCGCCGGGTCGTGGAAGGCCCAACGCTCGATCGCCGCTGTCCGACGAACCGTCACGCCGGTGAGCCCGAACGCCCAGGCGGTTCCCGAACCCGTCACGGTCATCTCGCGCACGGAGGAGTTGTTGAACTTGTTGCCCGAAGAGGCGTCATCCGGAGTCACATACTGTGACTCACCAAAGTACTTGACGGTGGTGGAACTCGCCGTCAGGTCGATGGGAAGCGGAGAGAGCCGGCGCTGGTTGGTCGCGAACGTGGGGTTGGCCGGGGGGTAAGTGAAGACGCCGGTGGAAGCGTTCACCTGGCGGCGGGGCCCAAGCCCGCCCTCGGAGCCGTTACGCGCGGAGGTGTATGGGTCCGAGCAACCGATGCCCAAGGTAGAGCCGTTCGTGCCGGCGCAACTCGGGCAGCACAAGGTCTGTGACAGCGCGTAAAACCCGTGCTTCAGCCAACTCTGCGCGATCTGCTCAAACTTGCCATAGGTGCCCGGGCCGGTCGCCGCGGTGTACTTGTACAGGTTGCCGCCGATGACCGGGTGCTGATTGTTGCCCGCGATCCAGAGCAACTGCGCGTTGCCGATGTTGCACGAAACCGTGCCAAGCGAGGTGGATTCCAGACCGCTCGCGAACGTGTAGTTGCTCGGCCCGGTGATGTCCCCGACGATGACGTCCGGGCCTGTGGTAATCTGACACTGACCGCTGGCCATGCCAGCGGACAGAGCCAACGCCGCCACGGCAGTGAGCAACCCGATGGATTTCACATTCTCTTTCATTTTTACCCTCTTCTGAACTTTGCCTTCGGACCCGTTCACAAATCGCACAACGCTTCACGCGCCCGTGAAACGGGTCGTGTGATTAGAGATGAACCATGGATCTCGGCCGGTCTTGGAGCCGATCAGAAGACCGGTATGGCTGAACGAGGCGGGCCGAGTTTGCCCATCGAACCAGTAATCTCCTGAGACGGACCATCGCCGGCAAGAACTGTCGGCTCGGGGCGGCACATTATACGACAAACCACCCCTACCGGATGCAACCGGGCGGAGGACTGTTTCAGAATACAGGATGGATGTCCGCACTGCTACATGTTCAACTCGGTTTCTTGTCAGTTCTTCGTGCCGATCCTCATGGCAAGGGGAATCATACCCTAACTAAATATTGACAACGCACACCTCAATGATCCATTGCGTCGCTGGCTCTCCGCGGTCGTCATCCCCTCCACAATCAGCCCGGGCACGCTTGTCCAGATTACTGCATTGGCTCGCGCATCCAGTTCCGAGAACAGGCCCCTCACCTGTGGCAAAAGCAGCGTGTTCCCGACTCGAACTGCGTTTAGCGGGCACACACTTCGGGCCGCGGCGTTGTAGCAGGGGATCTGGACGACGCCCCACCCCAGTTCGGCAAGTTCAGTGGCCATCGCCGCCCGATCGGAGTTGAGCCTGCACCGAGCGGCGTGCATCGCCACCTCGTGCGCCGATCCTTCCAAGTCCTGGTCGATGGACACCCGGGCCGAAAGTGAGTCGAGCGCGTCCAGGAAGGTCAGAAAGTTCCCGATCGCCGACTCGCCCGGACTGCCGGTGGAAAAGTGGCTTGCCAGCATGAACGGGAAGCCATTCGCCGCACCGTCCTGGAGGCGCAGCAGCACACGCAGTTGGTTGACCGCTTCGGGGGTGCCGGCGTGCAGGCCTTCGTGCAGGCGATTTGCAGTCACGCTGTCGAACACGTTTGCTCGTTGCAATGCCGCGAGCCCGGCCGCAACGATGCATCGCTCGCCCGCTTCCTGATCCGCGACGAACACCGTGATGCGCCCCGAGCCGGGAGCGCTCAGGCAGAGCACTTCGTAATCGATGTGGTAGGAGGGCGAGGGGAGCATCACGGCCTGGTCCGCCCCCAGTTCGATGCGCAGGCAGTCCAGCGACTGAGCGCTGCTCAGGCCGAGGGCGACATTGCGATACACCTCCGCTTCGCCCACGAGCAGGACCCGTCGCGCCGCCACTGCGTCGTGGACCAGGATGGTGTTCCCGCCTTGGAAGTGCAGCGGAGAGCGGGCGGTGCGGATGCCTGCGATCTCCAGCGAGTCGCCGATGGCCGAGTCGCCAGGCACAAAGGCCGAGAGTTCCGACCCTCGTGACGAGTAGCGGGGCAGCAGCGCAGCGGAGGCCGCGTGCCCATCGGCGAGAAGGCTTCCCGCACGCGCATTGTCCTGCGCCCATTGCGAGACCGTGACCGCCTCGCTCATGATCGTGATCGACGCGTTCTCGCCGTCGCCCCGCTCGCTGGACCATCCGCGTGCAAGTTGGGCGATCACCGGCGCATGATCCTGACGGGCGGAAATCAGGAGGGGCACACCCGGAAGCGAGGCCGCGACCTGCCGCGCGATATCGACGGCTCCACCGTCGCCGATGCCGAACCAGTCGTCCCCGCGCGTGAGTTGGAGACGGGCGAGAAGCGGGGCGTGAGCGGCCGCCGCCCCGGCATCGTCGGTTGCGCGGAAGCCGGGGAGGGACGGCTCAAACGCCAACTGCGCCCGCCGGATCGACGCCCGCGAGGCCGCCAGGTTTTCGCCGCCCTTGACATGAGTCTGCGAGGCGAGCCACGCAACGCACCCAGCGCGGGCGAATCCGCCCGGACCCGACAACTCAAGCATGGCCAGCAAGTCCACGGGAATCCCCGCCGCGGCCAAGAGTGACTCCAGGCGCGCCGGATCGGCGACGACTTGAAGCGGCCTGAGCACGATCGCGGCCTCGATCGCAACAGGTCCCAGGCCATCACGCGCGAGCGTCCGTGCAACGATCGTCGCTGCACGCCGTACTTCATACGGCGAGCCCTCGCCCGGCAGGCCGAGGTCCGCAGCAGCGGCCGCGCCCGATGGCGGGAACTTGAATCCGCGCCCAACCGCCGGAGTTTCGTCGGGAAGGCTTGCCCAACGCGGCTCGCGGATGGAGGCGCCATCTATGAGTTGGACAGAATCCACCGGAGATGCGCCATCGGCCCCGAGCGGCTGCGGAATGGGCCGCGCTGCTGCATCACCTACCACCAGGCGGTGGCGTTCATTGAAAGAGGAGATGATCGCGCGGTCCGCACAACGCCGGAGAAAGTGTTCGGGCAGATTCAACTGTGCAACTGTCGCCGCGCCGAATGAGCGGGCAAGCACGTTCCCACGGACCTCCCGCTCGATGGCCGCCGCGCCGGCTGATCCAAGGGGTCGTCGTTTGGGCGTGCTCATCCTGCGTGCTCGCAGCGCGCTGTCGCGGCTTGCGGCGAGGGTAGCAACCGGGCCTCGCTCAGGGCAGTTGCCCGGAGTTAATGACGAACTTGGCGACCGTCACAAGCGGCTGCCGGGTCGAGCGTGCGCACTCCTGCAGAAGTTTCATCGACTCGGGCTCGCCGATACGGCGCTTCTCTACCAGCGTCCACTTGGCCTGCTCGACAAAGCGGCGCTCCTCGAGCCGGCGACGAAGGTCCGCGGCCTCGAACGCGCTGGTCGCGTAATCGCAGAAACGTCTCCATGACACATCCAGCGTCACGCGGAGTTGTTCGATCATCACCGGCTTGACGAGATAGCCGAACACACCCGCAGCCCCCGCGGCGGCGACATACTCGCTCGTCGCGTGGGCGGAGATGACGATCGACGGTACGGCGAGTTCGCCGAGCAGTTCCGTCGCGACGACGAGACCGTTCTTGCCGGGCATGCGAATGTCCAGCAGCGCCAAGTCCGGCGGGGTTGCCCGCGCAAGGTGCATCGCCGAGTCGCCATCGACGGCCGGGCCCAGCACGGTGTGGCCCAGTTCTTTCAGTTAAGCGCACAACTGCATCGCGACAAGATGCTCATCCTCGGCAACGAGGACGGTTGTTGGACTCGCCGGGAGTCGCTCAAGGTGCGCCCGATTCAGCGCTGTGAGGGTGTTTCGGTTGCCCTGTTCCGATGGATGGCCCGTTGTCATGTAACTCACCGCGTTCCGTACGATCCGTTCCCGACCCGGCATTGGTCCTGCCCGAGTAATGCTGCCCGCCAGCGATCGCACTCCCCGTGGCGCGGCGATGCAGGCGATGCAACTGTACCGAACGGTAAGGCGATCGTCCACGAAACCGCAAGGGAACTCCCTGGAGAGGGGAACCTTGCGTTCAGGGACATCCGGCGAACCATGCCGCGAGGAACGCAAAGATGTCGGTGACCTCCACCACGCCCGAATCGTCGGCATCGGCCACGCAGTTGGGTCCGGGGGGCGTCCCGGGGTCCAATGCAGGGAGCAGAGTCTCGGTCTTGCGAACGGCGACCCTGAACGCGTAGTCGCGCGTGGTAAAGGCCCAGGGCGTTGGAGTGGGCGAGGTGTCACGCCTGGCACCCGGTGTGATCCGCGGTGCCGGGCACTCGTCGCACGGGCGCGCGGCGTTGGCGAAGAAGGCGCGGGTGCTGAAGTTTCCCGTGCTATGCGCGCCGGCGGAGAGCCAGTAGTTGCGCCCGGCGAGCAGGGTCCAGCCCGGCATCTCGAGTTCGAGGCAGTATCCCTGGTAGACCGCGCCCTCGATGAGCGCGGTCGCGCCCGTGGGGATCACCCGCGTGGGCGCTGCACTGAACACGGGCGGGTTGAATGGGAGTTTGCAGTCGTTCTCATAGATCTCGATGAAGCCGTTGACCGGGCTGCAGTTTGTCCAGACCCACGCCTGAATCAGGCACACAAGTTCATCATCGCACGTCGGGGTGACAAAGTTGTCGGCGGTGCGGCTGACGCGCGAGCGGTTCGCGCCCGAGGGTGAGCCGCCCTTGCCCGCGCCCAGGTCGGGACGCCCGTTGTCCCAGAGAACCTTGCACGATTCGCCGCGGAGTTTGAAGGCGAGGTTCACGCACCCTATGCAGCACTCCTGCGCGGGCTCCCATGGCCCAAAGTCGAACTCGCCCCAGGTGCCGGTGGCGACCCCATCGGCCTTGACGGGGGGCACGCCGGCGAGAGCGCTGGGTCCGGAGGCCTCATCAATCGCCCAGAACGAGAGGTCGGTCATCTGGTTGTCGGTCACGCCGTAGAAGGCGACCCAGTAACTCCGCCCGCCTTCGAGCCAGAGGCCCTCCTCGCACAGGTCAAAGAAGAAGGTGACAAGGTCAAAGCCGTTGCTGCTGGGTGTCACGGTGACGACGGAACTTTCATCGAACGTGGCAAAGGGCTCGCCGTCGGGGCGGCCATCGCAATCGTTATAGAACTCGATCTTCGCGTGCCGGATCTGGGCGTGCGAGTCGGTCAGCAGATAGCCGGTGAATCCGTTGATGCGGTGGACCTCGCCGGGCAGGAGATAGAAATCCTCCGCGGCCTTGGCACCCAGCGGTGCGCCGCCGCCCAGGTGCGAGAGCAGGCCGTTCGCGGCGGTGCCGTCCAGCGGCGGCTCGCCGTTGTCCCAGAAGCACTCGCAGGTATCGGGGATCACGTCCATGTCGCAGTCGACTTCACCTCCGGCGACCTCGCAGGAGTCGGGGATGCCGTTGGGCTGGCAGTCCTCGCCAAGCACGGTCACGGTGGCTGTGCAGGAGTCCGAAAGGCCGCCGCTGTCGGTGACTGTGAGCGTGACCTGCGCAGGACCCAATGCGAATGGACCGAGATTGGAGAGCACGCGAGTGATCGCCAGACCGTCCTCAAGGTCCGATGAGCCGTTGTCCACCTGATCGACGGTGATGAAGAGGCTGGGGCACTCCGTGCGCGCGTCGATCACCACATCGCGGCAGCGGGCCACGGGCGGATCGTTGACCGGCACAACGGTGATCGTGACCGTCGCGATGTTGGAGCGAGCGGTGCCGTCGAACGCGCGGTATGTGAACGAAGTGGCACCATTGAAATCGGGTGTGGGGGTGTAGGTGAAGGAGCCGTCGGCGGCGAGGGCGAAGGCGCTGGCGTTAGCGGGGGGGCTTACGAGTTCGGCAACCAGCGGCTGGCTGTCGGCATCGGTGTCGTTGACCAGAACGCCAATCGCCGGCACTGTCAGAGCGGTGTCCTCGTTGGTGGTGTACGCGTCATCGACCGCGACGGGCACATCATTCACAGCACCGATGGTGATGGTGACCGTGGCGGTGTTGGACCGCGACTGACCGTCGAACGCGCGATAGGTGAAGGTGTCGTTCCCGTTGAAGTTCAGCGCGGGGGTGTAGGTGAAGGAGCCGTCAGCGCTCAGCGCGAACGCGGCAGCGCTCGCGGGCCCGCTCACGAGTTCGGCGGCGAGTGCGTCGCCATCGGCATCGGAGTCGTTGATGAGCACGCCGATCGCCGGGACTGTCAGTGTGGTGTCCTCGGGTGTGGTGTAGGCGTCGTTGAGCGCGACGGGCGCATCGTTGATCGGGGCGATGTTGATCGTGACGGTGGCGATGTTCGACAGGGCCAGCCCGTCAAAGGCGCGGTAGGTGAACGAGTCAACGCCGTTGAAGTTGAGCGCGGGGGTGTAGGTGAACGAGCCATTGGCGTTCAGCACAAAGGACTGAGCGTTGGCCGGGCCGGTGACGAGTTGGGCCGAGAGCGGGCCGCCGTCAACATCCGTGTCGTTGGCGAGCACCCCGGGCGCGCCGGGAGTGAGCGTGGTGTCCTCGTTGATGTTGAAGATGTCGTCAACCGCGACCGGCGGGTCGTTGATGGGAAGGACGTTGATCGTGACGGTGGCGGTGTTGGACTGCGCAGCGCCGTCGAAGGCGCGATAGGTGAACGTGGTCATGCCCACGAAGTTCAAGGCGGGCGTGAACGTGAACGAGCCGTTGGCGTTCAACGCAAACGATTGCGCGTTGGACGGCCCCGCGACCAGCACCGCCGTGAGCGGGCCGCCGTCGATGTCCGTGTCGTTGACAAGGACGCCGGGGAGCGGGATGGACAGGGCTGTGTCCTCGTTAGTCGAGTACGCGTCATCGGTCGCAATCGGCGCATCGTTCACCGGGTTGACGGTGATGACCACCGAGGCGATGTTCGAGAGCAGCCCCGCGGGGTCGCGGGCCTGGTAGGTGAAGCCGTCGGCTCCCGCGAAGTTCGGCACGGGCGTGTAGGTGAACGATCCGTCGGCGTTGAGCGTGAACGATTGCGCGCTCAGTGGTCCCGAGACGAGGACGGCCGTAAGCGTGTCCAGGTCCGGGTCGGCATCGTTGGCCAGGATGCCCGTGATCGCCGGCACGTTCAGCGCGGTGTCCTCGTTGGTGGAGTACGCGTCGTTGAAGGCGACAGGCGGATCATTCAGCGACAGAACATTCACCGTCACTGTTGCGGGCGCGGAGGTAGTCATGCCGTCGTTCACGCGGAATGCGAACGTCGTGTAGGGCGATCCGCTTTCCCCCGGGGCCGGTTGGAACACGACGCGGTTGAGCGCATCGGTCACAAGCGTCGGAACGCTCGTGATCGGGTCGAGCGACCCGAACTGGAGCAGCATCCCCCGTGCCGGGAGCGAGGAGATCGATGCCGTCAGCGGCTGCATCTCCGGGTCAATCCCCTCGAGCGTGATGGTGACATCGGTGCTTTCGGGCGTGGTGACCGTCTGGGGCAGGGCGGTGGGCGGGAAGTTGAAGGGGACCGCGATCGAGAACTCGGAAGTGCTGCTGGGAAGCGACGTCGGACCGCCTATGGCGACCGTCGCATCAGTCATCACCCCACGGGTCTGGTTCGGGGGCATCTCGGTCGCCGTCGCCGTCACCCAGATCAGGTCTGGATAGTCCGCTGGATTAAACACAAAACTCATCAGCCCGGTGGTGCCCGCGATGTTGGTGGTCACGTTCACCCCGCCGAGAAACACCTGCCCCTCTCCGAGTTCGCTCGGGTCGGGGAGCCGGTTGATAAACAACTCGACGCGATAGGGCTTCATCGCCTCGGAGTTCAGGACGAAGGCGACAACGCCGCCGGGGCTGACGCTCAGGACGATCGGGAAGTTTTGCAGGTTGTTCGGACCTGTATCGATGTCCAGCGGTGTGTCGTTGAGCGTGATGCCGCGGACACCGCCGGGTGCAAGGTCGATGCCCAGTTCGCCGTTGTCGTAGATCGAGTTGCTCAGGATGGAGGTATTCACGCCGCCGGTCACCAGCACGCCGCACAGGCCGTTGAAGGCGATGGTGTTGGACTGCGAGGGGTCCGCACCGATACCCAGCGCAGCGCCGATGCGGTGTTCGCCCACAGTCGGGCTGGCGGTGACGACGACGCCGTCGCCCGTGTTGGGCAGCGCTGCGGCCCCCGTGATGTCGGTGCCGATAAAGTTGGCGGCGACGACCGAGCCGGTCATGCGCGTGCCCTCGATGAGCACGCCGGTGCCGATGTTCCCCGAGATCAGGTTCCGCTCGCTGTCGTTGAACGGGTCTAGTGAGGTGTTCGAGCCGACGAAGGTGCGTTCGGCCGAGGAGATCACCACGCCGCCGCCGGCATTCCCAAGCGCGGCGAGGCCTGTGCTGTCCGTGCCGATGAAGTTTCCGGCGATGATGTTGACACGGCCGCTGCCGTCGGCGCGAACTCCCGCGCCGCTGTTGCCCGAGAGGATGCACCGCTCCGCGCTGTCTTCCACACCGTCGCCGTTCGTGCCGACGCGGTTAAAGAACGTATCCGCGCGGAGTTGAACGCCGTCCTGCCCGTTGCCGCGAGCCGTCAGGCCGAAGGGGTCAACGCCGAAGTTGCACGCGTAGACCCAGCACCGCTGGATCGTGGCTCCCTGAATTGCCAGGCCCGAGCCGGGGAATCGCACCAGCGCGAGGCCGCGAACGATGCAGGTGCTCGCGCCCAGCACCAGGCCGTCCCCGGCGACGAGGGCATCGCCATCGACTTCGATGATGGGCAGACCGGGACCGGGGGGCTGGCGCTGCGACCACCCGTCGATGGTCGTTTGCGATGTGACCACGGGGAGCGCGCCGCCCGCGCCGAGCGTGATCCGCCAGAAGTCCGTTGCGCCGGGAACATACCCGGGGTCGGTCGTTGGGATGGCAAACTCGATCGTGTGCGGGCCAGCCACGCTGTTAGCCAACTCGATCGCCGCGCGAAGCGTCCCGGGGCCGCTGTCGGCCGTGGTGCTTACCACGAAGAGGTCCGCTTTGCCGGTCGCGGCGAGAGCGAATGCCAGGACGAGCGGGAGCAGGCCCGCGAACCGACGAACACATGCACACAAGCCCATGGACTCTCGCCTCCTGACAGCGGCTTGCGGAACACATGCAAACCCTTTGCCCGGACGGTCATGGTCGCGGGCAGAACAAATTGTCCCCTCTTCGGGGGTAAGACTGCATTAGACCATCCCCCGGTTATGGGCACAAGAGGCCTGTGACGGAATCTGCGGCTATTTTATCGAATACCCAAACAAAATAGAAACATCTTACCGCATTCTCGGACGTAGAGTCTGGAACTTCGATCCGATTGCCAACGAGTCGTTTGGCGCGATGAGGCTCGCACGAATCTCGCAACACGCTGTGGCAATCTCCGTACCGGGATGTAGGCTCGTGCGGCAGGAGCGCGAGTCAGGAGCGAACCGTGCGCAGTTTGACCGCGGCGGATATCGGACGCGCTCCCCTTCGACCCCTCCCCGAGGGAGGGGCAAGGGGTGGGTTGTCATACTTCTTTGGATACGCCGCGGCGATCATCCTCGCAATCGCCTCACCCGCCCTCGCGGACGTTGACCCGCTCAGCGGCATCGACTTTGTGCGGATCACCCACCCCGGCAATGCGCCATGGGCGGGGGACGGGACGCCGGACGATCGGGCGATCAGTCGCGGCGGGGTGGACCACGAGTACAACATCGGCCGGTTCGAGGTGACAACCAGTGTTCGGCTAGCCCCGCTGCCGCAGATAGGCCCGCACGCCCTCCGCAGGGGTCTGCCCGCACGCCTCAAACCACTGGCAGAACTCGGCCACATCGACGCGCCTGTTGCCGGTCTCGCAGTTGTACACCCAGGATTGCGGCCGTTTCAACCTCCCGCCAAGTTCACGCTGGGTCAGGCCCGCCGCTTCGCGGGCGCGCCGCAGCACGCCCGGCACCGGGGCGTAGGCGCGTGCGTGCTGAGCCTTGGTCGCCACGCGACACAGGATCGGTGTCGGGCGACTTGACACGAGTTGAGTGTCATGTCATAGTATCCATTGTCTGGTAGCCGAGAAGAACCATGAAGCGAACCCTTGCCGCCGCCGCCGCGATCCTGACCGGAGCCGTCGCGACAGAAATCCTCGCCGACGTGGATCCTTTGTCCGGCATCGACTTCGTGCGGATCACCCACCCCGGCAATGCGCCGTGGGCGGGGGACGGCACGCCCAACGACCGCGCCATCGGACGCGGCGGTGTCAACTACGAGTACAGCATCGGCCGGTTCGAGGTGAACACCAGCCAGTTCGTGGAGTTCTTCAACGCGGCGTACGACCGTCCCGGCGGGGAGACGCTGCCGCACCTGATCCCGCCGACGTTCTGGGGCGCGCAGGGGATGACGCCCAACAATCCGGGTGGTCGGCGGTGGCGCGTGCCCGCGGGCAACGAGATGCGCCCGGTGGGGAACATCAGTTGGCGGATGGCGGCGATGTACGCCAACTGGCTGCACAACGACAAGAGTGTCGCGCGCGAGGCGTTCCTCGATGGCGCGTACGACGTGTCCACGTTCGGGTACTTCGGGAACATCTTTACGGACCAGGCGGCCCACCACCCGGGCGCGCGGTATTGGATCCCGACGCTGGATGAGCATCTGAAAGCGGCCCATTACGACCCGCACCGCAACGGCCCTGAACAAGGGGGGTGGTGGACGCGCAACATCACCAGCGACACCACGCCGATCTACGGCCCACCGGGTTATGTCGTGAACGGGCAGTTGGCGCAGGCGAACGCGGGTTGGGACGGCATCCCCGGCTACGACCCCTTTGCCGTGCCCTTGGGTGCCTATCCCGATGTCACAAGCCCTTGGGGCCTGTTTGACGTTGCGGGGGCGACAACCGAATGGACGGAGAGCATTTTTTCCGGTCCCGGTATCCCGCCAACCCGCAACGTCGATGGGAGCGCGTGGGTTGTCGGCGGGGCGGCAAGCGATCGAATCGGCAGCGTCTCATCAAGTTTTCCCAGTTTTGACACATTCGACCACGGCTTCCGCATCGCGTCCTCCGTGCCCGCGCCGAGTTCTGGCATGCTCCTCCTCGTTGCGGTCGCATACAGCGGCCGCCGAACCCGGAGGGCTTCGCATGAATGCTCGAATGCTGGCGGCGATTCTGACGCTTGCCGTGACGCTCATGGCACCATATACGGACGGGCAGGTGATTGCCGTCGGCGCGCCCGGCGGCCCGGTGATGGCGGATATCAATGGCAACCTCGCCATTGACGTTGGAACCGTCATCACCCCCCTTGTCATCCGCATCTTCGACCCGGCCACGGACCACGACACCGGCCCGACATTGAGCGTGGCGACCGTGACCATCACCGGGACGGCTGGCGTGAACGGCAAGTTGCGAGTGCTGGTGGCCAACAGTATTTACTTCGACTTCGACCCAACATCCGACAATCCGTTAGACCTGTGGCTCTCCGGCGTCGTGAACTTCGGCAACGCGAGCGGCGGCGGGCTCATCATCCACAATCCGGGCAACCCGGGTGACACCACGCTCCGCGATGCGACACACCTCGCCCTCGCGGCCACGGGCAATGTCGCGGGCGATATCGATGTCGGTCGGGTCTTCCGCATCCAGGCGCTGGGCGTGACGGACCCGGAGACGGGCGACGTGATCGGCGGCACCATCTCCTCCAACATCACGACCTACGTTCACAATGATTTCAGCTCGCAGCAGGGCAACGGCTTTGAGCCGATTGGGAGTTGTGCGATCAAGGTCATCGCCGCGGGCAACGCTGTCACCGGCACCATCACCGCCAACAGTGATGTCGCCATCGACCACGACCACACGAACGAAACCTACGCGAGCATCGGGCGAGTGGAGGTCGGGCCGTGGCTGGAGGCCGCGGGGATTACGGGCGACATCATCGCCGCGAACGGTCGGATTGTGCAGGTGTACAGCACCGGACCCATCGGCACCCCGAGCGCGGCATCGACCATCGTCGCGGCCAACGGCATCAGGGAGATCCGGGCGGGCCCGGCGGGCTCTGCCGAGGTGCTGGCGCGCGACCTGAACGTGAACATCCTCTCGGGTGTGCTGCCCAGCGCGTTTGGCCAATCCCAGTTCGATGGGCCGCTTGGGAACATCCTCACGGGCGGAGCGATCCACGGCTCCATCGAGGCGGAGAACCTCTCCTTCGACGCCACGTCTCCGTCTCTCGGCGGCATCATCGCCCAGGGGCCCATCACGGCGTCGATCACCGTCCTCGCCAACATGCTCGACTCCAACATCATCGGATCGTCCATCACGGGGAGCGTGTGGGTCGGCTGGCTCGCCCAGGGCTGCATCGTGGCGACAGGTGTTGACCCGAACGACCCGAACGGCGGGCACATCAACGCCGTGCGGATCGGCTACGGGAGCGTGATCCCGCTCTACCAAGACCTTTATCGACCCGGGATGTCCGGTTCCTACTGCCCTCCGGTGCAGGTGCTGGAGAGTGCGGATTGGTATGAGTCCCAGTGTATCGGCGGCGGCACTTCGGACTCGGTGATCCACGCCGACAGCATTGGACTTCTGCGCATCTCGTCGATGTCACAGGTGTACGGGACGGTCTTCGGGACGCAAGACCTCATCATCAAAACCGATGTTCCCCGGGTTGAAGCAAACACGATCGGCACGCTTGTGATCGGCGACATGCGGGCCGGGGTGGTGTGGTCGGGTGAACTCGAGTACACGAGCGGGGTCATCGACAACGCCGTCGAGAACGACTACGCCTCGATCGGCGCGATGACGATCGGGTGCATCGGTCCCGGGGCGGATGTGTGGTTCGCCGACTGCGAGCGCGCGGTGATCGAGCACGACGTGTTCGGCGAGTTGCACCTTCCCGTGCTCGCTTCGGGCGAGACGATCTGGATCGGCGACCGACTTGGGGACGGGCCAGCGGAGAACACACCGGCTGAACTGGAAGAGTGTGTGTGCGGCAATCAAGTGGCGGCCGAGTGCTTCTACACGCAGGGCGCGCACCAAGAGGACTCGCCGCGGGATCCGGGGTACGCGGCACTGAGCGCGATCCATGTTCGTGAAGTCGAGGGCCTGAGCGGCCAGATCATCATCAACGGCAACAACACGGAAGTGGCCGCGGATACGGGGTGGGCGGGCAAGGGTGTGATCGGACCGGGGTTTGGCAATCTGATCGAACTCGGCCCGAGCCAGGAACAGCCGTTCGAGGCGCCGTACTACGACCTGCTCCCTGCGGCAATCGGCGGCGGGTCGATCGGCCTTGTGCCCTTCCACCTGCACAAGAAGGCGTGTACTCCGCCGCACGGCATCCTGGTCGGCGAGCGGGACCTGCCGCTGGTCTACACCGACTTTGATGGCCCGAACCACCCGGTCATCATCCGGTCCTACGGGCCGGTGACCAGCGCCACGGTGAACATCGAGATGGGCGTCCTCGCGTCTGAGTGCCCCGCATCGGACCTGACCGTGATGTTCATTCGCACGCTCGCGCCCCCGCCCAACAACAACCCGCGCGAGATCGGCATCCGTTGCACCAGCGTCGCTTCCATGAAGGAGGGCGCGTTCCGCGTGCTGCCGACGGGGGTCTTCAGCGACGATGTGGTGGGCGAGCCGCAGGTGGTCTGGCCGCTGGATGCGTGCTCGCCGCAGGAGCGACGCTACCTATTCGCGGTGGGGCCGGACTGCAACGCCAACGGCGTGGACGATCGGCACGACATTGATCTGGGGGACGAGTTTCCCAACGACAACCTTCCGGACTTGGACATCGACGACAACGATGTGATTGACAGTTGCACCTACAAGGACTGCCGCTGCGACTGGGACCGGAGCGGGACGTTCACCGTGTCGGACATCTTCGCGTTCCTGTCGGCGTGGTTCGCCCAGTGCGATGGGAGCGGTGGCACTACGACCCCGCCGTGCTACGGGCGCGATGCCGACTTCAACGGCACCAACGGTGTGGATGTCCCGGACATCTTCGCGTTCCTGTCGTGCTGGTTCGCTTCACAGGGCGAGAACTGCAACGTGTAGGCTCGCCGGTCGCCCCCCCCCAGCGCCCGGCCCACCCAGAGGCCGCCGGTCGCGGGGCGCCCGTGCCCACCCAAACGCTAGCAGGCTGTTGAAAAACTCTTTCTGGGCCATCAGCAAGACATTCTTCTGGCCTCGCGACCGGGTGGTGGGTCCAGAAGTTCGTCTGGAATGGGTCGAGAACGAGGTGACGGAACGTATTTCAACAACCTGCTAGGCGTAAACTGACACATCAAGGCCCGGGCCAAGACGCCCGGGCTTTTTGTTGGAGACCAACGGCGACGGGTACGGGTGATCGGGTCGATGGAGTGATTACCCGCAGACACCGACCGCTTAGAGCAGTCGGTCAGTGGCACGAACCACCGGGTATCCAATCACTCGCCGGGCTTCTCGTTTGCGCCCGTTGCCTCGGCTGGTCCCGTGGGCACCTCCTCGGCAGGAGTCGGTTCGATGGGTCGCGGCGCGGAGGCGGGGTTGAGGACCGTCACGCGCCGGGCCGCGACGATGTTCAGCCGGAGCGATTCGTCGATCCTCGACTCGCCGACGATGCCAACGACCTTGCCCGAGACCGTGAGCAGGTCCAAGCCCTCTCGCGGCACCACATAGCCCAAAGTGCGCGTGGAGGATGAGTCGGCGGACTCGACGCGGAACATCAGCGGCATGCCGCGCTTGCCGTCGTAGACGGTGCTGGGCACGATGCGCCCGACGATGGTGTAGATCGACTGCTTCTCGACGTTGTCGACGTACTCGCGCAGTTTGAGTTCGCGCTCGCTGATAGCGGTTGCTCTGTCGCGCAGTTTCTTCGAGGCCTCGAAAACCTCTAATCGAAGAGTCAGGGCCTCGCGCCGAGAGGTCAGCGCCTCGTGGATGCGACGGTCCTCCGGCGTGCCGCCCAGCGTGTTAGTCGTGCGGTCGAACTCGGCGATGACGGTGTTGATCTCGGCCTCGCTGCCGGCCTTCTGCATCACGTTGTTGAAGAGCGTGCGGAGCGTGTCGATGTCCTTGATGACCTTGAGTCGGGGCGCATCAACGGGTGGCGTCGGGGGCGCGACCGGCGGGGGTACGGGCGTTGTCGCGTTCGGATCCGCCGGAACGGCTGGCTCGCCCTCGGGAGTGGCGGGGATCGCGGAAGGCGGTGTCGTTGGCGTTGCCGGCGGGGGCGTCGTGGGAGCAGGGACCGGGTCGCCGCCGGTCGCCGGCGTCGTCGGCTTGACTGGCTGGGGCCTGGGAGCCGGGGGCGTTGCGGCGCCGGACGCTGGCTTTGTATACGCCGCGGCCTCTTCGGGCGTGGCTCGTTTCACCTGATCGCTCTTCACATAGCCGCGGGCCTGCGCGGGGGCGGGCACGAGGTATCCCTCGACCGTGCCATCAGTGCCTTTGAGCGTTTCGAGGACCGTGAAACTGGTGCCCGCTGGCAGGTCGCTGTCGAGCAGGAACTGCCAAGGGCGCGAGCCCTGGACGTTCGCGGCCATCAGACGCGACGGGCGCGACAACTTCAGCGTCTTTCCGCCGGCGTCTGCGGTGGCATCGGCCGCCTTGACATACGCCTTGATGCCCGGCAAATATTCGGTGCGGAGCCAGCCCGGCCCTTCGCCATCCACGCGGAGCACCTGGCCCTGCTTGAGGATGGAGACGGCGTAGAAGATGCCGCCATCAGCGCACTTCATCGGGACATTGTCCTTGGTCACTGTGACGAAATAGGGCTCGACAGCCTTGACCTGCTGCGCGGCCGCGGTCGCGAGTGGCGCGAGCACGGCGAGTCCGGCGGAGAGGGGGATTGTGCTGCGGATCGTCGCGCCGATGGCGAGACCGGCAGCGCGTGCGAGGATGGATCGGTTGGTTGTCATCTTGGACTCCTCGAAAGGGGGAGCGTGAATCGTTTGCTGGTGAGGGGGCGTCGTCGCGCGGCAATGATCGGATCGCAGATCGGCGGGGGTATAGTACCGCCCCCCGCCCCGCCCGCAGTGGCGCGCACGCCGGAACACGCGGCGAGCGGCACCCTCCGGCGGGGGGGCGGAAACGCGCGGGACGCAGGCCCGGGGCGCAATGAAAGCCGGACGGGGTCTGCGGCAACGGCTTGTAGAGCAACCACTTGTCGGCCCGGGCGACGGGCGGCATCCAAGGGCGAACTCGTGTCGAAACCAGACTTGCTTCGGGGGGCGCGGGGTGTTTCTTCTTTCGCCCGCGCTGCCACGGACTCGGCGGTGGTTGGGTTGGTCTGCGCGGCGGCTGTTCTGGCGGTCGCGGGGTGCGCCTCGCCCCTGCGCGACCGGCCTGAGAAGGATCTGCGCAGATATGTCCGCGAGTCGACGCAGCGCGAACTCGCCGAGGCACGCACCTGGCCCGAGCCCAGACCCCTGCGGCGAGAGGCGCGCGTGCCCGCGCTGAACATCGAGCCGCGGGTCATGTCCGAACTGGCCGCGATGGCCGGGCCGGACTCGTACCCGAACAAGGACCCGCGCGTGGCCGGGCAGGTGATGTTCGATGTCGACTTTCCGGTTGCGACCATAGGTTTGCAGCGCGCGGTGAAATCCGCGGTCGAGAACAACCTCAACGTGCAGTTTGCGCGGATCTCCCCGGCGATCGGGCAGGCGCAACTCGCGGCGGCGGATGCGGCCTTCGACTGGGTGCTCTTCGGGAACACGCAGTGGTCCGCGACGGACCAGCCGCGCACCAGCCCGTCGATCGGCGGCTCGACCGTGGGTGTAGGCTCGGACCAGCGTCAGGTACTCGATTCGACCCTCGGCGTGCGCAAGCCGCTCATCTCCGGCGGGCAGTTCACTGTGCAGACGCAGTTCACCTACACCGATGTCGAGACGGACAACCTGTTCAACCGTCCGGACCCCGCGCGCGAGGCAAACGTGGTCGTGCAACTCGATCAGCCCCTGCTGCGGAACTTCGGCTCCGATGTCGCGCTGGCGCAGGTGCGGCTGGCGGAGAACGCGGAGCGCGACGAGATTCAGAATCTCAAGGCCGAACTCATCTCCAACGTCGTCGATACGGAGAGCGCCTACTGGACGCTCGTGCGGGCGCGGAACGATGTTCTGGTTTTGCAGCGGCTTCTTGAGCGGGGCGAGGACGTGCTGGGCAAACTCCGTGCCCGCATCGAGTTTGACGCCCGCCCGGCGCAGATCGCCGATGCGTCCTCGTCGGTCGAGTCGCGCCGCGCCCAACTCATGCAGGCGCAGAAGGTGCTGCGCGATGCGAGCGAACGCCTCAAACTCCAACTCAACGACCCGGAGTTCACCGTCGGCTCCGAGGTGCTGCTGCTGCCGTCGGATGAGCCCATCGACCAGCCCATCGAGTTGAGCCTGGTGGACTCGATCAACTCGGCGCTGGCGAACAGGCCCGAGGTGCAGCGGGCGATCCTGTCGCTCGACAACACCGCCGTGCGGCTTGGCGTGGCGGACAACGCCCGCCTCCCCCTCCTGAACCTGCGCGCCCTGACGCGCCTCAACGGCCTGGGTGATTCCGGCGATTCGGCGTATGACACGCTCGAGGAGGGGCGGTTTGTCGATTATCAGGTTGGTTTGAACTTTGAGTTGTTCATCGGCAACCGCGCGGCCGATGCCAACTACACCGTCCGGCGGCTGGAGCGGCAGCAGGCCGCCATCGCGTACCGCAACACCGTGCAGAACATCGTGTCGGAGGTCAAGGCTGCGATCCGCGATGTGCAGTTGAACTACACGCTGATCGAACAGTTCCGTGCGGTGCGGATCGCCGCGGCGGAGAACGTGCGGGCGTTGCAGGTGGAGGAAGAAACACTGGGACGGCTCACGCCCGAGTTCCTGGACTTGAAGTTGCGTCGCCAGCAGACGCTGGCCGCCGCGGAGCAGGCCGAACTTGCAGCGCTGACGGACTACAACACCTCCCTCGCCGCGCTCTACGGCGCGATCGGGAGCGTGCTGGAGCGCAACCGCGTGCGGTTTGATGTGCCCAACGTCAAGCCCGAGAGCAAGCCCAGCGACCTGTTCCCTGACTATCAGCGCACGCCGTAGCACGGCCATCTTGGCCGTGCCAATGGGCTTCTCTGGCAGGATGCCCGTGCTACCTCATGCGATATCCGCGCAGATCGCCGAGACGCCCTCGAACATCCGGCCCGCGGCGGCGATGACGGCCTGGGTCTCGCGGTCGCTGTAGGCCTGCGCACCCATCGCAGTGCGGAACTCCTGCCATTTGGCGCGCTGCTGCTCGCCATAGGGATCGAGGTAGGTGTCGCCCGTGCCCGGCACGAGGCCGAGGCCGCGGCGCAACGCCATGGCGATGTAGCGATTGCCGTTCTTGCTGCCCTCAAGGACGTAGTGGAATCCGAGGAGTGAGACCGGCAGCGCTTTCGCCGCCGTGTGGATCTCGACGGACGCCGCCGCGGTCGGCGCGGAGGGAGCGATGGAGGCGGGGTCGATTCCGATGGCACGGAGGTCCGCGGCGAGGCGCGGGTGCCCGTGCTGCTCGGGGGTGACGATGCCGAGCCGCGGCTCGTGCGCTGCGGCCGACTCGATGCAGCGTTCCAGAGCGGTATGCACATGCAGCATCTGACCGAGCCAGCGGATGTACTCGTCGCGCGTCGCGGTGCCCTTCACCAGTGCCTGTTGCAGCGGCTGCTGCTCTGCGCGCCGGTGGTGCTCCGCCGTGCGCTCCTTCAAAAGGTCCATAATGTTCGCCGTCGTCGTCGCTGACATTGTGCGCTCCATGCCGCGGCCATTCGTGCCGCGGTCGTTGCGGTGTGCGGCCGTGGTGCCGGGGGCCGGCAAACAAGCCCGAAGTTCAGCCCGCGATTGATCGCCACCAGATGATCAGGGCCGGCACCACCAGCCATGCCAGGCCCTTTATGAGGAAGAACAGGAAGGTGATGAGCGTCAGGCGCTTCCACCACGGGATGGGACACTTCGCTGCCGCTGCCGGTGAATCGCCAACCGCCCCGGGAGCAAGCGTGACCGCTTGAGAGGTGGTGTTGTCGTTCATGTTCAGGCCCCAAACCAGGACGAAAGGAATGCGAAGATGTCCGGTACATCGTTGACGCCGTCGTTGTTGAAGTCGCCGCGACCGGCGAACCAATCCGAAAGATACGCGAAGATGTCCGGCACCTCGACATTGCCCGAGCAGTCCCAGTCCGCCGGTGCCCCGAGACAGACAAGCAGCGTCAAGCTCGCCGGCACGCCTCCGATGGCCGCGGGCGACTCCTTGCAGTAGAACGCCGGGACGCTCGACGACTGCTGTTCGGTAATCGCCAGCGATGACACCACGACATTCAACCGCCCCTCGGCGAGCGCGGTACGCAGGTAACGAACCGCTCCCGGCGCGGCGGTGTCGATGTCGAAACTCATCACACTGTTCTGCGGCACCAGCGCGCCGGGCGAGAGTCCGTTGATCTGTCCGACCGCCAGTGACCGGGCCTGTCGGCCATCGTCACGATTGTTGGAGTTGTCGATCAGCACGCCCGTGCCGTCGTATTCCGCCGCGAACGCATTGCGAATGCCGCGATTCGGGAAGGGGAACGGTGCGCCATTGTGAAACGGCGTGCCTTCCTGAAAGGCAGTGGGTCCGCTGAGTGCCCAGCCGCCGCGATACCCGCACATGAACAACTCGACAGGCTGTCCCGCATCCGGGTCGCTCACGCCGCTGCCAGGAATCAGCGCAGCGATCGGATCCGCACTCGGGTCGTAGACAAACGTGTTGTTGCGGCTCGCGACCACCGTTACCCGCGCCGAGAGAATCCGGTAGTGGTCAAGCGGCGCGCCCGCGGCAACGGCCGCGGTGGTGTTGAACCCGAGGATCATCTGCCCATCGCGATTGTCAAACGACGCCTCCGAGGGCGCACCGATCGGCGAGAACACCGTTGCATCCAGCTCCGAACCCTGCGGATTCGAGCTATTGAACGGATACATCCAGCGATCAATCGTCGGGCTCGCGGTCGTGTAGTCGATCACACCGCCACGCGAGCTCGCGGCAATCGATGCCAGACAGCCAGAAACGACGACGAGGGCGGAAATGGTGCGCATCTCACATTCTCCATGGAAAGTGGGGGAGTTGATTGCGGTTTGACAAGATTATTCCTGTCTGACCGGATGACTCTAGACTTATTGAGATTTAGTCTCAACAATGCACCACAGAAATATGCTACCTTCCGGAGATTGCCTGCATGTCTCAGCACCGTCCATGGCGGACCGGCTTCACGCTCATCGAACTGCTCGTGGCGATCGGTCTCATTGCGCTGTTGATCAGCCTCTTGCTTCCGGCGCTGTCGCGTGCCCGGGCCGCCGCCAGGGACACCGTCGAAGTCGTCTCGGGCCAGCAGCTCATCACCGCCTACACGCTCTATTCCGATGACAACCGCGGCGAGGTGATGGTGGGGTACGCCACCGACACCATGGTCACGCCCAGCGCCGCGGCCGGGCAGGACATGCTCACCGTCGTCGATCAATCCGGCGAGCCGATCACCGGTGTTGTTGCGCGGCGATATCCCTGGCGGCTTGCGCCTTATCTCGACTTCAAGATGGAAGGGCTATTCAAGGACGCCGCGATGCTGCGGAGATACCGCGAACGCGATGATTTCCTCTATGTTTCCAGCCTGTCGCCGTCATACGGGCTCAACAGCATGCTCGTGGGGGGCGATGCCGACCGCTTCGGCTTCAACCCGGCCGCGCTCGCGGCATATGGCTCGTTCTATCTCACCCGCGTGGACCAGGCGCAGCGACCTGACCGGCTGCTGGTCTTCGCCACCGCCCGCGGCGTGAACCCCGACGGGGGCGAACTCGTCCCGGGGTACTTCCGCGTCGATGCTCCCAATCGCACGGTCCGAACATGGTCCGCTACGTATGACCCATCCCAGCCGCCTGGCACGACCGGCAACGTGGACTTTCGACTGGGGGGAGGCCGGAAGGCGACGGGCGGAACCGCTTCGGGCGTCTCAGGGGGTGGCGGCAAAGCCGGCCTGGTGTACGTTGATGGCCATGTAGACATGCAAGGATTCGACGCGTTGAACGACATGACCCGCTGGTCACACCGGGCAACCACCTCGGATTGGACGATCGGCCCGCCGTAAAGGTTGACGAGCGGACTTTGTCAGGTATTCTGAATCAGTTGGGTTGAAAATATTGGAAACCGTCGGAACGGGGTTCCGAGAAATGTGGTATAGATAGGCGGAGCGGGTTTGTGCGTACCTAGTCTCCACACGCATTCTGCGTCGATACGGGCTATTCCGGCTCGTTGAACATTCAGGCAACGCGAATCGCCTCGCCTGGCCAGGGAGTGGAAGCGATGATCCATCAGAAGAGTCCTATCCGCCGCGCAGCGTTCACGCTGATTGAGCTCTTGGTCGTCATCACGATCATCAGCTTGTTGATCTCGATCCTCTTGCCCGCCCTCGCGCAGGCCAAGAAGACCGCGAAGATGCTGCTCGAGCAGGCCGCGGGCAACCAACTGATGACGGGGTACAACTCGTACTCGACGGATTACAAGGACGGCCTGATGATCCCGTACATCCACTGGTCGTGGGCGCACCCGAGCGTCGGCCCCATTCAGGTTCGCCCTCAGGACTTCACGAACAGCCCGTCGGACAGCATCGAAGGTGACACGGTAAAGGTCTGGCCGCTCCGCTTCATGTACTACGCGGGCGGGTCGGGCGGTGCTCTGCCGCCCGAGGCGATGGTGAACGACAAGGCATTCCTCGCCTCGCTCAAGGCGCGCGACCGCACGCCCGCGGGTGGCGGCGGGGGCGGAGTCGTGGACTACAGCGTTGTCACGAAGTATCAGTACGGAATGGGCTGGCATCCCTCGTTCGGACTGAACTCGATCTATGTCGGCGGGCACTACCGGCGCGGCGCGTTCTCGCTCGGCAGCGCTTCTCGCACTGGACACCCGCTGAACAACCATTTCTACGTCAGCCGTACCGACCGTATCAAGCAACCCTCCACTCTTCTGGTGTCGGCGACTTCCCGCTCCGTGGATGTGGCTTCCGCAGGCACCGGCGGCAACATCGACTACGGCGGCCGCCCGGTTCCCTATACCGCCGCCTCGATTGTCGTTCCCGGCTACTACGAAATCACCCCGCCCCAGGTCGCGGGCATCCCGCTTACCGGCGGAGGCACAGTGCAGGCGTGGAACGCCAGTAACACCTGGAACAAGGTCACCGCTCCGGTCAACTGGGGCTTCTTGGACATGCGCCACTTCAATAAAGCCATCACCACACATGTCGATGGCCATGTCGAGATTCAGACGCTGACCCAGTTGCGCGACATGCGGAAGTGGAGCAACCGCGCCACCTCGCCGACCTGGAACTATGTTGCCGGCAACAACTGATCAGATTTTGCAGCATCCCTCAACGACCGCCAGCGACCATGTTGGCGGTCGTTGCTTTTTTGACGTGCGTGCCGGATAATCGTGCTCCCGGATCGCGCGGCAAACGGAGTGATGGCGCATGAGGCTCGACGATGTGAAGTACAACGTGATTCTGTGGTTCAAGGACAAGCGTTACGCGCAGAGTGTGGTGCCCTTGATCGTTGTGTCGGTGCTCCTGGGTGCGAGCGTGCTCTGGATCGGCAGTTTCTTCATCGGGGGCGACTCGTACCCGATGCCCAAGCCGCCGGATTCGCCCCGCCATCGGGAGGCCGCGCTCATCACGGAGCAACTCAATGCGGATGAGCGATTCAGGTTTGTCAGCGCAGCCCCGGCACCCGATGACGAGCAAACGATCGTGATCAGCGGCGAGGTGTACACCAAGGCCGACAAGGCCGCCGTGGCGGCGCGTGTCCGCGAACTGACTTCCACTTTCACGCTGAGGCTGGACGAGATATTGGCGATGGACGAGCCTTGACGGCGCGGTGAGGTGCCTCACGCCGGGCGAGCTTGGCGTGCGGCGCATTCGCGCTGCGCCCGCTACCCTTGTCGCCATGCCCGTCTCGACCGACGATTTTCTGGGCGAACTCCGCTGGCGTGGCCTGCTCCAGCAGTGCACCGATGAGCAGGGCCTTGCCGCGCACCTCGGCGCGCTGCCGGTGGTGCGCGGGGACGCGCAGCCGGGCGGACGGCGCGCCTATGTCGGCTTTGATCCGACCGCGGATTCGCTGACGATCGGCAACCTGGTCGGGATCATCCAACTCGCGCGGCTGCAGCGCGCAGGGCACACGCCGGTGGTGATCATGGGCGGCGGAACAGGCTTCATCGGCGACCCATCGGGCAAGAGCGCGGAGCGGATGCTGCTCACGCCCGAGGTCATCTCGCATAACGTCCGGTGCATCACGCGGATATTTGATCGCCCTGAACTGCTCGACTTCGGGGTGGAGCGCCCGAACCGCGCTGTGATCCTCGACAACCACGACTGGCTGGGGAAACTGTCGTACATCCAGTTGCTGCGCGATGTCGGCAAGCACTTCTCCGTCAACATGATGATCCAGAAGGAATCGGTCAAGGAGCGCCTGCACAACCGCGACCAGGGCATCAGTTACACCGAGTTCAGTTACATGATCCTGCAGGCCTACGACTACCTCCACCTGTTCGAGCAGCACGGCGTGACGCTTCAGATGGGCGGGAGCGACCAGTTCGGGAACATCGTCTGCGGGATGGACCTGATTCGAAAGCACCAACTCCAGCCGCTGTTTGACACAGGTTCGTTTCGGGCCGATCCCAACACGCATAATCAGCAACAGATGGCGATGGAGGGGATGCAACCCAAGTATGTCTTCGGCCTCACCTGGCCGCTCGTCACCAAGGCCGATGGCGGCAAGTTCGGCAAGTCCGAGACGGGCGCGGTCTGGCTCACGGCCGAACGCACCTCGCCCTACGCGTTCTACCAGTTCTGGCTCAATGCGGCCGATGGCGATGTCATCCGTTTCCTGAAGATCTTCACCTTCATCCCGGTGGAGGAGATCGCCGCGATCGAGGCAGCGCACACCGCCGAACCCGGCAAGCGTGAGGCGCAGCGCACGCTCGCACGCCACATGACCGAGCTGCTGCACGGAGCAGCCGGGCGCGAACACGCGGAGGCCGCGGCCAAAGCGCTCTTCACCGGAGACATTGCGCACCTCCCGCTCGCCACGCTTGAAGAAGCGCTGGCCTCCGCACCCGCGACCGATCACGCGAGGGCGGAGCTGGAAGGCCAGGGCATCGCGCTCCTTGATCTGCTTGCGCAGACCTCGCTGGCCAAGAGCAAGAGCGAGGCCCGCACGTTGCTCTCGCAGAACTCCATCAGCGTCAATGGCCACAAGGCCGCGGCCGATGCACGACTCACGGCGGCGACGCTGCTGCACGACAAGGTCATTGCGATCCGTCGCGGCAACAAGGCCTGGCATATCACCCGCTGGGCATAACAGCGTTTCGGGGTGTTCCGGCGCTGCGCACCGGACATCTCATCGCCCGCCCACCATCCGCAGAATCGTTTCGGGCAACTCGGCTTCCCCGGTGCGAGCGCTGAGCAGCGCGGCCCCCGCCGCGGCGAGCACGCCGGTGGTATCGGTTGGCGATGGCGCGGGGGTCCGCGCGTCGAGCAGCCGCGCAAGCTGATCGGCGACCGCATCAACCAGCGCCTCATCGGGACGTTCTTCCATGCCACGCTTCTTGCGAGGCGGCCTCGAAGCGTCGACACCGGCGCCGTCGGCGGTCAGCCAGGCAAACCCGCCCGTGCCCGTGCCGACTCCCGCCGCGCCATCGTCGGTGATGCGCAGGCGCCCGCCATCGCCAATCAGCGTCACCGTCCGGCTCCACCGCGCCGCCCGATCCGACAGCGCCACCGCGGCGGTCCGCCCATCGGCGAATCGCAGATTCGCGGTGAGATCCCCGCTCAGTCCGCGCAGTGTTTCGCCGGCGGCCTGGTGCAGGCCGCGCCCGCGGATGGGCCACACGTAGGTCGCGTGGATCTGCTCGGGCACCCCCAGTAGCGAGATCACGCAGTCGAGCGCATCAAACACTCGAGCGCCGAGCGATCCCTGCCCCGGGCCGCTCCATCCCTCGATCAACACGGTGCGAACGTGACCGAACTGCTCGAGCACATCCGCAGCGTCGCGCATCGCCCGCGAAACCCGCATCAGCGGGAGGGTGCGCGCCCAGCCCCCGCCCGCATCGATCGGCTGACGCGGCCGACTGGCAGCGTCTCGGTCCTCGTCGCTTCGCACCGGCGCGCCCTGACCGAGCATCAGGCCCGCGCCCATGGGCGCGGCCACCATCTCGGCGCCGGCCCCGACCGCCGCGGCGGAGCCCGTGCTCGCATCGACCGGGACGTTCAGTTGCAGCGCGGAGCAGGGCATGGGCTCGAGCGTGGCGACGCGCACGCCGCGAGCGCGGCATGCGGCGATCGCGCCGGCATCCTCGCGGTCCATCGAACCCTGGCGTTGACCCCCGGCAAAGTCGCCCGGTGCCGCGATGAAGATCACATCCGCCGAAGCGGAGGTGAGCAGCGAGCGGAGATCGTCAAAGAGCGGCACGGCATTGCGGTCCCCGCTGATCGCGGCGATCAACTCGGGCCCGCGCCCTGGTTCCGGGCTTCCTGCGCCGATGATCGAGAGCTGCGCCCGGTCCGCCGCCGCGCGCAGCCAACCTGCCTGCGCGGGATCGGCCCAGACGATCGCCGTGCGACCGTCTATCTTGCCCCAGCCGCCCACGTGGTTCGATGGCGTGAATTCGAGGACGTTGCCGTCCTCGTCGTAACTCGCGAACCCCGTTGCGCTGCCAATTTCCCGGAAGGAGCCATCGTCGAGGAGGAGCGAGATGCGTTCCCGGCAGGTCAGCTTGCCGCGGCTACGTTGGCGGACGACACCGGGATCCCGCGAACCGGCGGCGAAGCGGGCGTGCGCTATCTCCTGGAGCGAACTGATCGCGTCGAGGATCGGCGCCCACGTGGCGTCGCCAGATATGGAAGCAGCCGTCCTCGGTGCGCCGTCTCCCGCGGCTGGCGTCAGTACCGCGAGCATTTGGCCTGCCTGGAGCGCGTCCCCGGCCCGCAGTTGTGCGAGCGAGGCGACCACCCCCGTGCAGGGCGCGACGATGACCGTCTCCATTTTCATCGCGTTGATCACCATGAGGGCTGTCTCTTATACACATCTGACGCTGCCGACGAATAGAGAGGTGTAGATCTCGGTGGTCGCCGTATCATT
>ENA-ORBV01001640-ORBV01001640.1-microbial-mat-metagenome-genome-assembly--contig:-NODE-1640-length-49276-cov-10.489705_pt1 | contig 49276 bp, 41 predicted proteins | sample MGYA00237777_ERZ505514 | MGnify/ENA primary metagenome ERZ505514 (study PRJEB26160, sample SAMN06269048) | microbial mat metagenome | isolation source: Oligotrophic lake microbial mat | place... | reverse complement strand
ACACCTCTCTATTCGTCGGCAGCGTCAGATGTGTATAAGAGACAGCCCCAGCCCTCCCCCGCGCGTAGCGCAAGGGAGGGTGAGAATGGATTGCATGCGGTACGAACGGGAGGGAGGGGGATGACTGCGTATGGCGAACACTCCACATATTGTCATGCACGGCAAAATAAATCACTATACGAACCATAAGCACAAGACGTATCACTATCTGATTTAATTGATTGCTTGATTAGTGAAGCGGCACTGTGCAGCACGCGCCCTGTTGCAGGCGTGTGGTTCGCGTACCAGACGAGGCGGCATCTGCATATGTGCGCGCTAGCAACGGCGGCCCAACGGACAGGGAGTGCGATCATGGTGGCGAAGTCAGTGAAGCGTGTGGTGTGTGGCCTGGCCCTGCTGGGCCTGGCGGGAACGGCATGCGCGCAGGCGCCGGCCTTTCCGGTGAGGACGATCCGGATCGTGGTGCCGTTTCTCGCGGGCGGCGCATCGGATGGCGTGGGGCGGCTGGTCAGCACGCGGCTCCCCGAACTGGTGCAGCAGCAGGTCATCATCGACAACCGCGCGGGGGCGGGCGGCACGATCGGCGCGGAGCTCGTCGCGCGCGCAGCGCCGGACGGCTACACCCTGCTCCTCGGCAACATCGGGGTGATCAGCGTGGCGCCGAGCGTGTTTTCGCGGCTCTCCTACGATCCGGTCAAGGATTTCGCGCCGATCTCGAATCTGGTCGCCGGCCCGAACTTCGTGCTCGCGCACCCGGCGCTGCCGGCGCGCAACATCAAGGAACTGATCGCGCTCGCCAAGGCGCGGCCCGGTGAACTGAACTTCGCGAGCGCGGGGCCCGGGCAGGTGTCGCACATTTCCGGCGAGTTGTTCAAGATGATGACCGGAGTCAACATCACCTTCGTGTTCTACAAGGGGCAGGCCGCTTACGTACCGGAACTGGTCGGCGGCCACATTCCGCTGACGTTCTCCACGATCCCGGAAATGCTGCCCTTCGTGCAGAGCGGCAAGCTCCGCGCCCTGGCCGTCACCAGCGCGCGCCGCATCAAGGTCGCGGCCGACGTGCCGACGATGGACGAGTCCGGCGTGCCGGGCTACGAGGTGCTGAACTGGAACGGCATCCTCGCGCCCGCCAATACGCCGCGCGACGTGATCACCCGGCTGCATCGCGACATCACGCGCATCATGCAGAACCCGGACCTGCAGAAGCTGGTCGAGAGCCAGGGCAATTTCGTGGTGGCGGACACGCCGGCAGAGTTTGGCGAGTTCATCCGGCGCGAAACCGAGAAGTGGTCGAAGGTCATGAAGAATGCGGGGGTGAAGCTTGACTGATACCGTGTTTCGTCCCGCCGCGCGCGTGAAGGCGCTGCGGCAGTCACCGGCGAACGCCGCCAACCAGCGCGCCACGCAACTGAAGGCGGAGGGGCGCGACATCCTGTCGTTTGCCATAGGCGAGCCGGATTTCCCGACGCCGGAGCACGTCAAGGAGGCGGCGATTGCCGCCATGCGCAACGAGCAGACGAAGTACACCGCGGTGGACGGCACGCGCGAAATGAAGGCCGCCGTGTGTACCAAGTTCGCGCGTGACAACGGACTCGCGTTCAAGCCCGAGCAGATCACGGTCAGCGGGGGCGCCAAGCATGTGATCTACAACGCGTTCATGTGCACGCTCGATCCCGGCGACGAGATCATCGTCCCGGCGCCGCACTACACCGCGTACACCGACATTGCCTCGATCTGCGGCGCGGTGCCGGTGAGCATCCCCTGCACGGAGGCGAACGGTTTCAAGCTGCAGCCCGCGGAACTGGAGCGGGCGATCACGGCACGCACCCGCTGGCTGGTACTGACCAGTCCGTCCAACCCGACGGGCGCGGCCTATACGCAGGAGGAATTGCAGGCGCTGGCGGCGGTGCTCGAGCGCCATCCGCAGGTGTGGGTGTTGTGCGACGACATCTACGAGCACCTGCTGTTCGACGGCCGCACGTTCGCGACCATGGCGCAGGCCGCGCCCGCGCTGGCGGACCGCACGCTGACGGTCAACGGCGTGTCCAAGGCCTACGCGATGACGGGCTGGCGCATCGGCTACGGCGCCGGGCCGGTGGCGCTGATCAACAGCATGCGCAAGATGCAGTCGCAGAGCACGTCCTGCCCGAGCTCGGTGTCGCAGGCCGCCGCGGTGGAAGCGCTGACGGGCCCGCAGGAGTATCTTGCGCTGCGCGCGCACGAGTTCCAGCAGCGGCGCGACGCGGTGGTGCGGGCGCTGAACGCGATTCCGGGGCTCTCCTGTCGCACGCCGGAAGGCGCGTTCTACGTGTTTCCGTCCTGTGCCGGGATGATCGGCGCACGCACGCCGGACGGGCGGACGATCGCTACCGATCAGGATTTCGCGCTGTACCTGCTGGACGCGGCGGGCGTGGCGGTGGTGCAGGGCGACGCCTACGGGCTGTCGCCGTACTTCCGCATTTCCTACGCGACCTCGATGCCGCTGCTGGAGGATGGACTCGCCCGCATCCGGCGCGCCTGTGCGGCGCTCACGCGAGCCTGAGCCGCATTCGTGGGGCGGCGGTGAGCAGCACCATCCAGCGTGGGCTGTGCGTGCTGGAGGCGCTTGCGCGGTCGGATGCGCCGCGCGGCATTTCCGAGTTGGCCAAGGAACTGGACCTCGACAAGAGCGCGGTGCAGCGCGTGTTCCAGACGCTGTTCGACGCGGGCTACCTGGAGCGGGCCGGCGCGCGCTACCGGCCGTCGCTGCGTCTGTGGGAGATCGGCTCGACGATCCTCGCCAAGCACGAAGTGCGGCGGCTGATCCACCCGATCCTGCGCTCCGCTGCGCATGCCTCGCGGCTGACCGCCTTCTTCGCGCTCGTCGAGTACCCCGAGATGCTGTACGTCGACAAGGTGGAAGGCGAACTCGGCCGGCCGGCCTCCTCGGAACCGGGAGAGCGGGTGCCGATGCGGCTGACGGCCTCGGGCAAGGCGGTGCTGGCGCATTACGACGGCAAAGCCTTGCGCGCACTGGATATGGGACGGGAGAAGCCTCTCCCCGCGGCGGAACTGCGCGCGCTCGAGCGGGAGTTTGCGCTGATCCGGCAGCGGTCCTACGCCGCCTCCGAGGGTGGCACCGTACCGCAGGTCAACAGCATCGCGGCGGCCGTGTGGGGGCCGGGACCGTTACCCGTGGGCTCGATTGCGCTGACCAGCGATGCCGCGTCGCTGCCGGTGACCGATTTCGAGCGCGTCGGCCGCATCGCCATGGCGATGGCGGAGCAGGCGACCGCGGCGATGGGCGGGCGCTTCCCCGCGACGCGGGCGGCGCACGCGCCCTGAGGCGCGCGCCTGCCGAGCGTTCAAAATCCGCCCCCTCCCCAGCCCTCCCCCGCACGGTGTGCAAGGGAGGGAGCGTTTTAAATCTCCTTCCCCCGTAGCACGGGGGAAGGCTGGGATGGGGGCAGCGCGAAGCTTGTCAGTTGGGCTTGATACCCGCCTTCAGTGCGATGGCATTCCACTTGGCGGTTTCGTCGCGCAGGTATTGGGCCGCGCGTTCGGGTGTGCTGTCCGGCGTGGCGTCCATATTGAGCTGCGTGAAGCGTTGCACCAGAGCCGGTGTGGCGAGCGCTTTCCGCACGGCCGCGCTGGTCTGCTTGAGGATCGGTTCAGGAATGCCCGCGGGTGCCAGCAGCATGTACCAGCCGTAGACCTCGTAGCCCGCAAATCCGGGCGCGCCGGATTCGGCGAAGGTCGGCACATCGGGGAGCGCCGGCGAGCGCTGCTTTGAGCTGATGGCGACGGCGCGCACGCGGCCGTCCTTGATGTAGGGCAGGCAGCTCGACGAGGGATCCGTCATCAGGGAAATCTGGCCGCTCATCAGGTCGAGCAGCGCCGGCGGCGAGCCGCGGTAGGGGATGTGGTTCATCTTGAGCCCACCCGCGGTGCTCATGAACAACTCGAAGTAGAAGTGCGTCGCACTGCCGGTGCCGGCGGTGCCGAAATTGAACTTGTCCGGGCTGGCACGCACGGTGGCGATGACGTCGCGCAGGTTGCGCCCCGGGAAATCGTTGTTGACGATGAGGACGTGGGGCTGGACGGAAATCACCGACACCGGCTGGAAATCCGCCACGGGATCGAAGGGCAGCTTGGCGTTCAGCGCGCGGGCGTGGGCGTGGCTGCTGGTGGTGAACAGGAAGGTGTAGCCGTCCTTGGGCGCCCGCGCGACGGCTTCGGTACCGACGACGTTGCCGGCGCCGGTGCGGTTCTCGATGACGACGCGCTGCGGCAGTTGTTTCGACAGCTCATCCGCCGTGAGGCGCGCTGCGGTGTCGGCCGGGCCGCCCGCGGCGAAGGGCACGACGAAGCGGATCGTCTGCGTGGGCCAGTCCTGCGCGAAGCACGCGGCGGCGGTGAACGCGAGTATGGAAGCGGCGGCGATGCGGCTGAGCATGATTTCCCCGGAGATAGAGTGTTGTTTGAAGCGCGAAACGCGAGTTAGTATGCAGGCAATCGCCCGGGCGAACAATTCTTGCCGGCGCGTTTCCGCAACCTCTCTCCGAAAGTCGAATCGACCATGACCCGCGTCGCCGTGCTCGGCAATACTTCCCGCAACCTCGGCGCCGTGTGCGCGGCCGATCTCACGCTCGCCGGCCACCAGGTGCGCTACGCCCTGTTCCCGGAGCAGGCCGCGCAGCTTGCCGCGGTGAAGGAACGCGGCGGCTTCCAGGTGGAGGGCAAGCCGGAGCAGCTGGTCTCGAAGCGCACGGGGTTCGCGAAGCTGCATGGCATCCACGATGACCCGGCCGGCGCGCTGGAAGGCGCGGAAGTGGTGTTGATCGATAGCCCGATGCCGGGGCTGAAAGCGCGCTTTGCCGCGCTGATCCCGCACTTGCCGCGCGACGCCGTGGTGCACGTGCAGAGCCACGGCTACTGGCCTGCGGCGTGGCTCACGCCCCTGCTGCGCGACGCGGGGCGCGACGACGTGCTGATCACGGAAGCTGCTGCGCCGACCAGCGCGGCGGGACTCGCGGGCGCCGTCGTCACCGCCAAGACCCTGCGCCGCGGCATCGAAATCGCAACAGTGCCAGGCGCCCGCATCGACTTCGCGCTCGCCCGCCTGAAGACCCTGTTCCCGGATTTCGGCGCGGCGCCCTCAGTGCTGCAGACGGGGCTGGAGAATGCGAACCTGATGGTGCATCCGGCGATGATCCTGCTCGGCATCGGTCTGTTCGAGCAGGCGGGACTGAAGGGCGAGGGCCTGCGTTTCTATAACGTGTGCAACGTGCCCAGTGCCGGCGTGCTGGGCGACGCGCTGGATGCCGAGCGCGCGAAGGTCTGCGCGGCCTATGGCGTGCGGCACAAGCCGGTCGCCGCGCATATCGACACCTACTACGGCACCACCGGCAAGAACGCCTACGACGGCGTCGGCGGCTGCACGTTCTACCAGGGGCTGGGCGCCTATCCGTCCACCATCTGGCGCGACTGGGAATCCATCGACGTGCCGTACGCGATCGTGCCGCTGGTGTGGCTCGCCGAACAAGCCGGCATCAAAGCGCCGCTGCATCGCGCGATGGCGGAGATCCTCGGCACGCTGCTCGGCATGGATCCGTGGACCGCGGGGCCCACGCTCGCTGACATGAATCTCGTCGGTACGCCGGATGCGGTGATGAAGCGGGTGCGCGGCTAACTGACAACAAGGAATAAGGATGTTCAGACCAATCCCCATCGGCCTGCTGGCGATGCTCGCGTGGACGATGCCCGTCATGGCGGCAGCCGCCGATCAGTATCCACAGCGGCCCATCCGCTTCATCCTGCCGTTTCCGCCCGGCGGGCCGACCGACGTCATCGCCCGCCAGTTCGGGCAGAAGCTCGGCGAGGCGCTGGGCCAGCAGGTGGTGCCCGACAACCGCAGCGGCGCGGCGGGAATCGTCGCCTGCGAAATGGCTGCGCGCGCGCTGCCGGACGGCCAGACGCTGCTGCTCGGCGCCGTCGGCAACCTGGCGATCAACCCGCACCTGTATGCGAAGCTGCCGTACGACCCGGCGCGCGACTACGCGCCGGTGTCGCAACTGACGGCCACGCCGTACGTGCTGGTGGTCATGGCCGCGTTGCCTGCGCGCAACGTCAAGGAGCTGGTGGCGCTGGCGAAGGCGAAACCCGGGCAGTTGAACTTTGCTTCCGGCGGCGTCGGCACCGGCAACCATTTCTCCGGCGAGTTGTTCAAGCTCGCCACCGGTATCGAGATCGTGCACGTGCCGTACAAGGGCGGCAATCAGGCGATGGGCGATGTCCTTGCGGGCCAGGTGCAGATGATGTTCGTCAACTTGCTGCCGGCGCTGCCGCACGTGAAGGCGGGCAAGCTGCGCGCGCTGGGCGTCACCGCCGCGACGCGTTCGCCCGCGGCGCCGGAGCTGCCGACGGTGGCGGAAGCCGGCGTGGCGGGTTTCGAAACCTCGTCGTGGCACGGCGTTCTGGTGCCGGCGAAAACCCCGCGGCCCATCATCGTGCGCCTGTACACGGAGCTGGCGAAGATCGCGCAGCAGCCGGAAACCAAAGAACTGATGGCCACGCAGGGCACGGAGGTCGTCGGCAGCACGCCGGAAGCCTTCGCCCGTTTCATCAGCGCCGAGTCGGTGAAGTGGGCCGAGGTGATCCGAAAAACCGGCATCCGGGCCGAGTGAGCGCAGTGGCAGCATCCGCGATGCGCGGTCTGGCCGTTTTGGCCTGCGGTCTGTTGCTCGCCGGGGTTTCCGTTGCGCAGGCGCGAGGGCCGCTGCCGGAGGGGATCGCCGTCGATCAACTGTCGCTGGAGGCGCGCAAGACGCTCGCGCTGATCCGGCAGGGCGGCCATTTTCCCTACCCGCGCGACGGCGTGGTCTTCGGCAACTACGAACAGCAGTTGCCCGCGCAGCCGCGCGGCTACTATCGCGAGTACACGGTGACTACGCCCGGCGTGCAGCACCGCGGCGCGCGGCGCATTGTCGCGGGCGGGTGTGACCGCGCTTTGGCGACACGCCGGCCGCCGGAACGCTGGACCGAGCCCTGTCCGCACGGCGAGGTCTACTACACCGCCGACCATTACCGCTCGTTCAAAAGGATCCGCGAATGAAACGCGACTGGGCCATGCGACTTGCCGCGGCCACCAACGGCCTGTACGCCGCGCCGCGTCTGGCGGGACCCGCGCGCCTGGCCGCGCGCAGCCTCGGCTGGCGCTGGCACGATCTCGACCTTGCGGACGTGCACGACAAGGACAGCCTGCTCGCGCGCTGCGCGGGCAGGCTCGCGCTGCCCGCGTACTTCGGTCGCAACTGGGACGCGCTCGCGGAGTGCGTGCGCGATCCGGCGTGGATGGTGGCGCCGGGCGCGGCGATCTGGTGGCACGGTGGCGCCGCGTTAGCGCACGCGGCCGCACAGGAGGTGACCACCGCGCTGGAAATCCTCGCCGACGCGGCGCGCGAGTGGCGCGGCGAAGCGCGCGCCTTCATCGTGCTGGTGGAGCCCGTCTCCGCCGCGGGCACGGCGCTGGCGTCGCTCGACTGAGACGTTCGTGGGCGACAAGATTCCCGTGTCGGTGCTGGCGCTGATCCACGCGCCGGGGCCGGATTTCGAAGTGCTGTTGCTGGAACGCGCCGATCTTCCGGGCTACTGGCAGTCCGTGACCGGCAGCCAGGATCCGGGCGAGACGTTGCGCGACACCCTGCTGCGCGAGGTGCGCGAGGAAACCGGGCTCGACGCCTGGCTGTATCCCGTGCGCGACTGGCGGAAGATCAACCGCTATGAGATATACCCGCACTGGCGGCATCGGTATCCGGAGGGCGTCACGCACAACACCGAGCATGTGTTCAGCCTCGAACTGCCGACGCCGCAGCCGGTCACGCTCGCGCCCGCCGAGCATTTGTCCTACCAGTGGCTGCCCTGGTGCCGCGCGGCGGCAGCGGTGTTTTCTCCAAGCAACCGCGACGCGATACTTGATTTGCCCAACCGAGGTGTCATATAAGAACGCATACCCGCCGCGCGGCGGGTTACGCCGGCGCAAGTCCGGAATCCCGGGCAGGAAACGCTGTCATATTGTGGTAATGTTCCGCACCCCGCAGGGGGGCGCTGAGAACGTATCAGGACAGAGAGGACGGATTCCGCCATGGCAGAAGTCATCGCCGCCCCCATCGCTTTCGACCGCTTCAAGCCGCTGGCTGACAAGGCCTGCGACGCCCGCATCCTCGCCGCGCGCCAGCAGCTCGGCGACCGTGCGGTCATCCTCGGTCACCATTACCAGCGGCCCGACGTCTACAAGCACGCCGACCTCACCGGCGATTCACTGCAGTTGTCACGGCTCGCCGCGCAGACCGAAGCGCAGAACATCGTGTTCTGCGGCGTGCATTTCATGGCCGAAGTGGCGGACATCCTGTCCAAGCCCGAGCAGGTGGCGATCCTGCCGGACCTGTCGGCCGGCTGTTCGATGGCCGACATGGCGAACCTCGCCAAGGTCGAGCGTGCGTGGCGCGAGATTTCCGAGGTGCTGGATCCCGACGAGCATGTCACGCCCGTCACTTACATCAACTCCGCCGCCGACCTGAAGGCCTTCTGCGGCGAGCACGGCGGCGTCGTGTGCACCTCGTCCAACGCGACCAAGGTGCTCGAGTGGTCGTTCGCGCGGCGCGAGAAAGCGCTGTTCTTCCCCGATCAGCACCTCGGCCGCTGGACCGGCTACCTGATGGACATCCCGCTGTCAGAAATGCTGGTGTGGGATCCGGACGAGCCCATGGGTGGCCTCACGCCGCAGCAGATCAAGATGGCGAAGATCCTGCTGTGGAAGGGGCATTGCTCCGTGCACCAGATGTTCCAGGCCGACCACATCCTGCGCTGGCGCGCGCAGAACCCGAGCGGTCAGGTGATCAGCCACCCGGAGTGCAACTTCGAGGTGTGCAAGCTCTCGGACTACGTCGGCTCGACGGACTTCATCATCAAGACGATCGCCGCCAGCCCGCCGGGCACCCGCTGGCTGGTCGGTACCGAGCTGAACCTCGTCAACCGCATCGCCGAGCAGTTCAAGCCGCAGGGCAAGACCGTGCAGTTCATGGCGCCCACGGTGTGCATGTGCTCGACCATGGCGCGCATCGACCCGCAGCACCTGGCGTGGGCGCTGGAAAACCTGGCGGCGGGGCGCGTGGTGAACCGCATCCGCGTGCCGGAACGCGACGCCGCACTCGCGCGTGTGGCGCTCGAACGCATGCTGGCGCTGTAGGCGCCCGGATCAACACGGCGGCGATGGGGGGCATGCACCTCGCGGTCGCCGCGGGTTGCCTGGGGTTGTGCGGGGCCCTCCATGCCCCTGCCGCTGCGGCTGATACCCCCGATGTGCAGGTGCAGGTTCAGGTGGGCGTGTTCCGGGTCGGCGCCGCGTCTACCGTAGCGGCCGATGCCGCCACCGCCTGGGCCGTGTTGACCGATTACGACCGCCTGACCGAATTCGTTCCCGATCTGGAGACCAGCCGCGTGGTCAGCGCTGCGGGCGAGCCGCTGCTGATCGGAACCGCCTTCATGCGCCGGGGTGTGCGGCGCCAGCTCGAGGCGCTCCCCGGGGAGATGCACAAACGCCACGCAGCGGCGGTATCCTCCGGAGCAACGGATCCCGCTCCCCGATGACCAACACCCTGCGCGTCGCCACCTACAACATCCACAAGGGCCTCTCGCTCTTTAACGGCCGGCTGGTCATCCACGAGCTGCGCGACCGCCTGCGCGCGCTCGACGCCGATCTGGTGTTCCTGCAGGAGGTGCAGGGCCTCCATCATCGCGGCGCCGCCCGCTTCAAGGCCTGGCCGGAAGCGCCGCAGTACGAATTTCTCGCCGACAGCATGTGGAAAGACTACGCCTACGGTCAGAACGCCGCCTACGACCATGGCCACCACGGCAACGCCATCCTCTCGCGCTACCCGATCGTGCGCTGGGACAACGAGGACGTGTCCACCCACCGCTTCGAGAGCCGTGGGCTGCTTCACTGCGAAATCGCGGTGCCGGGCTGGGACCACTTGCTGCATGCGGTCTGCGTCCACCTCGCGCTGCTCGGCCGCGGCCGCAACCGGCAGTTGTGGGCGCTGCGCGAGCGCATCGAGCGGCTGGTGCCGCCGGACGCGCCGCTGGTGGTGGCGGGCGATTTCAACGACTGGCGCGAGCAGGCGGCGCGCCACCTCGCGCACCCGCTCGGGCTGCACGAGGTGTTCGAACTGACGCAGGGCGGCATGCCGGCGCGCAGTTTTCCGGCGATGCTGCCGCTGCTGCGGCTGGACCGCATCTACGTGCGCGGCTTCGGGGTCAAGACCGCGCAGGTCCATCGCGGCGGGCGCATGTCGGATCACGCGGCGCTCGCCTCCACGCTCGTACGCCTGTGAAGCCCGGGCCCGGGCTCGTCACCGTGCCGGGCAACCGGCTGACGCTGCTCACGAACGGCACCGATTACTTTCCCGCGCTGGAGGCCGCGCTCGACGCCGCCACCACGGAGGTCTTCCTCGAAACTTACATCTTTGCCAACGACGCGACGGGGCGCCGCGTTGCTGCCGCGCTGATCCGAGCGGCGTCGCGCGGCGTCGCCGTGCACGTCCTGATCGACGGTTTTGGCGTGCACTCCTATCCGTGGCCCGAGCTGCTGCCGATACTGAAGGAGGGCGGCGTTCGCGCCTTTGTTTTCCGGCCCAAGGTTTCCCCACTGACGCTGCGCCGTACCCGGCTGCGCCGGATGCACCGGAAGGTGGTCGTGATCGACGGGCGCGTGGGCTTCGTCGGCGGCATCAACGTGATCGACGACATGGAAACGCCGCGGCAGGTTCCGCCGCGCTACGACTACGCGGTGCGCGTCGAAGGGCCGCTGCTCGCGGACATGCACGCCGAGGTAGTGCGGCTGTGGCAGGTGGTGCTGTGGACGCAACTCGGCAAGCGTGTGCCGTACGAACCGACCTCATCGCCGATCACGGCAGCCGCGGGCACCCAGCGCGCAGCCTTCGTCGTTCGCGACAGCTTCCGTCATCGCAGCGACATCGAAGACGCTTACCTGGCAGCCATCGCCGGCGCGCAGCGCGAGATCGTGATCGCCTGCGCGTACTTCTTTCCGGGGCGGCACTTCCGGCGCGCGCTGCGCGAGGCGGCCAGACGCGGCGTGCGTGTGGTGCTGCTGCTGCAGGGCCGCATCGAATATCTGATCATGCACTACGCCTCGCGCGCGCTATACGGCACTTTCCTGCGCTGGGGCATCGAGATCCACGAGTACCGCAAGAGCTTCCTGCACGCGAAGGTGGCTGTCATCGACGGCACCTGGGCCACGGTCGGCTCCTCCAACATCGACCCCTTCAGCCTGCTGCTCGCGCGCGAAGCCAACATCGTGGTGGACGATGCCGGCTTCGCCGGAGAACTGCACGCGAGCCTCGATAGTGCCCTTCGCGAAGGCGCCACGCGTCTGGAACGCAGCGACTGGCGCAAGCAGTCGTGGGCGAAGCGCGTGCTGATGTGGCTGTTCTACGGCGTGGCGCGGGTGATGACGGGCATGAGCGGCTACGCGCGGACGAATGAGTTTGATTAAGACGGGTTTGCCGCCAAGGTGCTGAGGCAACGCGAAAGACGAGAGACGAGAGAAGGAAAACCAGCTCCAGCCGCCGCGCTTTTTCGCCTCTCATCTTTCCTCTCTCGTCTCTCGTGTTTCTTGGCGGCCAACGTCCTAGTAGCTGTAGTAAGGCGTATTCGGCGACATCGTCGACCCGGCCGTGTCGTAGCGCGGCGCCGGGTACCGGCCGTAAGCTTGGTCGCCACGGTCCTGCGGGCCGCGATAGTCTCCCGCGGTGCCCGTGCCGTCGTCGAGGATGCCGGTGCCTACGCGCACGGTGCGGCCGGGATCGTAGGGCAGGGTGGTGGCCACGTCGCGGCCGTGGTAGCGGTAGACGACGTTGTAGCCCTTGACCACCTCGCGGCCGGCATCGACGGTGCGGCAGCGCTGCACGGGTTTTGCGCTATTGCCGGAACCAAAGTCGCTGCCGACCGCGTTGCCGGCCATCGCCCCGATGGCAGCGCCCGCGGCCCCCGCGGCGACGCGACCGTTGCCGCTGCCCACCAGGCTGCCGAGCAATCCGCCGACCACCGCGCCGAGGACGGGTGCGACGTAGCGGCCGGGTCCCTGCGCGGCGGGTGCGGCCGTCGCGGATGTGTCCGTCGAACATTCCTGGCGCGGTTCGTACACGCGCTCGATGATGGGCGTCGCCGAAATGACGGGCGCGGTTTCCACGAAGTCCGTCGGCGCGGCGCCGGCAAAGGGAATGCTGGCGACGGTCACCGCCAGCAGCGTGGACAGACGGCGGGTGCGAGCGGATACCTTCATGTCGAATCTCCTTGATCGAGCGCGCTGGGATGCGCGTTACGGCCAAGAACGGCGGGGCTGCGGCGCGTGTTGACGGTACTTACAAAGCCTTACAGTTCGCGCGCGTTCCCGGACCCGGCGCGCGGGCCGCTTTGGTGCGGGGTCACCGACTGGGAGCGCGATTTTGGTGCGGATGCCGCAGTGCCCGCTCGGCCAAGCAAACGCTGAAAAACGCTACTTCCGTCATTCCAGCGAAAGCTGGAATCCAGTGAAATCAATGCAATGGGCACCAGCTTTCGCTGGTGTGACGGGGTTATTCAGAGGTTCCTTAGGTGATGGTTTTTCGAAGAAAGCCGGGCTGGCACGCGAAGTGCTTTATAGAAACCCGAGAGCCTGGAGCCTAAAAACTTCGGGTTTTCATCCTCCTCCTTTGGTACTTTCGAGCGCGGTTTACCGCGCTCGTTTTTTTTTGCGGTCGCCGCGCATGCCGGTGACAACGGCAGCAAAGACGACGCCGCGCCTGCCGTGGCGTAGCATCCGGTCTCCCGCGTTTCCAGTCTGCCCCTTTCCGTGCCCGTTCATCCTCACGCTGCCGATCCCGCCGTCGCCCTCAAGGTCCCGGTGCAGCCGGCCGCCGCCCGCAGCGAGTGGCGCACCGTTGGCCTGCTGCTGCCCTATTTGTGGGAGTTCCGCGGCCGGGTAGCGATCGCCCTGGCCTTCCTCATCACGGCCAAGGTCGCCAACGTCGGCGTGCCGCTGGTGCTCAAGCAGATCGTCGATGCGCTGAACCCGACCCAGGCGGTGCTGCTGCTACCGCTCGGGCTGCTGCTCGCGTACGGGGCGCTGCGCCTGTCCAACACCCTGTTCGCGGAACTGCGCGACATCGTGTTCGTGCGCGTCACCCAGCGCGCGATCCGCCGCGTGGCGCTGGAGGTGTTCCGGCACCTGCACAGCCTGTCGCTGCGCTTCCATCTCGGCCGGCAGACCGGCGGGGTCACGCGCGACATCGAGCGCGGCACGCGCGGCATCGGCACCATGCTCTCGTACATGCTGTTCTCCATCATCCCGGTGATCCTGGAGTTCGGCCTCGTCGCCGCCGTGCTGCTCGTCAAGTTCGACTGGCGCTTCGCCGCGATCACCTTCGGCGCCGTCGCCGTCTACATCGGCTTCACCTTCAGCGTCACCGAGTGGCGCATGGAGATCCGCCGCCAGGCCAACGAGCTCGACTCGCGCGCCAACACCCGCGCCATCGACAGCCTGCTCAACTACGAGACGGTCAAATACTTCAACAACGAGGAGTTCGAGGCCCGGCGCTACGACGAAAACCTGCGCAAGTACGAAGGCGCGGCGGTGAAGAACGAGATGTCGCTCGGCGCGCTCAACATCGGCCAGAGCTGCGTCATCGCCATTGCGGTGACCTGGCTGATGGTGCTGGCCGCCGAGGGCGTGGTGGCGAAGACGCTGACGCTGGGCGACCTGGTGCTGATCAACGGGCTGTTGCTCCAGCTCTACATTCCGCTCAACTTCCTCGGCATGGTCTACCGGGAGATCAAGCAGGCGCTGACCGACACGGACCGCATGTTCCACCTGCTGAACGAAAACCGCGAAGTGGCGGACCGGCCCGACGCGCGGCCACTGCCGCCGGGGCCGGTGGCGGTGCGCTTTGAGCGCGTGGACTTCAACTATGACCCGGCGCGGCAGATCCTGCACGCGGTGGACTTCGAGGTTCCGGCCGGCCACAAGGTGGCGGTGGTGGGCAAGAGCGGCTCCGGCAAGTCCACGCTGGCGCGCCTGCTCTACCGCTTCTACGACGTCTCCGCGGGGCATCTCAGCGTCAACGGCACGGACGTGCGCGACCTCACGCAGACCAGCCTGCGCGCGGCGATCGGCATCGTGCCGCAGGATACGGTGCTGTTCAACGACACCATTTACTACAACATCCAGTACGGCCGGCCCACCGCTACCCGCGAGGAGGTGATTGCGGCGGCCCAGGCGGCGCACATCCACGATTTCATCGTCAGTCTGCCGGACGGCTACGAGGCGCAGGTGGGTGAGCGCGGGCTGAAGCTGTCGGGCGGCGAGAAGCAGCGCGTCGCGATCGCGCGCGCGATCCTGAAGAATCCGCGCATCCTGATTTTCGATGAGGCGACCTCCGCGCTCGACTCGGCGACCGAGCAGGCGATCCAGGCCGAGCTCACGCGCATCGCGCAGGGGCACACCACACTGGTCATCGCGCACCGGCTATCCACGATCGTCGATGCCGACGAGATCATCGTGTTGTCGGAAGGCCGCATCGTGGAGCGCGGCACGCACCGCGCGCTGCTGGAGCAGGCCGGCGTCTACGCCGAGATGTGGGCCCTGCAGCAGGAAAATCCGGACGCGAAGGACGGCGCGTCGGTGCCGGCGGCGCCCTAACGCCTCGCGCGCGCTAGCTTCGCTTGCCGCGCGCCTGCTCGTAGAGTGGCATCACGGCGGGCAACAGGGCATCGATTTCCTGGATGCGGCTCTGCCCCGCGGGGTGCGAGGACAGGAATTCGGGCGGCGCGCCTTTTTCCGCGGCCAGCATCTTGCGCCACAGCGTGATGCCCGCCCGCGGATCGTAGCCCGCGCGCGCGGTCAACTCGAGGCCGATGCGGTCGGCCTCCGATTCGTGCGAGCGGCTGAATTTGGTGGCGACGAGCGCCTGGTAACCCATGGAGGCGACATCGCCGGCGCCCTGGATGCCGAGCAACGCGGCGCCGACGCCGATGGCGGCCTGCGCGGCGATGGCCTGCGAGACCTGTTCCCGGGAGTGTTCGCGCAGTGCGTGCGCGATCTCGTGGCCGATCACGATGGCGAGCTCGTCATCGGTCAGCTTCAACTGCGTGATCAGTCCCGAGAACACCGCGATTTTGCCGCCGGGCATGCAGAAGGCGTTCAACTGGTTGCTCTGGATCACGTTGACCTCCCAGCGCCAGTTCGCCGCGTCGGGACGGAACACCTTGCTCTGCGCGATCAGTCGGTTCGAGATGGTGCGCACGCGCGCCGTCATCGCGGGGTCGGTGTTGAGCACGTGCTTGCTGGCGGCCTGCTGGGTGAGTTGGGCGTATTGCTTGGCCGCCATCTGGTCGAGCTCGCCGGAGGAGATCAGCAGTAGTTGCGAGCGGTCGGCGCCGACCACGCCGCTCTGCGTCGTGGTGGCGCAGCCGGCCATGAGGGCGCAGGCCGCTAGCACGCAGGCGGCGACGCGCAGGGGCGCAGGGCTCACGACGGGGGTCATCAGGGCGATTCCTTGTACTGTCGGCCGGTGGCCGGGCTTCGATCAGCTTCCAGCTTAGACCGCGCATCGGGGGACGGCTGTAGGCGGTGTCCCACGCCGGCCTCGCTCACTTCGCACGGCAGTCGCGCCACTTGAGCCGGCCGCGCTCCTCGAGGAAGGCATCGCTGCCCTTGGTCGACAGCGAGACCGTGCCGTCGCCGTAACGAACGCCGGAGGCGGCGGGCACGCGTTTCAGCAGGCGGTCGTCCTCGCCCGGTACCGACAGGCGGGCGCTGGATTCGCCGGTGTAGGTGGCGGTGAAGGCGACACCGCCCGCGCACTGGTAGTTGACCGTGCGCACGCCGGGGGCGTTGCTGCCCCAAAACGAGCAGCCGCCGAGCATGGCGGACGCAGCGACCACTGCAATGCACTGAAAAAATATCCTGGTGTTGCGGCGCATCACGGATCGTTGCTGGGTCGGGGTCAACAGAAAAAAACGAGCCGCGAGTCTAGCACTCCGCCGGCGACGGTTCACGCTGCGGTGAGCGGAAACGTTACCTGGATGCGGGTGCCCGCATCGCCCGCGCCGGCGCCGAGGCTCACGCGCGCGCCGTGCGCCTCCGCGATCTCGCGCACGATGGCGAGGCCGAGTCCCGCCCCGTCCTCGCCGCTGCCCAGCACGCGGTGGAAGCGTTCGAAGACGCGCTCGCGCTCGGCCTCGGGGATGCCCGGGCCGTCGTCTTCGACGGACAGCCGCGCCGCGCCGTCTTCCGCCGCCACGCACACCGTCACGCGGCCGCCGCGCGGGGTGTAGCGCACCGCGTTGTCGAGCAGGTTCGCCAGCAGTTCGCCGAGCATGAGCGCATCGCCCTCGACCGGCACGCTGCCCGGCGCCGTGACTTCAAAACCAAGGTCGATCTCGCGCGCGACCGCCCGCGGCACCCAGGCGGCGGCGGTCTCGCGCGCGAGGGCCGCGAGGTCGACCCGCGCCACGCGCCGCGACTGCATGGCGTCGGGCTCGGCGCGGGCGAGCGACAGCAACTGGTTGACGAGGTGCGTCGTGCGCTCGGTGGCGCCGTCAAGCTGGGCCAGCGTGCGCCGTACGTGGTCCGGAGAGCTTCCCGTCTGCGCGGCCTGGTCCAGTTCGCGCAGCGCGAGCTCCGTCTGCGTGCGGATGCCGGCAAGCGGTGTGCGCAGTTGGTGGGCAGCGTCGGCGATGAAGCGGGCTTGCGCGGACAGCGCGACCGACAACCGGCTGAGCAGGTCATTCATGGCATGGATGAGCGGCCGCACTTCGCCGGGCGCCTGCGTTTCGGACAGCGGCGACAGGTCGCGGTGTGAGCGGTTGCGGATTTCCTCGGACAAGGCGTCGAGCGGCCGCAGGCCGCCTTTGACCCCGCGCCACACCACCAGCGCGGCGAGGCCGATCAGCAGCAGTTCGAGCGCGAGCGTGCCGACGAGAATTTCGCGCGACAGCAGGTTGCGCTTGTTGACGGTCTCGGCCACCTGCACCAGCACCGGCGTCTTGTCGGCCGCTCCCTGCGGCACCGTGTACAACGCCGCTACCCGCACCAGCGCGCCGCGGAAGTCGGCATCGTAGAGGATGGGTTTGCCGATGCTGACGCCGATCGCAGCGTCAGCGGGCGGCAGCGGCAGGCCTCGGTGACCGGCTACGAACTCCCCGCGCGGGCCGCTGACGGCGTAAAACACGCGGTCAAACTCGTCGTTCTCGATCATGTTGAGCGCTGCCCGCGGCAGGTCGACCTGTACCGCGCCCTCGTTGACGCGCACCTGGCCGCTGATGTCGAGGGTGGTGTCGAAGAGCGCGCGGTCGTAGGCGAGTTGCGCGAAGCTGTCCGCGAACCAGTAGACCGCAATCGCGGAGAACAGCCACACCATGGCGAGCGGGAGCAGCAGGAGCAGCAGCAACTGCCGCCGCAGCGTGCCCGGCGCGCGTGGCGAGGGGCTCATGCCGCCGCCTCCATCACGACCAGTGGTGCGCAGCGGTTTGTGTGTCGGCGGCTGGCGGCACTCGCCTGACTGCCGATCCCCGTCCTGGGCACGGGGCCCCTCGTCAGGGGGCTCATGCCGCCGCCTTATCCAGCAGATAGCCCAGCCCGCGGATGGTGCGGATCTGGATGCCGGCGGGCTCCAGCTTCTTGCGCAGGCGGTGCATGTAGACCTCGATCGCGTTCGCGCCCACGTCGGCGTCGAAGTTGTAGAGCTGTTCGGCGAGCTGGTCCTTGCTCACCACGCGCCCGCTGCGCAGCATCAGAACCTCCAGCACGCCGAGTTCGCGCGCGGACAGGTCGAGCGGGGCGCCGTCGAGGCTCGCGCGCCGCCCCGCGATGTCCAGCGTCAGCGGGCCGTGGGTCAGCAGCGAACCGCCGCCGGACTGCCCGCGCCGGATCAGCGCCCGCACGCGCGCTTCCAGCTCCGGCAGTTCGAAGGGCTTGGTGAGGTAGTCGTCGGCGCCGAGGTCGAGCCCCTTCACGCGGTCGTCGAGGGTGTCGCGCGCCGTCAGCACCAGCACCGGCGTGGCGCTGGCGCGCCGGCGCAGGCGCTTCAATACCTCGAAGCCGTCGAGCTTGGGCAGGCCGAGGTCGAGGATCACCAGGTCGAAGGTCTGCGTCGCGAGCACCGCATCCGCCGACCCGCCGTCGGCCACCAGGTCCACCGCGTAATCGGCGCGGGTCAGCGAGCGGGTCAGGCCATCCGCCAGCAGCGGATCGTCCTCGACGATCAGGATGCGCATGGGGGTCTTACCGGGGGCTGGGGCAGGGCGGCAAACTGCTGTTTTCTCGGGACTATCGGCATGCCGGCAGGGCTCCGCAGTAAGGTTGGCGTAAGGCCCTGCCGCTACATTGCCGGCCGAGCGATGGGTCACCAACCGTTGGCAACAGGTTGTTAATTCCGGTGCCATTGTCTCAACAAACCGGCCCAACCTCAGCCCCGATGATGCCTGGTCGCATTCTCCTTACGTACGCACTGCTCGGCGCGCTTGCGCTGCCGGCGGGTTTGTCGCGGGCCGCCGCGGGCCTGGCCGAGCCCACGGCCGCCGAACTGGCGCAGCTGACGCTCGCGCGCGCCGAAACGCTGTTCAGCGAGCGCAACCGCGAGCTGCAGCTCGCGCAGCGCCTGGTAGAGGGCGCGGAAGCCGACCGCATCAGCGCGGGCGCGCGTCCCAACCCCTCGCTCGTGCTGGGGCCTTCCGGCATCACGCAGCGCACGCCGTCCGGCTACAGCAGCAACAGCTGGGACCGTCGCTTTTCCAGCGATGTCGGCCTGTCGCAGACTTTCGAGCGCGGCAACAAGCGCGAGCTGCGCATCGGGGCGGCGGACTTCAACCTGCAGGCCAGCCGCAACGAATCCGCTTACGTCGTCCGCCAGCAGCGCGTTGCGCTGGCTGCCGCGTACTACGAACTGGTGCTCGCGCAGGAGCGGTTGCGCATCGCCGAGGACAACGCGGCGCTCTACGGCAAGACCATGGGCGCCGCGACCCAGCGCCAGAAGGCGGGCGATATCGCGCCGGCCGAGGTGGCGCGCCTGAACGTCGACGCGCTGCGCGCGCGTAACGACGCCCGCACCGCCCAGGCCGGACAGGAGAAGGCGCAGTCCGCGCTGGCCTACCTGCTCGGACTGGAGCGCGAGGCCCGCGCGATGCGCGCCGTCGATCCGTGGCCGGACGCGGCCGTGCCGCCGGCCATGCTGTCGCTGGACACGGTGCTCGATGGCCGCGCGGACGTCGCCGCGGCACGGGCCCGCGTGCAGGCGGCGGAGAAGAACCGCGAACTGGCTCGTGCCCTGCGCACCCGCGACGTCACGGTGGGGGCGCAATTCAGCCACTCGCCGCTCGACGCCTATTCGAACGGCATTTCCACCAACACCTGGGGCCTGTCCGTCGGCGTGCCGCTGTTCCTCAACTACAACTACGAAGGCGAGATCCGGCGCGCGGAAGTGGACCTGCAGGCCGCGCGCGACCAGCTCGCGCGCGTGCAGGCGCTCGCCACCGGCGACGTGCAGCGAGCGCGGGCGGACCTCGAGGCTGCCGCCGACCGCGCGCAGCGTTTCCGCGCGAGCCTGCTCGCCGAGGCGACCCGCGCCGCCGACGCCGCGGAGTTTGCCTATTCCAAGGGCGCGATGGGCGTCATGGACCTGCTCGATGCGCGGCGGCAGCTGTACGCCGCCCGGTTGGAAGCGGCGGCGACGCAGACCGATTACGCGCAGGCGCTCGCCGCGTGGCGAGCCGCGATTGCGGTGACGAGCGTCAAGGCGGCGGCGGGCGATGGCGCCCAGCCGTTGCGCGACGCGCCGGCGCGCTAACGCACACGGCACAGCCACGCAGCATCAGGAGATTCGGAATCATGCGCAACGAGGTCAGGGGCAGGCTCATCCCGGCGGCATTGCTGTTGCTGCTGTGCGTGGCGGGCTGCGGCGACCAATCGAAATCCGACGCGGTGCCGCAGCCGACGACGGAAGGCAGCACGGTGAGCTTTCCGGAGGGCAGTCCGCAACTGAAGGCGCTGCTGTCCGAAGTGGTCGCCCTGCGGCCCGCGCCCGCCCGTTCGGTCAACGGCCGCCTCGTCTGGAATGAAGACCGCACGGTGCGCGTGTTCTCGCCGTTCGCCGGCCGGGTGGAGAAGATCGAGGTGCAGCCTGGCGACCGCGTCGGTGTGGCCCAGGCCCTTGCGCTGATCGCCTCGCCGGATTTCGGCCAGGCGCAGTCCGACGCGCGCAGCGCGGAAGGGGCTTTCCAGCTCGCCGAAAAAAACCTCGCGCGCGTGCGCGAGCTGGTGGCCAGCGGCGTGTCGCCGGGGAAGGACCTGAACACGGCGGAGGCGGATTTTTCGCGCGCGCAGGCCGAACTCGCGCGCAATCGCGCCCGTACGCGACTGTATGGCAGTGGCGATGCCGTCAATCAGCGCTTTTCCCTCAAGAGCCCCATCGCCGGCGCGATCGTCGAGCGCAACATCAATCCCGGGCAGGAACTGCGGCCCGACCAGAATGCGCAGGGCAGCCCCGCGCTGTTCGTGGTGACCGACCCGAAATATCTCTGGGCCATTCTGGACGTGCAGGAGGAGGATCTGGCGTACATCAAGATCGGTGACATCGTCCAGATCCGCTCGCCCGCCTATCCGGACGAGAGCTTCGACGCCAGGATCACGGCGATCGCGGATTTCTTCGACCCGGTGTCGCGCACGATCAAGGTGCGCGCCAGCCTCGACAACACGCAGCGCAAGCTCAAGGGTGAAATGTTCGTGATCGCCCGCCTCTCCGGCAATACGCCGCCGCAGATCCTGGTGCCGAGCCGCGCGGTGTTCTTCTCCGACGGGAAGAATTACGCGTTCACGGACGAGGGCAAGGGCCGCTTCGTGCGCCGCGAAATCAAGATTGGCGATACCGACCGCGACCGCGTCCACGTGAAGGACGGCCTGGCGGAGGGGCAGCGCGTCGTGATCGACGGTGTCCTGGCGCTGCAGCAGATCGTGGTGCCGCGCCGCGTGAAGAACTGAGCGTTCGGCCATGATCAAACGCATCGTCGCCTTTGCGCTCGAGCAGCCGTTGTTCGTGCTGATCGCGACCGCGTTGTTCATCGGCGCGGGCGTCACCGCGTTCAAGCGCCTGCCGGTGGAGGCTTTCCCCGACGTCACCGACACGCAGGTGACGGTGATCACCCTGTTCCCGGGGCAGGCGGCGGAGGAGGTCGAGCGCCAGGTGACCTTCCCGGTGGAGGTGGCGCTGGCCGGGCTGCCGAATTCGATCCGCATGTTTTCGCACACGCAGTTCGGGCTGTCCTTCGTCATCCTGACCTTCGACGACAAGGCGGACGCCTACTTCGCGCGCCAGCAGGTGACCGAGCGCCTGCGCGACGTCGAGCTGCCGCCCGGCGCGCAGCCGCGGATGGCACCGATGTCGACGGCGATCGGCGAGGTCTACCGCTACCGCGTGAAAGGCTCGGGCCAGCAGGACCTGCGCGAACTGCGCGCCCTCCAGGACTGGGTCATCGAGCGCCAGTTGCGGCTGATCCCGGGCGTGGCCGAGGTGGTGCCGCTCGGCGGCTACATCAAGCAGTACGAGGTCAGCCCCGACCTCGCCAAGCTGAAGTATTACGGCATCAGCCTGCAGCAACTGTTCGGCGCGCTCGAGCGCGCCAGCACCAATGCGGGCGGCGGCTACGTCGAGCAGGGCACCCAGCAGTTCCTGATCCGGGGCCTCGGTCTGCTCCGCTCGCCGCAGGAAATTCTGGACGTGGTGGTCGCCGAACGGAAAGGCTCGCCGGTGCTGGTGCGCCACATCGCCAGCCTGTCCGTGGGCGCGGTGCCGCGGCAGGGCGTGATCGGGCAGGACGACGATCCGGACGTCGTCACCGGCACGGTGCTGATGCGGCGCGGCGAAAGCCCGGCGGTCGTGCTGGCCGCGGTCAAGGAAAAGGTCGCACTGCTCAACGAGCGGATACTGCCCAAGGGCGTCGAAATCGTGCCCTACTACGACCGCACCTGGCTGCTCGACAAGACACTCAAGACGGTGTTCAAGAACCTGGCCGAAGGCGCGATCCTGGTCACGCTGATCCTGCTGATCTTCCTTGGCAACCTGCGGGCGGCGCTGATCGTGGCGGCGCTCATCCCGCTGTCTCTGCTCGGCACCTTCCTCGGACTCACCTTTCTGGGCGTGCCCGCGAACCTGCTGTCGTTGGGGGCGATGGACTTCGGCATCATCGTCGACGGCGCGGTGATCGTCGTCGAGAATGTGTTCCGGCGGCTTTCGGAAAATCCCGGCGCCGTGGTCATCCGCGAGCGCCTCAAGGTGGTGCTGAATGCCACCACGGAAGTGGGCCGGCCTACGCTGTTCTCGATGCTGATCATCATCGCGGCGCATATCCCGATCTTCACGCTCGAGCGCCACGAGGGACGGATTTTCGCGCCGATGGCCTATTCCGTGGTATCCGCGCTGGCGGTCTCGCTGGCGTTTTCCCTCACGCTCGTGCCCCTCGCCTGCCTGTGGCTGCTGCGCAAGAAGCTCCCGGAGCACGACAATGCGGTGGTGCAGCGCATTTCGGCGGTCTACAAGCCGGCCCTGCTGTGGGCGCTCGCGCACAAGCGCACCGTGGTCGGCACGTCGCTGGCGGCGCTGGCGGTGAGCCTCGCCGTGGTGCCGCGCCTGGGGACCGAATTTCTGCCGGAGATCAACGAAGGGTCGATCTGGCTCAACGTCCCGCTCGATCCGAGCATCTCGGTGACGGAGGCGTCGGCGCAGATGAAGCGCATCCGCGACGCGATCGCCCACATCCCGGAAATCAACACCATCGTCTACAAGGCGGGTCGTCCGGAGGACGGCACCGATCCCAAGCTGGTCAGCATGGCGGAGTTCCTGATCGACCTGAAGCCGGACAGCGAGTGGACGCGCAAGCTGTCCAAGGCCGAAGTCATCCACGAAATGGACCGTGCCCTGTCGGCCTTGCCCGGCGTTCAGGCGAGTTTTTCGCAGCCGATCCGCGACAACATCCTCGAGTCCATTTCGCAGATCGACGGCCAGATCGTGGTCAAGATCTTCGGGCCCGATCTCGGGCAATTGCGCACCACCGGGCGCGAAGTCCTCGCGGCCATCTCGGACGTGCCGGGCGTGGCGCGCGCCATGCTCGACCGCCAGGGTGAACTGCCGCAGGACCTGATCGAGATCGACCGCGCGCAGGCGGCGCGCTACGGCCTCAACATCAACGACATCACCGACGTCATCGAGACCGCGCTGGGCGGGCGCGAAGCCACGAACATCTGGGAGGGGTCGCGCCGGTTTGCCGTGGTGGTACGCTTGAAGGAGGGCGAGCGTTCGCTGTCCCAACTGCGCGACATCCTGCTGACGACGCCGGGCGGCGCCTTCATCCCCTTGTCGTCGGTGGCCACCTTCCGGACGGCTGGCGGCAGCATGAATATCTCGCGCGAAAACGGCGGGCGCGTGGTCGCCATCGGCGTCTTCATCCATGATCGCGACATGGGCAGTGTGGTGGCCGACATGAAACGCGAGGTCGCCCGCGAGGTGAAGCTTCCGGAGGGCTACACCCTGAGCTGGTCCGGCGAGTTCGAGAATCAGGAGCGCGCCATGAAGCGCCTCTCCATCATCGTGCCGATCTCCATCCTGCTGATCTTCATCCTTCTGTTTGACGCTTTCGGTTCGTTCAAGAGCGCGCTGCTCATCCTGCTGAACATTCCGCTGGGAATGATCGGCGGCATCTTCGCCCTGTTGGTGACCGGCATCCCGCTGTCGGTGTCCGCCGCGATCGGCTTCATCGCCCTGTTCGGCCAGGCGGTGCTGAACGGTGTGGTGATGGTGAGTTACTTCAACCAGTTGAAGAACGCTGGCGCGTCACCGGAAGAGGCGGTCATCAAGGGTGCGCTGGCGCGCCTGCGGGCGGTGCTGATGACCGGCTTGCTGGCCATGTTCGGCCTGATGCCGATGGCGCTCTCGCATGACATCGGCGCGGAAACCCAGAAGCCGCTCGCGGTGGTCGTGATCGGCGGGCTGATCTCGGCGACGATCCTGACGCTGATTGTGCTGCCCGTACTGTACGTGCTGTTCGAGACCCGCTACCGGCACGGTCCGCACCACGGCCGCAAGCACGCTTGAAAATCTCTTGATTTCAGGGGCTTGGCGCCGTAAGCCTCATGTAAGGCAGAGGCGATAAGTTCACGGCTCGGCAGCAAGCGACAACCGCATTTTTTTCCTCCTCGGGGGCGCGGGTGTCCTGCAGGGAAGCTGAGACCCTGCAGAATCCGGCCCCTTTTGGCTCCGCTCCCTTTACCGGGAGCGGAGTTTTTCTTTGTGCGGACGGAAAGCGCTCAGGCCGCCTTGAACCGCGTGGCCTTGACGAAGGCGATGGCGAGGAAAGGCACGACGAGGCCGATCAGCATGACGATCACGAACAGGATGCCCAGTTCGCTGTAATCGGCCGGCGTGACGATGGCGCCGGTGGCGCGGTCCTTCACTTCCCGCGTGACCGTGAAGATTCCGTTCAGGTACTTGGTGCCGAGCTGCGAAGCCGACAGCGCCAGGTTGGTGAACGAGGCCATCACCGCGAAATAGGTGGCCTTCAGCCGCTCCGGCGCCGAGTTGGCGATCCACGCCAGCATCGGAATCATCATGATCTGGCCGAGCGGCGATTCCAGCGCGGTATCGATCAGCGCAATGAAGCGCGCATCGACCACGCCGCCCGTGTGCGCGGCGGTCCATTCATGCAGGCCGTAATACATGCCGAGGTTGGGCAGCGAGAGGAGGGTGCCGACCACCGTCAGCCAGCCGGCGATATAGGTGATCGAGCGCTCGGCCATGAAGCGCCGGAAGATGAACATGCCGAACAGCGTCAGCACGCCGCCGATCAGCTGCAGCGTGGCGATGAAGGACTGGTCGAAACCGAGGTCGTCGATCATCCACCAGGTCGCGCCCGCGCCGGAGCCGGGGGTGGCGCGGAACACGAAGATCACCAGCGCCGTGCCGACCAGAGTATTGCGCGCAGCCGGTTCCAGCTCGCGCGTCAGGTTGGCGATCAGGAAGACGATGATGGCCATGGAGGTGGCGAACACGATTTCCTGGGCGTAGGGGACCTTGCCGAGGCCGACGGAGAGCGAGACGGCCGCGAACGCCAGTCCGCCGCCCACGATCCACCAGTTGATGGGCGGGCGTTCCGCCTGCACGGCGAGGGCGGCCATCGCGGCGGCGCGGCCCATGCCCGTGGCGATCAGGTCGCGCAGCGCGCGACGCTGCAGCCACAGGCCGAGCACCACGCCGGCAACGGACACCACCGGGATGATCAGCGCGAGCTGGTAAATGCCGAGATAGGCTGCCGCCTTCTCCGCCTCGGGCAGCTTGCTCACGCCCTGCAGCAGGAAGACGTTGGCCACCGACACCAGTACGCTGCCGCCGATGATCGCGACGCGGCCCAGCGTCTGCATGGTCGTGTGCATGGCGCGGCGCAGTGCCGGATCGACCGGCTGTCCCGTGTCGTCCACGCGCGGGACCGCTTCCACCGTCATGGCGTCCGCCACCACGTCCTGCACGACGTAGCCGATGGGTGCCAGCAACGCCGACGCGATGTACCAGGTTTCGATGGGGGCGAGTGCGGCCATCGCCTCGGTATGGCCGAGGAGGCCAATCATGATCGTGAGGCTGGCGGTGATGAGGCCTGCGCCGATGAACACCAGCAGGCCCTTCCAGCGCCACAACAGGTCCACCAGATGGCCCAGGGGCATCTTCAGCGCCCATGGCAGTCCGGCCCAGAAGCCGAGCGCGGCGAGGAATTCCGCCGACAGGCCGAGGCGCTCCTTCACGTAGAACACGCCGACGATGCTGGTCAGTCCCGACACGCCCGCCGCGACATACACCATGAGCGGGGGCAGGTAGGACCAGCGCATCTCGCGGCCGAGCGCGAAAATGTTGCGGTCGAGCCAGCCGGCGATGGCGCGGGCGGCGGGGGAAGACGAAGCGGGTGGCGTGGTCATGAGGCGGGCGAGACGATAACAGAGGACTGAGGACTGAGGACTAAGAGGTAAGGGCGCTCTTTCCTCTCAGTCCTCAGTCCTCAATCCTTAGTTTTGGTCAGTTCTGTTAAAACCTCAGACTGTTGTTGAGAATCTTTCCCTAAGCCCCGAATTTTGCTATCTTGCTGCCGTCGCCGACAAGCTCGCGCCGGCAATCGCACGATCTCTCACAACAGCCCCGGCAGCGTGGGCATAAAGGCGGACCCGGCATGGCGCGAGGAGGTTGCATACGGACTGTCCTGATCGCGGCACTCGCCGCCGTGTTCTGTGCTTCCGGCATCGCCGCCGCTGCTTCGCCTCCCGCCAAAAAGTCTTCGGCCTCCGCCAAAAAGCCGTCGGCGTCCGCAAAAAAACTCGCAGCGAAGAAACCCGCCGCCAAAAAGCCCGCCGCGCAGAAACCCGCGCCGGCCTTCCGCGCGGCGGTGCCCGAGGCGGACCCCACGGGCAACCTTGCCCTCAAGTCTTCTGCCGCGCTGGTGGTCGATTTTCACGACGGCCATACCTTGTACGCCAAGAATACGGAAACGGTGACGCCGATCGCGTCCATCACCAAGCTGATGACCGCGATGGTGGTGCTCGACCGCGAACTGCCGCTCGACGAGCTGGTGATGGTGGATGCAGCCGACGTCGATATCCTCAAGCACACGCATTCGCGGCTCGCGCTCGGCACGCAGCTCCCGCGCGCCGACCTGCTGCGGCTTGCCCTCATGGCCTCCGAGAACCGCGCCGCGGCGGCGCTGGGCCGCGCCTATCCCGGCGGGATCCACGCCTTCGTCGCCGCCATGAACCACAAGGCCGCCGAGCTCGGCATGACCCGCACCCGGTACGCGGACTCCACGGGCCTCTCGAACGAGAACGTGTCCAGCGCGCAGGATCTCGCCCGCATGGTGCGCGCGGCCTACCGCTACCCGTTGATCCGTGAGTACACGACGCTGACGGAATACTGGGTGGAAGGCGCGGGCGGCCGCAGCCTGCAGTTCCGCAATTCGAACGGGCTGGTGAAGAGTTCGGACTGGGCGATCGGCCTGTCGAAGACCGGCTACATTTCCGAAGCGGGCCGTTGCCTCGTCATGCAGGCGGAGATCGCCTCCCGGCCGGTGATCATCGTGCTGCTCGATTCCTGGGGCAAGTACACCCGCATCGCCGATGCCAACCGCATCAAGAAGTGGATGGAGAGCGCGGCGCCGCACGCCCCCGTCAAAGTGGGCAACACGCCGGCTCCGGCGCCCGCCAGCAGCGCCCCGCACGTCCGCAAGTCGCCGCCGGGCTGAGCCCGGTTCACAGCCATCCGCGGTCCCGCCGCGGTCCGCACGGTCGTTTACAATCCCCGTCCATTCAGGAGGAACGAGCCATGCCCCACGCCATCCGCATCACCCAGACCGGCGGTCCCGAAGTCATGCAGTGGGAGGAAGTCCAGGTCGGCGAGCCCGGTCCGGGCGAAGTCCGCGTGCGCACGACGGCCGTCGGCCTCAATTACATCGATACCTATCACCGCAGCGGCCTGTATCCCCTGCCGCTGCCGATGACGCTGGGCAGCGAAGGCGCCGGCGTGGTCGAGGCGGTCGGCCCGAAAGTGAAGGAATTCAGGAAGGGCGACCGCGTGGCGTGGGCGAACCCCATCGGTTCCTACGCGGAAGTTCTGCTGCGGCCCGTCGCGCGGCTGGTGAAGATCCCCACCGGCCTCGACGACAAGGTGGCCGCCGCGATCATGCTGAAGGGCATGACGTCCTGGTACCTGATCCGCCGCACCTTCAAGGTCAAGAAAGGCGACACCATCCTCGTGCACGCGGCGGCGGGCGGCGTCGGCCAGATCCTGTGCCAGTGGGCGAAGGCGCTCGGCGCCACGGTCATCGGCACGGTCGGCTCCACAGAAAAGGCCGCCATCGCGAAAAAATGCGGCTGCAAGCACGTGATCGTCACGTCGCAGGAAAACTTCGTCGAGCGTGTCAAGCAGATCACCAAAGGCAAGGGCGTGCCGGTCGTGTACGACGGCGTCGGCAAGGACACCTTCATGGGTTCGCTCGACTGCCTGGCCCCGCTCGGCATGCTGGTGAGCTTCGGCAATGCGTCGGGCGCGGTGACGCAGTTCAATCCCGGCGTGCTGGCGGCGAAAGGCTCGTTGTTCCTCACCCGGCCGACGCTGTTCACCTACACGGCCGAGCGCAAGGACCTGCTCGCCGCCGCGCGCGACCTGTTCGCGGTGGTGAAGAGCAAAAAAGTGAAGATCTCCATCAACCAGACGTACCCGCTGCGCGAAGCGGCGCAGGCGCACCGTGACCTCGAAGGGCGCAAGACGACGGGTTCGACGGTGCTCCTGCCGTAAAGGCAGGCGCCCTTCCGCCCTGAAAGGCCGGGCCTGCCCGGCCTTTCTCTTTTCCCCGATGCTGATCTCCGCCGTTGCCGCGCTGACGGACCTGGCCCCGCCGGCGTTGAGTCTGCGCGACGAAGTGCTGGCCGGACTCGCGCGTCCGCAAAAGGCGATTCCGCCGAAGTTCTTCTACGACGCGCGCGGCTGCGAACTGTTCGACGCAATCTGCGCGCTGCCGGAGTACTACCCCACCCGCACGGAACTCGCGATCATGCGCGCGCACGCCGGGGACATGGCCGGCGCGCTGGGTGCGGGCTGCGCACTGATCGAAATCGGCTGCGGCAACGGCGCGAAGACGCGGCTGCTGCTCGAGCACCTTCAGCCTTCGGCCTTCGTGCCGGTGGACATCGCCGCCGAGCAGTTGGAGGTTTCCTGCGGGGTGCTGGCGCAGGCCTTTCCGGGCCTGCGCATTTATCCCGTGCGGGCGGATTTCGCGCTGCCCGTGACGCTGCCGTCCGCGCTGGCGCCGGCGCGGGAATTGCGCCGCGTGCTGTATTTCCCGGGCTCCACCATCGGCAACTTCACGCGGGAGGAGGCGCTGGTCTTCCTGCAGCGCTGGAAGCCCGTGCTGGGCGCCGGCGGGGCGCTCCTGATCGGCGTCGATCTCAAGAAAGACGCCGCGGTGCTGGAGGCCGCCTATAACGACGGCGCCGGCATCACCGCCGCCTTCAACCTGAACCTGCTCGCGCGCTTCAACCGCGAGTTGGGCGCGGATTTCGACCTTGGGGCCTTCCGTCACCGCGCGTTCTACGACGTGGCACTCGGTCGCGTCGAAATGCACCTGGAAAGCCTGCGGGCGCAGACCGTGACGGTCGCCGGGCTCCGGTTCGCCTTCGCGGCGGGCGAGACCATCCACACCGAGATCTCCTGCAAGTATTCGCTGGAGGAGTTCGCCGCGCTCGGCACCGCGGCCGGCTATGCCCCCGTCAGGGCCTGGAAAGATGCGGCGGACCTGTTTTCGGTGCACTGCTTCACGACGCCGCGTTGACCGCGCCGTCCGATTTCTCTATTGTTCGGCCGCTCGCAGGATACATTCACCAAAGGAACCGACATGGGCAAGGGCGATAAACGCACGCGCAAGGGCAAGACCTTCAAGAGCTCGTACGGTAATACGCGGAAGCACAAACCCGCCAAGAAAGCGGTCGCCGCCAAGAAGTCCCGCTAGTCCGGCTCGGCGTTTGTTCCCCTCCTTGCGAAGGAGGGGAAAGCATGCCGCTTACTGCGGCAGGAAATCCAGCAACGCCCGGGTGAAGGCCGCAGGCTGCTCCATGTTGGAGAGGTGCGCGGCGCTCGGGATCATCACCAGCTTCGAGCCCGGCAGCGCCTCGTGGATGGCGCGCGCCATCGCCGGCGGCGTGCCCATGTCCTGCTCGCCGACAATCACCAGCGCGGGCAACTGCAGTGCCTTCAGGCGGTCGGTAACGTTGATCTGCGGCAGCGCGTAGCAGCAGCCCGCGTAGCCTTCCACCGGTGTCGCGGCGATCCAGCCGCCCACGAGTTTCATCACGTCCGGCTGGGCGGTGCGGTACGGATCGGTGAACCAGCGGGCCAGCGTGCCGTCCACCAGCGCGCCCATGCCTTTTTCCCGGGCGGTCTTGATGCGGTCCATCCATAGCGCGGTGGCTTCCGCCGGGTAACGGCTGGTGGTGTCCGCCAGGACGAGGCTCTTCGCCACGCCCGGGTATTTGAGCGCGAGCGTCTGGCCGATCATGCCGCCCATCGACAGGCCGCACCAGTGCGGATCCTTCACGCCCAGCGCGTCGAACAGCGCCTTCGCGTCGTCGGCGAGCTGGTCCAGGGTGTACGGGGCGGGCGGGGCTTCCGTCTGGCCGTGGCCGCGCGTGTCGTAGCGCAGCACCTTGAAGTGTTTCGTCAGTTCCGCTATCTGCGGATCCCACATGCTGGAATTGCAGGCGAGCGAATGCGAAAGCACGAGCCAGGGGCCGATGCCGGTGATGTCGTACCAGGTTTCGATGCCGTTGGTTATGATCTTCACGGTATTCCTCCAGGTCAGGCCAGCGCGGCGATGATGCGCTCGCGTGTGAGCGGCAGCTCGCGCAGGCGGATGCCCAGCGCATGCGCGATCGCGTTGTTGACGGCCGCAGCGGTCGGGCCAGTCGGTGTTTCGCCGGCACCGAGGGGCTTCTCGTCGGGGCGGTTGATGAGGTGCACCTCCACGCGCGGCACTTCCGGGAAGGTCAGGATCGGGTAGGTTTCCCAGTCGCGCGACAGCACGCGCTCGCGGTCGAAGTTCACCTGCTCCTTGAGCGTCCAGCTGATCGCCTGGATGATGCCGCCTTCGGTCTGGTTGGCGATGCCGTCGGGATTGACGGCCATGCCCACGTCCACTGCCGACACGGCGCGCGTGACGCGCAACTCCGGCTCCAGCGCGACTTCGATCACCACCGCGAAATAGCCGTAGCCGTTTTTGTAGCGCGCGAAGGCGATGCCGCGGCCCTTGGTGCCGTCGCTCACCTCGCCGGCGCGCCAGCCGGACTCGCGTGCCGCCAGTTCGATGACGGCGCGCGCGCGCGGGTCTTTCAGGTGACGCAACCGGTACTCGACCGGATCGGCGCCCGCAGCGGCGGCGAGCTCGTCCATGAAGGACTCGCCCGCGAACACATTGGCATAGGCGCCGAGCGCGCGCAGAGTGGACACGCGCAGCGGCATTTCCTCGACGCGGTGCGCGGTCACCTTCTGGTTGGGCAGGTCGTAGAGCACCTGCGCGTTGCGCGCCATGCCGCCGCCGCCCGCCATCGGCGGATCGCCCTGCGGTACCCGCGCAACGGGGTCCGCGAGATGCCACGACGCCAGCAGCGAGCACACCTTGCCGGTGGCCTTGGCAGCACCCGGGCGCTGCGTGTGGCCGTTGCTCCACAGGTCGAAGGACCAGTCGACGATGTTGCCGGCCGCGTCGAGCGCGGCGCGGGTCTTGACCACCATCGCCGGGCCGAAAGGTTCCCACGCGCACTCGTCCTCGCGCATCCACTGCACCTGCACCGGACGGCCCGGTACCGCGCGCGCGAGGAGGATGGCGTCGAGCGCCGCGTCGTCGGCGCCGTTGTGGCCGTAGCAGCCGGAGCCGTCCACATGGTGCGCGATGATGGATTCGGGCGGGACGTTGAACACCACCGCGAGGTCGCGCTGCAGGGGATACACGCCCTGGCTGTGCGTCCACACTTCGATCTTGCCGTCCATGACCTGCGCCAGCGCGCAGGACGGGCCGATGGAGGCATGCGCGAGATAGGGTTTCACGTAGCGTGCTTCGAAGCTGCGTGTCCCCCGCGCCTTTGCATCTGCGTCAGTGGCCTCGAAGATCACGCTGTCGGTGGTCTGACGGGTCTCCAGGTAGCGGTAGATGTCCGCGGCATCGGTGGGCAGCGGCTTTTCTTTCCAGCGGGCGGCGGCGATGGCGGCTGTGCGCGCCTTGACCGCCTGCTCCTCGCGCTCGGCGACGACGCCGAGGAAGTTGCCATCGCGTACCACGGCGACCACGCCCGGGAGCTTGCGGATCGCGGCTTCGTCGAAGGATTCCAGTTGCGCCTCGTAAGAAGGCGGCCGCACGACGCGTCCGAACAGCATGCCGGGCAGTTCGATGTCGGCCACGAAGCGGGGGTTGCCGAAGACCTTGTCGGGAAGGTCCAGCCGCGGCGCGCTTTTGCCGACGATGGTGTGGTTCGCAACCGGCTTCGCTTTTACGCCCGGCGTGGCGTCGCGGTCGAGCAGGTCGGCGTGCGGCAGGTCCCAGTAACTGACATGGCGGATGCGGTCGAGGCCGCTGATGCTGCCCCGCTCGACGGTCAGCCTGTCCGCGGGGATGTCGAGCGTTTGCGCGGCGGCGGCGAGCAGCACCTGGCGCGCTTCGGCGCAGGCGTGCCGCATCGCGGTGCCGCCTTCGTCGATGGAGCGGCTGCCGGAGGTGTGGCCCTCGTCGGGCGTCAGCACCGTGTCGCCGCCGATCATCTTCACCTGGTCGAGCGCGACGTCCAGTTCCTCGGCCGCGATCTGCGCCATCGCGGTGATGACGCCCTGGCCGATTTCCACGCGCCCGGTGGCGATCGTGACGGACTGGTCCGCGTTGAAGCGCACCCAGCGGTTCAGGCGCGGGTTCGCCACCAGCATGCTCGGCAGCTTGGCCGGCGCACTCATACAGGCGCACCGGCCTTGGCTGCGCGCTGCACGGCCTTGATGATGCGCGACTGCGTACCGCAGCGGCACAGGTTGCGCGCGAGTGCCGCCTTGATCTCGTCTTCGGTGGGGTTGGTGTTGCGCTTGAGCAGGGCCGCCGCCGATACGATGCAGCCGCTGATGCAGTAACCGCACTGCACCGCCTGCTCGGTGATGAAAGCGAGTTGCAGCGTGGACGGCGCTTCCAGCGTGCCCAGTCCTTCGACCGTGGTCACCTGCTTGCCGGCGGCTGACCACAGCGGCGTGTCGCAGGCATTCACCGCATGCCCGTCGAGCAGCACCATGCAGGCGCCGCAGTGGCCCTGCCCGCAGCCGAACTTGGCGCCCTTCAGCTTGAGGTCGTTGCGCAGGATGGTGAGGAGCGGCGTGTCGGTTTCCGCGTGCACGGTGCGGCGCACGCCGTTGACTTCCAGAGTGGTGGTTTCGGTCATGACGGAGAGGGGAGGAAGGAAAACTTGTGGAAAAATGCGAGGCATTTGAGTCTAGCACGGGGTCTGCGGAACCTGGCAGTGGCATGCCCTTTGCTTTGCGTGGTGCGCGTTTTCACCGATAATCCGTCCACCTTCTGTTGACCTGCGAAGCGTCGTCATCATCCGATTCCCTCCCGATCGAACGTCGCGCGGCGCTGTCACCCATTCCAGGATGCATCTCATGCCTCATTCCCGTGCCCTGTTCACCATCATCGCGTGTGCGGTCGTATCGGGTGGCCTCCCGGCCGCGGCCCAGACGTTTCCCGCCAAGCCGGTGCGCTATGTGGTGCCCTATGCCCCCGGCGGCAATACCGACATGATTGCCCGCGTCATGGGCGCCAAGATGACCGAGACGATGGGCCAGACCGTGGTCGTGGAAAATCGCGCCGGCGCCGCGACGCTGATCGGCGCCGAATTTGTGGCCCGCTCGCCCGCCGACGGCTACACCATCCTGCTCGCCACCAGCACGACGCTGGGCATCAACCCGCACATCTACAAGAAGCTGCCGTACGACCCGGTCGCCGACTTCGCCGCGGTGGTCCTGATCGCGCGCATTCCGATGGTGTTGACGGTGCATCCGTCGTTGCCGGCGAAGAACATCAAGGAGTTCATCGCGCTCGCCAAGGCGAAGCCGGGCCAGATTCCATACGGCACCGCCGGCACCGGCAGTCCTTCGTGGATGTCGATGGCGCTGTTTCGCAGCGTGACCAAGACCGACCTGATCGAGGTGCCTTACAAGGGCAGCGGCCCGGCGGATATCGATCTCCTGGCGGGCCAGATCACGGCGATGTTCGCCAACACCGCGCTCAACTACGTGCAAAGCGGCCGCCTGCGCGCGCTCGCCCACACCGGCGAGAAGCGCATGACCGTCGCGCCGGAGATTCCCACCATGCGGGAGGCCGGGCTGAAGGACGTGGTGTTCTATTCGTGGCAGGGCATCGTCGCGCCTGCGCGCACGCCGCCGGAAGTGATCGCGAAGCTCAATGCCGAGGCCGTCCGCGCGCTGAAGCAGCCGGACGCCGCCGCGCGCATCACCGCGGACGGCGCGGAGATCCTCGCCGGTACGCCCGCGGAGTTCGGCAGTTACATCAAGACGGAGTTGGCGCGCTTTGGCAAGGTGATCAAGGACTCCGGCGTAAGGCCGGAATAATGTTCATCGGCGTCAAACCAGAATAATCGGGCGCGAGGCGGAAGCCCCGTGCCGCCACAGGAGGCAAACCATGCAGCAGGCCATCGACGTCCATTCCCACATGCTGTGCCCGGAATGGCTGGAGTTGTTCCGCGCGCACAGCGGCGGGCGGTTCAGCATCAAGCAGGTGACCGGCGGCAAGGAAGTCATTCATTACGACGGCGTCGCTTTCATGACGCCGGAAGAACGCATGTTCGACTACGGCCAGCGCATGGCGGCGATGGACGAGGCGGGCGTCGGCATGGCGGTGCTGTCGCTGACCGGGCCCAACGTCTACTGGGGCGACGAGCAGGCCAGCACGCGCGCAGCGCAGGCGATCAACGACAGTTTCGCGCAGGCCGAGAAGGAATATCCGGCGCGCATCCGCTGGATGGCCTCCCTGCCTTTCCAGTATCCGGACAGCGCGCTGAAAGAACTGGCGCGTGCCGTGGACAAGGGCGCGAAGGGCGTGATGGTCCTCGGCAACATCGGCGGCGCCTCGCTGACCGACGAGCGCTTCGCGCCGGTGTGGACGGAGATCGATCGCCGCGCGTTGCCGGTGTTCCTGCATCCCACCGTGCCTTGTGGCTGCGCGGAGATGGACATGGCGGTCTATCAGCTCTCCGCGTCGGTGGGATTCACCTTCGACTCCACGCTGGCGGTCTCGCGCATGATCTTCGACGGCTTCTTCGACCGCTATCCGAAGCTGAAGCTCATCGTCGCGCATGGCGGTGGCACGCTGCCCTTCCTCGCCTCCCGGCTCGACCGCTGCTACGACGTGATCGCTGCCTGCCGGACCAAGATCGCCGAACGGCCGAGCACCTATCTCAAACGCATCTACGCGGACTCCATCCTGTATTCGCGCGAGGCCCTGCAGAGCACGCTGCAGGCCTTCGGCGAGGATCGCGTATTGTTCGGCAGCGATTACCCGCACAACATCAGTGACATGATCGGCATCCTCGCGCGCATCAACGAGCTGCCGCCCGCCGCGCGCGACAAGCTGCGCGGCGGCAACGCGCAGCGCGTGTTCGGGATCTGAACATGGCCTCTGCCACCAACGCCTTCGGCCAGTCCATCGGTCTGCCGCTACCGGACTGGAAGCCCGCAACGCTGCCGCCGCGCGAACCCATGGATGGGCGCTACGCCCAACTCGAGCCGCTGGCGCCGGCGCATGCGGAGGCCCTGCATGCCGCCAACACGCGCGACGACGGCCGCATGTGGACTTACATGGCCTACGGCCCGTTCGCGACGCTGGCGGACTACCGCGCCTGGGTGGATGAATACAGCGCGGGCAAGGACCCGCTGTTCTTCACCATCGTGGACAAGGCCCGCGGGCCCGTTGGCGTGGCCAGCCACATGCGCATCGACCCGCGCGGCGGCGTGATCGAAGTCGGGCATTTGGCCTATTCGCCGCTGCTGCAGAAGACACCTGCTGCGACCGAGGCGATGTTTCTCATGATGCAGCGCGCCTTCGCGCTGGGCTACCGGCGCTATGAATGGAAATGCGATTCGCTGAATGCGCCTTCGCGCCGGGCGGCGCAGCGCTACGGCTTCTCCTACGAGGGCATCTTCCGGCAGGCGGTCGTCTACAAGGGCCGCAGCCGCGACACGGCGTGGTTTTCCATTCTCGACAGCGAATGGCCGGCGCTCAAGGCCGCGTTCGAGCGCTGGCTTGCGCCGGACAATTTTGATGCGGGCGGCCAGCAGAAAGCCAGCCTCGTGTCGCTGACGGCGCCGCTGCTGAAGGCCAAGGACCCCGGCTAACCGTTCGCGGCCTTCGGCAGGCGCTCTTCCAGCCGCACCGCCTCCAGCGCGGGCGTCGCCCGCACCAGTTCCATGCGCCCGTCGAGGTGCTCGACGATCGCGGTGCAGTTGTCCACCCAGTCCCCGCAGTTGATGTAGGTGATGCCGTCGACCTGCCGCAGCGCCGGGGTGTGGATGTGGCCGCAGATCACGCCGTCGAAGCCGCGTTCGCGCACGTCGCGCACCACGGCGCGCTCGAAGTCGCTGACGAAGGCGACCGCCTTCAGCACGTTGCGTTTGGCGTAGTCCGCGAGCGACCAGTGTCCGGCCACGCCGAGCTTGCGCCGCCACCACGACAGCCAGCGGTTGATGTGCACGAGGATCGTGTAGGAAACATCACCCAGCACCGATAGCCAGCGGTGGTAGTGCGTGACCTGATCGTAGGCGTCGCCGTGCAGGAGAATGTAGCGCCGGCCGTCCGCCGCGGTGTGCTCGTATTCGCGCACCAGCCGCACGTCGCCGAAGGAGGCGTCCACGTATTCGCGGAGCGCCTCGTCGTGGTTGCCGGGTACGAAAATGACTTTGGTGTCGTGCCGCGCCTTGCGCAGCACCTTCTGCACGACCGTGTTGTGCGCCGCGGGCCAGTACACGCTGCGGCTCATCGCCCACAGGTCGATGATGTCGCCGACGAGGAACAGGTATTCGGATTCGTACTGCTTGAGGAAGTCGAGCAGCCGCTCGGCCTGGCAGGCGCGCGAGCCGAGATGCACGTCGGAGATGAACAGGGCACGGATGCGTTTCATGATGCGGCCAGTGTTTTCCACAGGTGTTGGACGGCTTCGGCGCGCGGCGCGCCAGTCTTGATGCCCACGTACGCGTAGTAGGGCGCGTGGATGCCCGGCAGGTACGGCAGGCGGGTTGCGTCCTCCAGCAGAAATTGCCGGTCCGTGAGCGTTTCCAGCGTTTCGAGGTGCGCCGGATCGAGCCGCACGCCATCGTGGCGGAACCAGCGCGGCAGCAGCCAGCGCGTCAGGGTGTTGTGCCGGGCCCGTCCGTCTTCCACCTCGCTGCGGGAGACGTAGAAGTCGACGACGCCCAGCACGCCGCCGGGCTTGAGCATCGCGAGCGCGTTGGTCAGCGCGCGGAACCAGTCCGGCATCATGGTGAGTGAATACGAGAAGTACACGCAGTCCACCGGCTCCGCGGGCCGGTAGGCCACGGCGTCGGCTTCGATCACCCGCGCGTTAGCGAGCGGACGGCAGCGCAGGCGCGCCTGCTCCAGCAGCGAAGGACACAGGTCCACCAGTTCCAGCGAGTGCAGCGCGGGAAGCCGTGCGCCCCAGAGCGTGGCGTTGGAGCCGGTACCGGCGCCCAGTTCGACGACGCGCGCGCCGTCGGGGAGGTGCGCTCGCAGTTGCGCGATCAGCGCCCCGCGCCCGGCCAGCAGGCGAGCGCGGAAGCGGTCGTAGCTGCCGGCCTGGGGCCGATAGAAGCGGTCGAGACGTTCGGCCAGCGGCCCGTCGGCGCCCACGCCCCGCAGGAGATGCCAGACCGTTTTCAGCTCGGTCAGGTCCATGCGGCGGCGTCCGGCCTAGGCCGGCACGACCCCGATGTGAAAGCCCGCGTAGGTGTGCACGCGGTCGCGGATCGAGAGTTCCCGGGCCCGCTCGCGCTGGAAAGCGAGTTGCTCGCTCAGCCGCGTCCCGCGCACGCGCAGCCGCTCGAGATACCAGGGGTCGGCATGCGCGCTGCGGAAGATGACGCGCGCGCCGCGTCGCGCGCGCGTGAGGATCGCTTCCCACTCCTCCGCCAGCGCGGGCTCGTGCATCCAGTCGAGGTGGTCGAGCAGGACGAACTTGGAGATGTTGCCGTCGTGGCCGTGCAGGAAGTCCGCCACAGTCGTCGTATGCACCTCGACGCGGTCGGCGAGTCCGCCAGCCAGCCGCGCGAAGTTGCCGGGCTTGAGATACTCGGGACAGCTTTCCGGGGTGTAGTGGCCGCGTACGTAGAGCTGCCAGAAGTAGTTGTCCGTGAGCGGCAGGCTGCGGCATACGTAGTCGATGGCATCACGGACGAACCCGCCGGCGCCGCGCGGGTGCTGGCGCTTGAGTTCGTCGTGCTGCGGTCCGGGGACGCCCAGCATCGTCATGGTGAGCTGCCGCGAGAGCGCCCACTGCATGCCGCGGTTCCACAGGCGCGGGGCCACTTCGCCGTCGTAGACGGAGCGTTGGGTGCCGAGGTCGGGCGCGGCCAGCAGCGTGTCGAGCGCGCGTTTCAGTGGCGGCCGGGCGCTGCAGTAGGCGCGAAAGCCGCGGGCGAAGGTGCCGGCGAGGCCGCGGAAATAGAAGCTGCGCGCGCCGCCGCGCGTGGCGAACCAGTGCGGGCGCTCGTCCCACCAGCTGCGCGCCGGGGCCGACAGTTGCTCGCGCAGCGTCGCACGATACAGCGCGGCAAAATGCGGATGATGGCCCTCGCCGAACACCCGGAAAAAGTCCTCATAGGGGAGCCCGCGGATGCCGGCAAGCTTCAGTTCCAGCAGCGCGTTCTGCGCGGGGTTCGCGTCCACCGCATAGATGCGCTCGGGGCCAATCAGGGCGTAGTCGAGCGCGTTGCAGCCGGCGCTCGTGATGACGAGGACATGGTCGTCGGGCGCGAGTTCAAGGGCGAGCCGGTCCACCGCCGGGTCTTCCCAGCAGGTGTTGTAGACCAGCGAGCCGCCGCAGACGGCGTCGAACAAACGCGCGTGAAGTTTCGAAGCTATCCCTTGATTCTGGTTCAACTTTGCCTCCGCAACAATGACGCCCATGCGCATCCTAAAGGCTTGCTGTTGCGGGAATGTGACGCCGGTCTCCGTGAGGACGATGTAGGCTGGGAGGCGACAGTCGGGCAGTGGACGCCCGTGTAGAGTCAGGAACCAGCGGGCGACGGATCAAAACGGCCAACGGGGCCCGGCGTAATATTCAGGCCCTATCAACGAGGGAAGGCGGGGAAAACATCATGCAGCAGCACGCACGCACGGCGGACCTGCGCCCTGGGGTGCCTTCCACCAGCCGCTACCGGAACGTCCGCGCGCGGTCGGAGGCCTTGTGCGCCCCGCTCGCGACGGATGATTACCAGGTACAGAGCGTGCTGGAGACCAGTCCGCCCAAGTGGCACCTCGCGCACCTCACGTGGTTTTTCGAGACCTTCGTGCTCGCGCCGTATGCGCCGGGCTATCGCGTGTTCCATCCGCGCTATGGGGAACTGTTCAACTCCTATTACCAGACCGTGGGTCAGCCCTTCGCGCGGCCTTCGCGCCATGTGCTGTCGCGGCCGACGGTGGAAGAGGTCTACCGCTACCGGGCCCATGTCGATGCGGCGATGCTCGATCTGATCGACCGCCCGCCGGCTGCATCTGCCGCCGAGATCGCCCGCCGCGTCGAGCTGGGCCTGCACCACGAACAGCAGCACCAGGAATTGCTGCTGATGGACATCAAGCACAACTTTTCAGTGAACCCGCTTGCACCCGTCTACCGGGCGCGCGAGCCCGCTGCGCCGCGCACGGCGGTCGCGCTCCGCTGGATCGATTTCAAGGGTGGGCTGCGCGAGATCGGCGCGGACGGCGATGCCTTCTGCTTCGACAACGAGACGCCGCGGCACAAAGTCTGGCTGGAGGACTTCCGGCTCGGTTCGCGGCTGGTGACCAACGCCGAATACCTCGCGTTCATCGAGGCGGGCGGCTACCGCCAGCCGCAGCACTGGCTCGCCGACGGCTGGAGCGCGGTGCGCGAGCGCGGCTGGACGGCGCCGCTCTACTGGCGCCAGGCCGACGGTGCCTGGCAGGAATTCACTCTGGGCGGGCTGCTGCCGCTCGATCCGGCCGCACCGGTGTGTCACGTGAGCGGCTACGAGGCGGACGCCTACGCCCGCTGGCGCGGCGCGCGGCTGCCGACCGAGGCCGAACTGGAGGTGGCAACTGCCGGGCGGGCGGTCAGCGGCAATTTCGTGGAGTCCGATCTGCTGCACCCGCGCGCGGCGCAGGGCGAGATGGACGGGCAGTGGTTCGGCGACGTCTGGGAGTGGACGCAGTCGGCCTATGCGCCCTACCCGGGCTACCGTCCGCAGGAAGGCGCGCTGGGCGAATACAACGGCAAGTTCATGGGCAACCAGTACGTACTGCGCGGCGGCTGTTGCGCGACGCCGCAGTCACACCAGCGGGCGAGCTACCGCAACTTTTTCTACCTGCACGACCGCTGGCCCTTTACCGGGATCCGGCTGGCGGCGGAAGCCTGACGCGTCGCCATTGGCAGCGAAAGGCGAAAGACGTGAGTGGAGAGAGGAGAGAGGAAAGAAGAAAATTCCGGATGCGCGCGGGAGGGCGTGTTCCTCTCTCGTCTATCCTCATTCGATCCCCTCGACTTTTTCCAGATTAGCGGAAGACGAACGTCATCTGCGTTTCGCCGCGCACCACCGTCATCGCGAACTGGCCCTGCACGGCATTCAGCACGCTGAGGAATTCCGGAACGTTGCGCACGCGGCGGCGCGCGAGCGCGATGATAGCGTCGCCGGGGCGCAGGCCACTGGCCGCCGCCGCGCTGCCGGTCTCGATCGCGGTGACCAGGACGGCCTGGCCGCTGCTGTGGTTGGCCACGCGCAGGCCGGCGAGCTGCGGAACGTTTTCCCCCGCGACCGACTGCGAGGGCTGCGCCGCGATCTGCGCACGAACCTTCTGCTCGCGGCCGTCGCGCACGAGGGTCAGTTCGATATCCTCGCCGACCGGCGTCAGACCCAGGCGGTTGCGCAGGGCGCTGCCGGATTTCACCGGGCGTCCGTTGTAGGCGGTCACGATGTCGCCGCTCTTCAGGCCCGCCTTCTCGGCGGGCGAGCCGGGCTGCACCTTGGCGAGGATCGCGCCCTCGTTAAAACCGAGGCGCAGCTTGTCGGCAATCGCGGGCGTCAGATCATCGATTTCGACGCCGAGGCGGCCGCGCTTCACCTCGCCGAAGCGGACGATCTGCCCCATCACCACGCGCACCATGTTGGCCGGCACCGCGAAGCCGATGCCGACGTTGCCGCCGGAGGGGCCGATGATGGCCGTGTTGATGCCGATCAGTTCGCCGCGCAGATTGACCAGCGCACCGCCCGAGTTGCCGGGATTGATCGAGGCATCGGTCTGGATGAACTCTTCGTAGCCTTCGGGCGTCAGGCCGGTGCGGCCCAGCGCCGAGATGATGCCGGAGGTCACGGTCTGGCCGATGCCGAAGGGATTGCCGATTGCCACCACGAAATCGCCGACGGCGTGGGTGTCGGAGTCGCCGAAGGGGAGCGCGACGAGGTTCTTCGCCTCGATGCGCAGCACGGCGATGTCGGTCCCCGGGTCGGTGCCGACGAGCTGCGCCTGAAACTGGCGGCGGTCCTTGAGCGTCACGATGATCTGCTGGGCGTCCTTGACCACGTGGTTGTTGGTGACCACGAGGCCGCGCGCGGCGTCCACGATCACGCCGGAGCCGGCCGCGATCTGCTGCTGGGGCCGGTCGGGCAGGTTGAAGAAGCGCCGGAAGAACGGATCGCGCGCGAGCGGGTTGTTCTCGATCGGCGCGGTCGTGACCGTGGCGATGTTGACGACCGCCGGGGTGATGCGGTCCAGCAGGGGCGCCAGCGAGGGCAGGCCCGCGCGGGTGGGCAACTCGTTGGAAAACTGGGCCTGCGCGCCGCCGCCGACCAGCGCTGCGGCGAGGGCGATCAGGATGCTCGGCAGTGGGCGGTACGGCATGGCAGGCTCCTGCGGACGGTTACGGCGTCAGACCGGAATGGCACTTACTTAAGCAATTTTTCGCAGATCCCCTCCCTTGCGCGCAGCGCGGGGGAGGGTTAAGGAGGGGGCAAAATCGCTCGCCCCCATCCTGGCCTTCCCCCGCAAGCGAGGGAAGGAACCTTAAGTAAGTGCCATTCGCGTCAGACCGCGCGGCGCCCGGCAGGTTGCATGGCGCCCCGCCGGGCGCAGTCGCGTGCGGCTACTTCAGGATCTTGAACAGGTTGTTGTAGTCGTCGGTCCAGATGGACAGGCCGGGGATGGGGTCGATGGTGATGGCCTTTTTAGCGATGTCCTCGCGTGCGGCCAGTGCCGGGTTGCGGGTCACGAGCACCCAGTCGGTCTTTGAGAAATCCGTCTCCTCGGCGTCGTCGATCACCAGCACCGTCGACAGGCCGGCGGCGTCGGCGATCTGCTTGACCACTGGTGCCAGCTTGAGGAAGCGGTTGGTGACGTGGAAGGCGATCACGCCGCCGGGCTTGAGGTGGCGCTCGTAGACCGCCATCGCTTCGCGGGTGATCAGGTGGACAGGGATCGAGTCGCTCGAGAAGGCATCCACCGCGATCACGTCGCATTCCTGTGCCTTCTCGCGCTCCATGTTGAGCCGCGCGTCGCCGAGCGACAGTTCGATCGCCGCCTTGCTGTCCTTGAGGTAGGTGAACTCGCTTTGCGCGACGGCGATCACCTGCGCGTTGATTTCGTAGAAACGGATGGTGTCGCCCGGTCGGCCGTACGCGGCGAGTGTGCCGGCGCCGAGGCCGATCACGCAGATCTTGCGGGCGCCTTCCGGCGCGGCCTTGATGGCGAGACCAACGCCCGAATCGGGCCCGTAGTAGCTGGTCGGTTCGTGGCGCCGGGCGGGATTGAGGTACTGCTCGCCGTGCATGATCACGCCGTGGATGAGGCGGCGCGTGGCGTCGGGGCTCGTTTCCGGCCCGCCATCCTTGGTGCGCAGGGTGCCGTAGAAATCGCGCGTCATGATCCGCGCATCTTCGCGCCGCTGCGTGATCTGCTCGTTCCAGAAATAGCCGCAGATGCCGGCCACCGCGATGGCGGAAATCCAGACGAGGAAAGGAAAGCGGCGCAGCACGTACGACGCGAACGCCGCCGTCAGCACGAAGCCCAAGCCCAGCTCCCAGTAATCATTGAAGATGCGCGGCGCGACGAAACCCACGAACAGGCCGCCCAGCGCGCCGCCCAGCGACACCATGAGGTAGAAGGTCGTGAGGTATTTCGGCGCCGGCCGGCGCAGGGCCAGCTCGCCGTGCAGGAACATACAGACGGTGAACAATGCGGTCAGGTAGAGCGGGATCGCGACCTTCAGTTCCAGCGTCACTTCCGAGGTCTGCAGGCCCCACGCGGAAAAGCACAGGATGACCGCCAGCGGGCCGAGGAAGAACTTGGGTTTGTACCAGCCGTCGCTCTCGAAGCACAGGATGAAAGTCAGCAGGTACAGCGCCAGCGGCGCCAGCCACAGGAAGGGGATCGACGCAATGTTCTGCGTAATGTGGTTGGTGATCGCGACCAACAGCCACGAAGCGTAGGCGGCGAGCAGTATCCACTCGATGTAATTGGCGCGCGTCGGCGCCGGGCCGTCCGCGACGGTATCGGTGGTGGCCGCGGTGGTGGTCTGCGCGCCCAGCCGCAGGCTCAGCAGACCGGCGCCCGCGCACAACACGGCGAACAGGATGAAGCCGCCCGACCAGCCCCAGGCCTGCGTCTGTGTGGGGATCCACGGCTCGAACAGAAAGGGATAGCCGATCAGCGCCAGCATCGAGGCGAAATTCGACAGCGCGAACAGCCGGTATACCGAGCCTTTGGGGAAGCTCCGCGCGAACCACGCCTGCACCAGCGGGCCGGTGGTGGCCAGCAACAGGTAGGGCAGGCCGATGGTGACGAGCAGCAGCCCGAGGATGCGGGTGCTCGGCTCCTCGTCGCCGGCGGGTTTCCACGCGACGTCCGGAATGATCGGCAGCAGCGCGCAGCCAATCGCGAGCAGGACGAGGTGGAGGATCACCTGCGTGCGGGGCTTGAGCTTGCGCGTCGTGAAGTCGGCGTACGTGTATCCCACCAGCAGCGCAACCTGGAAGAACACCAGGCAGGTCGTCCATACCGCCGCCGAGCCGCCGAACCACGGCAGAATCTGTTTGGCGACGATGGGCTGAACAAGAAACAGCAGAAACGCGCTCGTGAAAATCGTCAGAGCGTAGAGAATCATTTCGAAGGTAAGCCCATGAGGAAAGCGCGGGATTATACAGGCGGCCAAGCGCGGGGCCGGGCCTGGCGATATCCGGCGCAAGGGCCGTGAGCGGCCCTGGATCTCCGTCAGCACCGCGCGCGGGCGCGAAGAAAGGCTTGCGTGCGTCGGCGCGACGCCGGTCGTTCGTTCATATCCGCCGTTCGCGCTGAGCGCGGCAGCGCCGCGCAGTCGACACGCGCCAATAACGTGATCGGCGGCCACGTTGTCTTCGACGTGTCGCAGCCGGTCGTGGGTGGCGCCGAAGGGCTTGATGCGAACGACTCTCCAGGCCATGGTGGCGGCCCCAGCCTGAAGCACGCTTTGCCGTCGTTCCGGCGGAAGCTTGAACCGATTGAACAGCGCCTTGCGCCGCCGCGTGGTGACGGCAGCCTGGCCGCGTGACCCGAGACGGGCCGTCGGTCGTCCGCCGTGGATGTCGGCGATGGGTTTCCCACGCAGGGCGGGTAGCGTGAGAGAACTCCGCGCCCTGTTTCAGGACGAATTTGCGTGAGCGTTGATTTTTCAGAAGAAAAATCTATCGATTTGATAGATTTGATTTCTGGCGGATTCGCCCGTGTAATCACGTTTCGTGACGTTCGTCACGTTGGCTGAAAGGGCGGCGGTGTCTCAGTCTGTTGACGAGGCTGGACGGCGGATTCCTTCAGGTGCGCAAACCCCCTGTGCCCTGCACCCCTTCCCGAACCCCACGCTGCGGGGTTTTGCGGCGGGCGAGACGCGCGCCGAGCAGCGGGCCAATCTCGATGCCCTCATCGGCGCCTGGGCGGATACCTCCGCCATGCGTGGCAGCCGGGAAGCGGCGAGCGACCTCGTCCCGGCGGTGGTGGTGCAGTGGCAGTTCGCGGGGGTGGCGACGTATTCCGTGCTGGACGTGTTGCGGCTCTTTGGGGAGGGGCAGGCAGCAGCGGGCAGCTTCCAGATGGCGCCCTCGCTCTACGACCAGAGCCAGAGCGCCGAATACGGCGCCTGGGTGCGCAAGCTCGAACTGCTGGAGAAGTTCAACGGCCAGACCTTCGTCAACCCGATCGTCTTCCAGACCCCGGCGGCGATCCAGGTGGCGCAGTGGGAGAAGCTGATCGAGCAGAGCGGCGGCGGCGGCGGCGGCGGCGGCACCGAGGCTGCGCTGTCCAGCGTGGCCTATGTCAATGTGCCGCGTCGCGCGAGAGAGGGTCTGCGTATGAAGAAGAATTCGACTCCGGTACCTACAGTGCTCCTTTATGAATACCCGCTTTGAAAAAATGAAAGCTTTAAACCCCAGAGATCGGCACGACGTACTTTTCGTTTCGCTTTGGATGTGTTCGGCCGCAATGATTCTTTTCGTGGATGAAGAATGGCTGCGACATGGCACTGGTCTTGAAGCGGTTGTTGCCAAAATAGAGAGTTTAGCAAGAGGTATTGCGTTGTTTTCTTCCATTTCTACCTTTCCTCAAACAACTCGTTTGTTCCTCTCTTGGGCTTGGGCCTTCGCAATTGTGCAGACAGTAATCTTTGCTTTGTTTGAGTCCGCAAACTCGGTAGAAACCAAAATATATACCAAACAATTTGTTATCTGCTTGGTGTTCATTCCTTTGGCCGTTCTATTTTTTATGATGATGCCCGGAATTTCTGCAGAGCATTTACAGAGCCCTGGCTGGAAGCGGGTTATTTGGCAGTCAATAAGTGAATCAAAGCTCATTCTCGCGTTAGTTGGTTCGGCGGTTTGTACGGTGTGTGCGGCCTTGACGGCATCGTGGATAACTGCCGTTAAGAGAGTCTTGCTTTCTTCGCGTAGCGATATGACTCGACCTTAACTAGGATATGGAAGGTAACAACATGGCTACATTACCTGTTGCAACGCCTGTCGATTTCTTCGAGGCTGCGAAGAAAACCACCGAGTGGTTCACAAGCGTCTGGTCCGCAAGCATGGATCTCCAACGGCAGACCGAACTTTCACGGACTCGAACTGCGGTAGAGCGACGGGACGATCTTCGCCAAGCGCAGATTGAAGCTTTTCAGTTTTTATCTCGAAAGGCGCAAGAGGCGGCAGAGGCGGCTACCCGTGCTGGCGACAGAGTGGGTGCGGCTCTTCATAACTACCAGTATCAAGACTTTGCCGCGAAGGCGAACATTGCTCTGAACGATGTTCGCCAATCTGCGGACGTAATAAACGACATCGCTTATAGGGAACAGCGGGTGTTGAATGACATCGGGCTTGGATCGCGAGTTGTTTCGGGCGCAGCTGCGTCACTACAGCTTGGGGATATGGTTCACGAAGCGAGTCAGGGAAACTGGACAAAGGTAGAGGATTTGGGATGGGGTATTCTCTTCGGGGAATTGGCTAGTTCGCTCGCTAGAACTTGGTTAATGAAATCTCCCTGGGGAAGAGTAGGAACGGTAATTGCACTGGGAGCCTTGGTTATTGGCGGTCAATTGTTCGGGGAAAAATGGGGTAGGGATATTCGAGAGTGGCTTTTCGATGTTTCTGGAGCGAATGAGGTCATCGATTTTGCAGTAGGTCAGTTTTACAACCTTGCCAAAACCTGGAACTTCGTCCGCGACCCCTTCACCCTGGACCTCGACGGCGGCGGCATATCCACCTCGGGAAGTACTGATTCCTCCATCGTCTTCGACTACGACGGCGACGGCATCCGTACCGGCACCGGCTGGATCCGGGCGGGCGAGGCGTTCCTCGTTGCCGACCGCAACGCTGATGGCGTAATTGATACGGGCGCCGAACTCTTCGGCGTCGATACCCTGTTGCCGAGTGGGCTACTGGCCAAAGACGGCTTCTCCGCCATCGCCCCGCTCGACACCAACGCCGACGGCAAGATCGATATTACGGACACCCCCGTCTCCGCCTGGCAGATCGCCTTCGACGTCAACGGCGACGGCATCATCGCCACTGGGGAAACGCGGGCGCTCCAGTTCACCGACCTCATGGTCTGGCAGGACATCAACCAGAACGGCGTATCCGAAGCCAGCGAACTGCGCACCCTGACGGAAGCCGGCATCGCCTCCATCAGCACCGCCAAGACCGTCGTCAACACCAACCTCGGCAACGGCAACGGCAACCGCATCACCGGCTCTCAACGATTTACACGGTATTGATTCTAAAGTGTCTCAGCTAATACACGGGTTTATGACCGGCGAAAATAGTAAATAAGGGATATCTACACCATGGATACTCAGCCACGCTCAATGTCGGTGAGCAGCCACAATAGCAGCACAATAGGGTCAGCCTGACCCCCAAAGCTACTGGAAATGACTATTACGCTACTTGACGCGCGAGTGTGTCGAAAAATTGCGTTTTATTGGATCGCCATATTGGTGGGCGTACTGATTGCCGTCATCGCTCCGTCAGATGTGTTGCGTAGTAACGCGAGCGTTGACTTTTTCGTGACCCGACTGAGTCGGGCTATTCCGACGATCGATCAGTTTGCGATGGTTTCTCGTTTCCCAGACATTACTCGACTGGTGATGACTCTGCTTTGGTGCATCGTACCTGTTCAAGTCAGCCTTTTTTTCTATAAGAAAACATTTCAGCCAAACCTGAAGCCTATACAGCAAGGTCCGTTGTTATTCGCTTTTTTTATGGTAACGGCGATAGGCTGCTACGTCGGGTTTTGGTTCTTCTTGGAGTTAACGCCAGACCGGATACAGGGCGACACTTTTCATCGTGTTGTGTTCAGGCAGATGAGCGAGTCTCGATTCTGGCTTGGTTTCTGGACTGGGATCATTACTACCGGGCTGGCTCTCTTAGTTTCAGTGTTTTGTGTTTGGGTAAGACATGCGTCCAACAGCTTACTCTTGAGAAAAGAAAGGAAAAACAATGGGCATTTCGATCACTGAATATACGGTGTTTGTCCAGAGTACCTCCTCGGGCTGGAAGGACGGATTCGCCGGCTTCTTCAACGAGTTCGCGCGTCAGAGCCTTAATGATGCAGATCTGTATCGAGAAGTGGCAGCTCTGTTGTACGAGCGCACTCAAAACGCGAAAGCATGGGCAAGTTATTCCGCTGCGCAGGCCTACTCTGTTGGTGATACGAGCAAGGCAGAAGCTTGGAGCGAGCGGGCTCGCGCTATCGAGGATTTCGCTAGTAGGCGAGAGTCGATGGGTGATCGAGCATGGACGAGGAGCGTGCATGCGGAAGCGGCGGCGAAGGCTGCAAGAATTCCTGGCGCGATCGGTTTTGCGGTCGACATAGCGCAACTGGGTGATGCGCTTGCGAGAGGGGATCAAGACCGATTTTTCGAGGTTGCTGGTGGGATGGCTGGTTCATGGGCATTTGCCATCGCATTCGCAAGGATTGGTGCGGTGGCCGGACCGTGGGGCGCTATTATCCTCGGGACGGTAGGAGCGATTTATGGCAGCCAGTGGGGCGAGTACGCTGGTCGGCAAGCCAACAGCTATGTCAGCCATTGGTTCCGTCTTGCCCTTGGATGGTCGCCTTTCCGCGACCCCTTCACGTTAGACCTTGACGGCGGCGGCATCGCCACCAGCGGAAGCACCGACTCCTCCATCGTCTTCGACTACGACGGCGACGGCATCCGCACCGGCACCGGCTGGATCAAGGCGGGTGAGGCCTTCCTGGTCGCCGACCGCAACGCCGACGGCGTGATCGCCACCGGCGCCGAACTCTTCGGCGTCGATACCCTGTTGCCCAATGGCACCCTCGCCAAAGACGGCTTTTCCGCCATCGCCCCGCTCGACACCAACGCCGACGGCAAGATCGACAGCACCGACACCCCGGTCGAAGCCTGGCAGATCGCCTTCGACGTCAACGGCGACGGCATCATCACGACAGGCGAAACGAGGGCGCTGGCGTTCACCGACCTCATGGTCTGGCAGGACGTGAACCAGAACGGCGTCTCCGAAGCCAGCGAACTGCGTACCCTGACGGAAGCCGGCATCGCCTCCATCAGCACCGCCAAGACCGTCGTCAACACCAACCTCGGCAACGGCAACCGCATCACCGGCACCGGTACCTTCACGCGCAGCGACGGCAGCACCGGCGGTACCGCCAATCTGGACCTGGCCGAGTTGCGCTTCTTCCGCGAATACGTCAACCCGCCCGAGGCCCCGGCCTCCGCCAACGATCTGCCCGACATGGAAGGCTCAGGGGCGGTCGCCCGCCGCGTAGCCGCGCAGCGTGGGGTTCAACACCGCGTCGGTAGCCGCGGCCACCCGCAGGCGGGCGAGACGCGTGCCGAGCAGCGGGCGAACCT
>ENA-ORBV01001631-ORBV01001631.1-microbial-mat-metagenome-genome-assembly--contig:-NODE-1631-length-49389-cov-11.746350_pt1 | contig 49389 bp, 36 predicted proteins | sample MGYA00237777_ERZ505514 | MGnify/ENA primary metagenome ERZ505514 (study PRJEB26160, sample SAMN06269048) | microbial mat metagenome | isolation source: Oligotrophic lake microbial mat | place... | reverse complement strand
ACCTTCAACCTGACCGATACCACCGCCAATGTAATCGTCGGGCAAATGATCTTAGACAATGCCGGCAATCCAATCATGGCCGGTTCGGTGTACAATGGCCCAACCAACCGCTACGACGCCCTCACCCCCAAATTCAACAGCAGCGGCGTTTACCAGTGGCACAAACTGTACAACGGCAGCGGCAGCCACGACGATGGCGGCTACGACCTGTATTGCGACAGCGGCAATAATATCTACATTGCCGAGGCACAACCGACAATACAGACCTCATGGACTTTTTAGTCCTTGCCTACGAAAGCGACGGCGACCTGCTCTGGAGCCAAACCATTGACGGCTACGGCTATTTTGATGCAGCCGGCCATATCTATCGGCGTTCTTCCACCTTATTTGCTGTGGATGGCGTGGTGCAGCAAGACCTGAATACCTGGAAATTGGGACAGCAACATATCACCATCAGTAACGGCGCACTATCGGGGAGTCTGACAACTGCCGGCAGCGTTGACCTCGATGAAATTCGGGATATTGTCAACGACTCGGATAACAACATTTATGTGACGGGGTATGTGGACAATGGCGCTACCAAGCGCGATATGGTCACCGTGAAGCTCAACGAAGATTTTAGCCTCGCGTGGAGCCGTACCTACAACGGAACCTCTAACCTCGACGACGAACCGCATGCCCTGATGGTGGACGAAGCCACCGGCAACGTCTATGTAGCCGGATTTACCACTAAAACGGGCGAAGGCAAAAACATTGCCGTCCTCAAATACAATTCCTCTGGCACGCTGCAATGGGGCAACAGCCGCAACGGGCAGGTGGATGTGGACGACGAAGCTTTTGACATAGCCATTGACACCTCCGGCCAAATCATTTTGGGCGGGTACCTGACAGAAGAAGGCAACAAAGATTATTTTGTAGAAATCCTGAACAGCTCAGGTGCCTCGCAGTGGATTGAGCGCTTCAACGGCGTACACAACCTCGACGACCGGGGCAAAAAACTCGTGGTGGAAACCTCGGGCCGCATCAGCCTGACGGGCAAAACCGCGACCTCGGATGGCGATACCTACACCACCGTGCGCTACACGCCCAAAAGCATTTTGATCCCACCGGATGAGGAAGAAGCCTCCAGCGCACTGTATTTCACCGAAAACCGGGGGCAGTTGTTGGATACGGAAGGGGATGCGGTGCCGGAGATTAAGTTTTATGGGGATCGGCAACTCCCATTACATTTTTTCCGGGATGACCGCTTAATTTTGACGCCGATGCTTTTGCATGTGGATACGACCGTCAATGATATAGTAGATCGGGTGGATGTATTTTTCAACAAAGCCAAAAACGATGCCCGAATTTATGCCTTGGAAAAGCGGGAAGACCAGCACAATTACTACCTCGCACATATCCCTGAAGGTCGTGAACGCGTACCCTTGTTCAATCGCCTGATCCATACGGATGCATTTGATGGCATTGACATTCAATATTACAGCAAGTCTTCTAATGTCGTCAACTTAACGACGTGAACGACCCTGCAAGGGTCAAATGTGAATAGCCCCCGATGCAACCGGGGGGAAAAGTGGAAGTGAGGAGGAGAACCAACCCCGAATGGGGTTGAATGTAGAAAATGGGGTGTGGCCGATTAACATTCAACCTCTTTCGGGGTTGGGCGTTACCTTTCGTTCATCCCAGCCCCCCGATTGCATCGGGGGCTATTCACCTTCAACCACTTCGTGGTTATTATCCGCTAAGTTGACGACATTAGACTTAAAGTCAAGCCCTCACTTATCAGCCGGGGTTTGGCACGCGAGTCCATTCCCACCAAAACGAAACCGGGAAATATCGCTGCGATATTTCCCGGTTGGTGAAAACGATCATTTTGAACTTTCGATCATTTCCATTGCAAGGTCGAGGATGGTGGTGTCTTCCAAGTTCACAATTCCACCGTTAGGCCCCGGTTGAATATGCATATCGGCGACATCCCCGTTGGTAAAATTCTTGGCGCCAAAGTAGTTGCGAACCGTTTGTTCGTCAACATTCAATTGCTCGGCAATCCGGCTGACGCTGCCGGTTGGCAACTTGTGTTTGATGTCGCGCAATTCATCGAACGTGATATTCATACTGGTATGTTTTGTTAATGAATGTAAGTCGGGGATTAAGTTAACCTAAGTTTTACAAATAGTAAAATAATTGAGCAAAAAAAAATACGCCCTGAACTCTTGAGAAAAAATTCAGGGCGTAAATCGTTGTTTTTCAAGGAATATCAAAATCTCGCCGTAATCCCAAAAAGTGCGTTCAATCCGAACGTCGGATAGCGCTGCCAGCGTTGGCGGCGGTTGTTGGCAAGGTTATAGATGTTGACGAAAGCGCCGATGTTTTTGGTAAAGAAATAATCGGCACCCACACTGACGTCGAACAACGCGTTCAGGTTGTCTGCTTCGTTGTTGCTATTCAGGTAAGGCACTCCGTTTTCCAGAAAAAATTCACCCCGTACGGTCAGTTTGTCTCCCAGCGTGGTGTACTTGGCACCAACATTCACTGTCAACGCCGGCAAATGCCAGGCTTTTTCTTCATTTTTAGGCGAAAATACATGCTGAGCCACCGTTCCGGTGATTTCAAACCCTTTAAACAGGGGTGCGTTCAACGACGCTTTAAGGGTAAAAATGTCTACGGTGTCGTAAAGCACATCGAAACGGGCAATCGAGTCGGTTTGGCTATTAAGTAGGAAAAGCGCCAAGTCGTCCGCTTGTTTATACCCTACCTGCGCGTTATAATCTATCCCGGAAATATTGCCTTTGACCCCGCCGTAATAATGAATGTAGCGCGTGTTCTGGATATTGACCCGGGAAGAAACAAAAGGATTGTATTCGCTCAGCGTCCGGAAATCATTTTTTTGCAAACTGCCTTCTGCGCCGATGAATGCACCAACCACGCCTTCGATGATGTTGGCGCTGACTTCCACATCGGGGAAGAAAAAAAACTTATCGTTGCTGGTCGCAACGTTTACCCCGATTTTAGCCCGGAAGCGGTCGCTATGGAACGTGAAGTTAGGCTGAAAGAAAAAGTTATTCAGCGATTGTTTCGCCGTGTCGCGGTAGGAAGTCAGGTCGGTTTTTATCCCGATGCGCAGCGGGTGTTTTTCATTAAACCACTTGGTGGCGTTTAAATCCAGCTCAAATCCGGTTTCCCGGGCCGCATAGTTATCGGTGAGGTTGTACAACTTGAACCCCGCGTGGTAATTCAGGTCTCCCTGTGTTCTTACCCCGTTAAAAATACTCAGCCCGGCATCAAAGGTCGAGAACTGTTGCCTGACTTCATCCGGTTCGAAGTTGAAATCAGTGCCCGTTTCTTCGTTCAGGTCGTTATAGCCATAATAATAAACCGAGTTGCGCGAATACCCGAGGTTTGCGCCGACCGCAAAACCCTGGTCGAAGTAATAGGCCCCGTTGATGCCGAAGTTATTGTCGCTGAAGCGCTGGTTTTCTGTCTTTTTGGTGTTGTTTGCCGAATGGTGCAACAGGTTCAGGCCAAAATCGAGGTTCTTTTGTGCGATGTTGTATGAACCTTCACCATAAAAAGAGCTTGGAAATCCGGCACCCAGCCGCGCGTAGCCGTTGTATCCTTTCTCTACTGCTTCGGTGCGCATGCCCAGCGGACGGATTTTGGGCGGCAGGTACTCAACCGCCAAATTTTTGGGGATCACATCGTATTTCTGCCGACGGGTCGCGGTATCCAATTGCGGCAAGCTCGGCTTCAACCCGATTTTTTCAGTTTCCAGCAAACGCGCCTCAAAGTTTTTCACTACATCCACCTGCCCCGAAGGCAAATCCTTTTGGGCTTGCAGCAGCCCGGAAGCAGTTGCAATCATTGCGAACAACAGCGCTATTCTTATCTTGGTCATGTTCTTGATTCGTTTTGATGATGTTAATTCCAAAATTACTGGCGAGCGATTGCCTTGCATTTTGCCCCTCGCCCCCCCGCAGTGCAGGACAGGCTTTGCCCCTCTTAATTCCCCCGGTCTAAATCCAGGATATTGGAGTCCGTTTCCCGGTTCAGGCGGCTTGACTGGTTCAATTGCTGGTTGATTTTGGCCAATTTAGCCTTTGCAATGTTCACTAGTTCGGGATCTTCGTCGTAGTTTTCCAACAGGGCTTCCAAAGCTGCGCGGGCGTTGTACAAATCTCCTTTGTCTGCAAAAATATCCGAAAGCAAAATAACGCTTTTGGCTACCCAGTAAGGATAAGCCGAACTTTCCTTGTTGGCGTTGATGCACAACTCCTGCGACTTAGCCAGATCCCGTTTGAGGTAGTAAATATTGGCAATCAGGTAGCGCGCCTCAGCGGTTTGTTCGTTATCGCTCAGGCGTACGACCTCATTGAGTGCCGAAAGGGCGTTGTCGTAATCGCGCTGATCGAAAGAAATTTTCCCGATGTAAAAATTAGACGTCGCTTTGTGTGCAGCTGTCGCACTCGCATTATTGGCGACTTTCCGGGACAAACTCAGCACGGCCTGGGTGTTCCCGATCCGGTATGCGCTGCGCATGGCACCCAATTGCGCTTCGAACCGCATGGTTTCGCTGGTGGCAGAGGATTCCATTTTCGAGTATAAGTCGAAAGCCTTATTGAAGTTCTGTTCGTAGTTGTAGGCAATGATCGCTGCTTTTTCCAATGCTTTTACATAGTTCGCGCTGGTTCCGCGGCCAATCACGTATTCGTAGTCTTTCAGCGCTTCAGAGTAACGTTTCAAAGCGGCATAAGACTCACCCCGGTGGTAATAGGCCATCAGCACGGAGCGCCCGTTCGGGTATTTGCGGATATAATCGGAATAGGCCTCGACGGCCCGACTGTAATTGGCGTTTTCGTATTGGGATTCCGCTGCTTTAAAGTTGATCGAGTCTTTGGAAGCGCTGTCCACTTTGTAACCAGGCACCGTTTCAAGGAAAGCGAAATATTCATCCGTTTTGCCGAGATCCCTGACGTAAATTTCTTCCAAAGCAGCGAGTGCAAGACTTGCTTCGCCGGGTGCCGGGTTGTAGGAAAACACCTGCTTGTAATAATTGATGGCCGCTTCCGGGCTACCCTGGTTATAGCTCACCAGACCCAATTGCAGCAGAGCCTGCACGATCAGGTCTGATTTGTTTTTATAATCGGAGACCAACTTCCGCAGCGGCACGATGGCTTTGCTCAACTGGCCCATTTCCTGATATGTGACGCCCAACTGCAACAAAGCATCGTCGGCATATTCCGAATCCGGAAATTCATTCGGGATGCGTTCCAGTGCCAGAATTTTATCGGTCATACGTCCTCTAAGCCCCTCGATAATCGCTTTCTGATAAATAGCGTAAACATAACCGGTGTAGCGGGAATCAATGGCTTCATCGTAATAATTGACCGCTTCGTTGTACTGATTGCGTTTGAAATGGCAGTCGCCTGCGCGCATGGTGGCGTCGCCGAGCACCTTGTTTTTCACGTCAATGCTGTTGATGAAGTTCTTATTCCGTTTGATTCCCGTGGTCGCTTCGCGGAAAAAACCGAGTGCAGCCGTGAAATTATTTTGCTTCAGGTAGTTGTAGCCCTGCACGTAGTTCGCGGTGAACAACGAAGACTCGTCCGGCAGGTTGCTCAGCGTTTTTGCAAGGGTCAGAAATTGATCCATCAGCCTGGTACTCTGTGGGTATTGCTCCTGTTGGTGGGCAATATCGGCCTGCCAATAAATAGTCAGGGCTTTCGTGCGGGGATCTACCGGATTTTTCATTGCCTTGTCAAAGTGGATCTTGGCTTCCGGAATGTTGTTTTCTCCCAGCAATTGTAACCCGCGGAAGTAGGCTACTTTCTGGTAGCTTTCTTTCAACTGTGGCGTACGGTTGGCCTCCGGCATTTTTTCAATGACTTCCATCGCTTGTTTATAATCGCGGTAGCTGAGGAAAATATCCCCCATGAGCCCCTGCGATTCGTTGTAGTATTTGGAAGTCGGTTTAAAGCTTTGCAGCGCGGTGATGGCTTCGCGCGGGTCTTTTAGTTCGTAGCTTAATTTGGCGTAGTTAAACAAGGCGTCTTCCGACAATTGCGGGTCGTAAGCCATGCGCTTGGCGTTGCCAAAGGCCGTGCGGGCATTTGATTTCTGGTTCAGCTTCAGGTAGCAATCGCCAAGGTAGTACATCGCCATTTGCCCCAGCTTGGAGTCGAGGCCAGTCAACTCCTTAAAGCTCTGTACGGCTTTCTGATAATTGTTGGTTTTGTATTGCGTAAAGCCCAACTGATAGAACTCTTCCGGGCGCAGTTTGCCGGTGTTCGCGGCGTAGTATTCTAAGTGTTCCAGCGCCTCCGGGTAATTGCCTTTTTCAAAATGAGCCTGTCCCAGCAATTGCCGCAATTCCTTGTAGTTCTGCACTCCGCGTTCGTTCACTTTGGCTTCGGCGTAATTGATGAGTTCGTCGTATTGCCGTTCGGCGAAGTAAATCTGTGCGATGTAGTAAGGGATTTGCGCCTTGTACTTGTTTTTTTTCTCTACAATCCGGAACTGCTTGATGGCCTCGCTGTAGTTGCCTTCAAAAAACTGGCACATACCGAGGTAGTAGTTGGCGGGTTCGTAATATTCCCCTTCGATCGAGGCAATTTCTTTGAAACTCGTCTTTGCTTGTGCAAAGCGCTTTTGTACAAAATGAGCATAGCCGGTTTTGAATTTTACTTCCGTGCGCTGCTCCTTAGTCATACCGGAAGACGGCGCTTTTGCGTAATATTCGATGGCTTTGTCGTACTGGTCGGTGTTGTAATAGTAATTCGCAACCTCGACCAATGCTTCGTTGGAAATGGGGTCAGGCGAATGGGTTCGGATAAAGTCGAGGATGAGTTTTTCCCCGTCTTTCGCATTGAGTTGCACTGCGCATTTGGCGCGGTAGAATTCTGCTTTTGTGCGCAGCAATTCTGCCTGCGGTTCATTTACTGGCCGGAGTAGTTCAATCGTTTTTTTAAATTCCTGCTGGGCTTTAGCGAAAAGCGACTGGTCCAGAAAAGTGGCGCCGCGTTTGTAAGCTTCGTTGGCTTCTGTAAAAACTGTTGTTTGCTGGCCGTACAGGGAGATCGTAAGGAAAGCTGCCGGCAACAACATGGCAAGTCGTCGAGTCATAGACATGGTTGTAATGTTTTCTTCATTCAATGCAAAGGTACAAACTCCGCAGGCTTTATACCAATGCCACAAATATGGAAACGCATAATTTCGCAAACATGCACAAAACTTGGCTGTGCGAAGTATAATTGTGCTCCTTCAATGAAATTACAAAAAAATTAACGAATGCTGAAGCGATATAAGTACCTTTACATCCCGTAATGATACGAAGGCGACGGAAGTATTTCAGTTACTGGCTACAAGCTGGCATCCGCCTGCCGATGTTTTAAGTCAACATCACATACACACTATGACAAAGTACGTATTTGTTACGGGGGGCGTTACTTCTTCGCTGGGTAAAGGCATCATTTCCGCTTCATTGGCAAAATTGCTTCAATCAAGAGGATTCTCCGTCACCATCCAAAAGTTTGATCCTTACATCAACGTTGATCCGGGCACACTCAATCCTTATGAGCACGGGGAATGCTACGTGACCGACGACGGTGCCGAAACCGACCTCGACCTCGGCTACTACGAGCGATTCCTTAACCGGCCAACCTCTCAGGCGAATAACGTCACCACAGGCCGGATTTATCAAACCGTCATCGAAAAAGAACGCGCCGGCGACTACCTCGGAAAAACCGTACAGGTGATTCCGCACATTACCGACGAGATCAAACGCCGCGCTAAACTGCTGAGCAGCCAGGGGCGCTACGATATTGTGATTACAGAATTGGGCGGTACGGTCGGCGATATTGAATCGCTCCCTTACTTAGAAGCGCTGCGCCAGTTGCGCTGGGAACTTGGCCGCGACAACTGCATCGTGATTCACCTGACGCTGATCCCTTACCTGAATGCTGCGAAAGAGCTGAAAACCAAGCCCACGCAACACTCGGTTAAAGAATTGCAGAAAACAGGTATCCAGCCGGACATCTTAGTTTGCCGCACGGAGCACCACCTGAATAATGATATCCGCCGAAAATTAGCGCTGTTTTGCAATGTGGAAATTGGCTCGGTCATCGAAGCCATTGACGCAGAAAGTATTTACGACGTGCCGATGCTGATGTTGAAAGAACATTTAGACACCACCGTCATCACCAAACTGCGGTTGCCAGACAAGCAGGAACCCAACCTGCGCGCCTGGAAAACCTTCCTTACCAAACTGAAGTCTCCAACGCAGGAAGTCAAAATTGGCTTAGTTGGCAAATACAATGAGCTTCAGGACGCTTACAAGTCCATTTACGAATCCTTCGTCCACGCTGGTGCCATGAACGAATGCCGCGTAAAAGTAGAAGCTATTCACTCTGAAAAACTTGACGTTGACGAGGCCTCCATAGTGCGCCAATTAGAGGGGCTCGACGGTATTCTCGTCGCTCCGGGGTTTGGCGAGCGCGGAATTGCCGGAAAAATCAAGGCCATCCGGTATGCACGGGAAAACAACATTCCCTTTTTTGGAATATGCCTGGGTATGCAATGCGCCGTTGTTGAGTTTTCGCGCAACGTGCTGGGTATCGCCGATGCCACTTCCACGGAAATTGATCCGAAGGCCACTCAACCAGTCATTGACCTGATGCCCGAACAAAAGGCCATTACGGCCAAAGGCGGCACCATGCGTCTTGGCGCCTACGACTGCGAGCTGCGCCGCAAATCCAAAGCACACAACATATACGGACAACTGAAGATCAGCGAACGCCACCGGCACCGCTATGAGTTCAATAACGCTTATCGCGAACAAATTGAAAAAGCCGGCCTTATCCCCAGCGGCATCAACCCGGCATCGGATCTGGTCGAAGTGGTGGAGTTAAAAGACCATCCCTGGTTTATTGGGGTTCAATTCCACCCGGAATTAAAAAGTACGGTAGAAAACCCGCATCCGCTTTTTGTCTCTTTCATCAAAGCAGCCAAAGAATTCAAGTTCAAAAAAACGGAAGCACTACACGCTGTTGGTGTGGAGTGATGCAGCATATTACAAGCAACGGATACTTTTTTATGAAATACAGACGCCTGGCTGCTTTGCCATGCTCCTGCAAAGTGCTTTGATTTTTTCGGCGAGGGCAATTATGAAACCCTGCGTTTTGAACGCGCTAAGCGGCGTCTGACAAAAAACGTAAAAAGAAGCTAACAATTTGTATAGCCCGTCGAATATGGAATTTATTTCAAAAACAAGCTGTGTTTTTATTACATTTGCCACTGTTATTGAAAAACGTTGACACGCCTGAACATGATAAAAAAACACCTGCCTTTATTGACCGGGATGTTATTTGCATTCCTTTTTTCCGCCTGTGAAAAAGAGCCGGCACCCACTCAAACGGAAGACAGTCGTTATGACCACTTGCTGATGGGTAACCCAAGTGACGCTCAACCTGAAGAAGCCGAAGAAGAAAATTACCTCATTGAATTGCCGCAATACGTACTGTCCTACAGTCGCTCCAAAGGCACACCCAACTGGGTCAGTTGGTACCTGAACGAACAATGGGTAGGTGAAGCGCCGCGCCAGGATGATTTCCGCGCTTATGAAAATCTGCCCGATGGCTGGTACCCGGTTGATTATTACGATTACAATTTCAGCCTCACCGGTTTTAACCGCGGACACAATTGCCCTTCTGCCGACCGGACGGTGACGCAATCTGATAATTCCGCAACTTTTTATATGATCAACATGATCCCGCAAGCGCCGGAACACAACAGTGGGTTATGGGCAGATATGGAGTCATATTCCCGCGAATTAGCCTACCGGGGCAACGAAGTGTACACCATCATGGGCGTTGCCGGCAAAGGCGGTACTGGCGACAATGGATACCGGGAAAAAATTGCAGGGGGCAGGGTCACCGTGCCTCGCTATATTTGGAAAGTACTGGTTGTGATTCCGGAAGGCGTAGGCGATGTAGAACGCGTGGATGAAGAAACCCGTATCATTGCTGTCTGGACGGAAAATAAAAACAGCGCCAACTCGAGGCCCTGGCAGGATTACCGGGTCTCCATTGACGACATCGAAGCAGAAACCGGCTTCGATTTATTGTCGGCGCTACCGGAAGCGATACAGGAAGTCGTTGAAGCAAAAGTTGATAACGTTCGAATTAATTAGTGTCTGTCTTTAGAGTCCGATAACTGCGTTGTATTTTGACCCAAAACTGGTCATTTACGCGAGTAAACTCCCATTTTTAGGGCAAAACACGCCTTGTTCTCGAACTCTAAAGAACAAACACGGGACTAAATAGACAGACACTAATTAGTGCTTTAGAGTCCGATAGAAAAGGCAAAATTATGCTTAGTAATAAAGAAATCGCAAAAGCTTTTCAATTGCTCGGCAACATTATGGAGTTGCACGGGGAAAATCCCTTTAAAATTCGCTCTTACCAAAATGCTTATATCTCGCTGCGCAAAACGGAGCGTCCGCTCTCGGAAATAAGCGATGCAGAAATTGCAGCGATCAAAGGTGTAGGCGATAATATTGCTGCCAAAATCAGAGAATTGCTAAATACCGGACTGATGGCGGCATTGGAAAAATACAAGGCCACTACACCCGAAGGCGTTCAGGACATGCTGACCATCAAAGGCTTTGGGCCAAAAAAAGTGTTGGCAGTATGGAAAGAATTGGGTGTGGAAACAGCCGGCGAATTGTTATATGCGGTAAACGAAAACCGATTGGTTGAACTGAAAGGATTTGGCCCTAAATCGCAGGAAGAATTAAAAAAACTATTGGAGTACTTCCTGCGATCAAAGGATAAATTCCACTATGGCAGCTTGTACCCGACCGCCAGGAAATTATTGCAACAATTGTCCGCACAATTTCCGGACGCCAAAGTCAGCCTCTGCGGCCCGATGCGGCGCTGCGAAGACATCGTGGAGCGCATAGAAATCCTGTTGGGCTGGAACGGCGAAAAAGAAGCGCTGCTCCAATTGCCGTTTCTACAGGAAACAGCTTCTCAGGAGTACGGCATCAGCGGAAAAACAGTAGAAGAAGAATTGCCGGTTTCTGTTTTTCACTGCCCGGCTTCGGCATTCGGATCCAAATTGTTCCGCTACACTGGCAGCACCGAATTTTTGGAAGCTTTTGTCGCCCGGTTTCCGGGGTTGGATTTTAAAGACCTGCCGGAAGAACGCCTTGTTTTTGAAAAAGCCGGAATTGGGTTCATCGAACCGGAATTGCGCAGCGAAGCCTGGTCGTTAAGTATCTCCAAACAGCCGAAACTCATAGAAGCCTCCGATATCCAAGGCGTCATCCATACCCACACCACTTACAGCGACGGGCAGCATACCCTCCGCGAAATGGCGCTGCATGCCAAAGCGCTGGGTTACGGCTACATCGGGATTACAGATCACTCCAAAGCGGCTTTTTATGCCAACGGCCTTCAACCGGAACGCGTTTTGCAGCAAATGGCTGAAATTGATCACCTAAATTTAGAACTAGCCCCTTTCCGCATTTTTAAAGGCATCGAAAGCGACATCCTGAGCGATGGTTCTTTGGATTACGAGGAAGGTGTGTTGAAGCAATTCGACTTCATTATTGCATCTGTGCATTCCAATCTGCGCATGGACGAAGAAAAAGCGACCCGCCGTTTGTTAGCCGCCATTGAAAACCCCTATACAACGATCCTGGGCCACCCTACTGGCAGGCTCCTGCTTTCTCGTCCGGGTTATCCGATTGATCATAAAAAAGTAATTGACGCCTGCGCGGCTAACCGGGTGGCCATCGAAATCAATGCAAGCCCCTACCGGCTCGATCTCGACTGGCGCTGGATTCCTTACGCGCTGGAAAAAGGCGTCCTGCTCAGCATCAATCCCGATGCGCACAGCAAAGAAGGAATGGGCGATATCCTCTATGGCGTTTATGCTGCACGAAAAGGCGGATTAATTGCCGAATGCTGTCTAAACACACGCGATGCTGCTGGTTTTCAAGAATTAACAGCTCGTTAACAATCATTGAATGCCCATTAACAGGGCATTCTTAGCCTTCTCAATATCTTTGCACGGTCAGCGGTGTAAAATTATGAACAAAATCAATTAATTTTGCGCCGCTTTTCGGCAACTAATTTTTTGTAACTTAAAAATGACTTCTGATATGTTGAGGACTTTCAAAACGACAATCATGGCTGTAGCGGTGCTGGTTGCACTGTCAAGCTGCCAAAACTCCAGCAGCGACGTTCGTGATGCTGCCCGCCAGAACATCGAAAATACAGGTGTTCAACCGGCTAACCCGAATGCTGCTGGTGATCCTAATGCACAAACACCGGATCCTGCTGCAGTTCCGGTACCAAGTGGCCCAACCACGACCATGGAATTCGCAGAAACTACGTTCGATTTCGGTACGGTTCAGGATGGTGAAAAAGTTTCCCATACCTACAAATTCAAAAATACCGGCTCCGAGCCGCTGGTGTTTGCGGACGCGAAAGGCAGCTGTGGTTGCACCGTTCCGAAGTGGCCGCGCGAGCCGATTGCTCCGGGTGCCAGCAGCCATGTTACGGTAGAATTTGATTCTAAAGGCAAAGGAGGCAAACGCAACCAGAAAGTGACGATCACGGCAAACACCAACCCGCCGCAGAGCTTCCTCTATCTGACGGGCGAAGTAGCTGGCGGTGCTGCACCGACGACATCACCGGAGATTAAAGTGAATCAATAATTTTCCCGAAGGCAGAGGTAACACCTTCTAAAAAAGGTGTTACCTCTTTCTTCTCTCCAACTTTCTTTAGTAAAGAGGTAACACCTTCTAAAAAAGGTGTCACCTCTTTCTTCTCTCCAACTTTCTTTAGTAAAAAGGTAACACCTTCTAAAAAAGGTGTCACCTAATAAAAAAGCCCCCCGGAATTGACTTCGAGGGGCTTTTTTGTTTTAAAGGGTTTGCCTGTTTTGAGGCAGCCCCTTTCATGCACTGGTTGTGTTACCCTTTGAAATAAGAATCCGGATTCGTTCCTCCGCCACTTATGACTTCGAGGCGGCGCTTGAACTCATTCGACTTTTCCAGATCGTCGCGGCGGGCGAAGATTTCCTTCAGGGCCGTGAGCGTGCTGATGTCGTTTGGATTCAAAGCTTCGCAACGCTGGAAGTAAGGCAATGCCAGATCGAACTGAGCAGTGATTTCTTTCTTCTTTTCGTTGTACTTTTTCAGCCCGTCTTTCGTGTAGTCGTCGGCTAATTTATTCAACTCCAGCGTCATAGCAGCTGCCTTATTGTAATAAAGGGCACCGAGGCTGTAGATGGCGTCGAAATATTTAGGGTCTTTCTGCAGCGACTGCTCATAATAATGCTTAGCACTATTGAAGTATTCATCTTTAAGTCCATTACAACCTCCTGAACAGCATTCTCTTGCCACATAAATTTTGCGACCGTTGGTGTTGACATAGTAACACCCTCCTTGAGGTCCTTCCTGGAATTTCCTGTCTGAGGTGGCTGAAAGATTCTTTTTACCTTCCTCTTGATAAAGGTTGTCGAAAACGTTACCCAAAGTAGTGTAAAGCGAGATGTTATCAGGTTCTTTTTCAATCGCCTCCTGGAGTTCGCCGATCAGCTCATCCAACTTGCCCAATTTCAGGAAGTGATTGATTTCCGCAAACAAGAGGGAGATGTCGTCTCCGTATTTTTTACGGCCTTCTTCCAAGAATTTGTAAGCGGCTGCAACTGCGGCTTCGTCTTTTACATCGGCAGGCATTTTCATTTTGTACATCGCTTCGTAGATGGCCGCTTTATCATAGCCCAGGCTGTACAGCTTTTCAAAACACGTGCCTGCTTCTGCCGTTTTATTCGCATTCAAAGCGGCAAGGCCCGTGATGTAAAGCTGGTCGTTGTAAGCCTCCGGCGTATCCAACGAACTTTTCTGGTCGTTGGCTTTCAGCGTTTCATGGGTCTCAATCAATGCATTGAAATGGTCGAAAGCAGCGCCAAAGGCCTTGTCTTCATAAGCATAAATGCCCAGGTTGTAGAGGTTCGGTTGCGCAGTCATCAAACCTTTCATGACGTCTTTTTTCTCGTAGCTTTTCTGGGCAAGGGTCAATGCTTTTTGAAAAGCCATCGCTGCCTGTAGTGCGGGATTTTCAACTTTCGGCAAATCATTCACGTTACCCAATCCCACTTGTTTGACCGTGACGATTTGCGAAGCAATCTCGTTGTAAATTTCACCTTTTTTGATCCAGGTTTCCGCCAGCGTATTGGTCATCTCTGAGCCAGTTGCCACCTCAATGGCATCTACAGCCTCTTTGAGTTTGGCCTTGTTGTTGGATGGATCCAAATAGTAGGTTGAAAGCGCTCTTCCGGCATTTTTAAGTTCCTTTTTAGGATCTTGTGCCTGGGCTGTCCCTGCAAAGAGCACCATAACTGTTAAACCAAAAAACAGTCTTTTCATGATGTGAAGACGTTTGTGTTAAATAAAATTTCGCAAATGAGACGAGGATACCCCTTCCGGGTCATCCATTTTTTTGTTAAAATATTCATATTTCAAGGTTAAAGTAGAAAGGTTAAAGGTTAAAGTAGCGAGACCGTATCAATATTGAATACGTACCTTACTTTATCCTTTCCACTTTATCCTTTAACCTTGATCATAACTTCCAATTTTCAAATCCTCAAATTACTCCGTGCCTTCCACTTCCGTCTCTTCAATCCCATTCCCGTTCTCTTCATCCTCCGTATGCGGCACAACGGCTACATCTGCAATTGAATCGTCGTCGTCCAAACGAATGACGCGCACCCCCTGCGTAGCCCTTCCAAGCACGGGAATATCGCTCACCGGCATTCGGATGATGATTCCGGATCGGTTCGTAATCATCAGATCTTCTTCGTCCTTCACCGCTTTAATAGCCATAACAGCCCCGGTTCTTTCAGTGACGTTCATATTTCTAACGCCTTTTCCGCCACGATTTGTCAGTCGGTAGTCGTCAAAATCTGAACGCTTGCCATTTCCTTTTTCTGAAACGACCAAAATGGTTGCACTTTTGTCGTTCGGATCAAGGCAAACCATGCCGACAACTTCGTCGCGCCCGCTGTTTTCCAGCGTCACACCCCGAACCCCGGCAGCAGAGCGCCCCATAGAACGCACTTTGGTTTCATTGAAACGAATGGCGTTTCCGCTTTTCGTAGCAATGAAAATTTCGCTGTCGCCTGTTGTTAACTTGGCTTCCAGCAACTGGTCGCCTTCGTTGATCAGGATGGCGTTGATACCGCCAGCGCGTGGCCGGGAATAGGCCGCCACCGGCGTTTTCTTGATCACGCCTTTACGGGTACAGAAAAGGATGAAATGGTTGTCCACAAATTCGCGGTCAGTCAGGTCTTTAATGATGATGTAAGCCTTGACCTTATCGTCTTTGGGGATGGACAGAATGTTTTGGATGACCCTGCCACTGGAGGTTTTATTGGCTTCCGGCACTTCATAAGCGCGCAACCAGTAGCACCTGCCCTGCTCCGTAAAGAACAGGAGGTAGTTGTGGTTGGTGGCAATAAACATGTGCTCTACAAAATCTTCATTCCTGGTTTTTGCGCCCATAGAGCCGCGTCCGCCACGCCCTTGTGTACGGTATTCGATGACCGGGGTTCGTTTGATATAGCCCAGGTGGGAAATCGTAATCACCACCTCCTCGTTTTCGATGAGGTCTTCAATGCTGATTTCACCGTCTTCGTAGTTGATCTGCGTTCGACGGTCGTCCCCGTATTTTTCGCGGATTTCGGTCAACTCCTGCTTGATGATGCCGCGTTGGATCTCTTCACTGGCCAAAATCTCTTTGTACTCTTCAATTCTGCGGCAAACCTCGTCATATTCCTGCTGGATCCCGTCGCGTTCGAGGCCGGTCAGTTTCTGCAGGCGCATTTCTAAGATGGCCTTGGCTTGTGCGTCGGAAAGCACATTGCCCTCGATCAGTTCGTATTCTTCCGATTTGGCTTCTTCAATGAGTTGTCCAAATTTCGACCAGAATGCCTCTTTGTCCTCAATGAATCCGCCCTGCATCAGCCCCTCTTTCGCTTCTTCAGCTGTTTTTGAAGCGCGAATGAGCGTAATGACCTTATCTATGTAGTCCAAAGCGATCAGCAAGCCCACCAGGATGTGCGCGCGTGCAATGGCCTTTTTTAAATCAAATTGAGTGCGCCGAACAATGACTTCAATGCGAAATTTGATAAACTCGCGGATGAAATCTTTGAGGTTGAGGGTCACCGGACGACCATTGACCAAGGCAATGTTGTTGACGCCGTAAGAACTTTGCAAAGGCGTATATTTGTAAAACTGGCTCAAAATCACGCTCGCAAGGCCGTCGCGCTTGATTTCTACCACCACCCGAACGCCTTCGCGCGACGATTCGTCCCGGATATCGTGGACACCTTCGATCTTTTTGTCATTGACCAATTCGGCCATTTTTGCTACCAGCATGGCCTTATTGACCTGGTAGGGGATTTCCGTGATGATGATGACCTCCCGACCGCTGTAATCGTTCTGGATTTCGGCTTTACCCCTTACGACTACGCGTCCTCTGCCAGTCTCAAAACCCTCTTTGACTCCGCTGTAGCCATAAATAATCCCCCCCGTAGGAAAATCGGGGGCTTTGATGAACTGCATCAATTCCTCGATCGTAATGTCGGGATTGTCCACCGTGGCCACAATGCCGTCCACTACTTCCCGGAGGTTGTGCGGCAGGATATTGGTCGCCATCCCCACTGCGATACCGGAAGCGCCATTGACCAATAAGTTGGGCAGTTTCGCCGGCAATACCGTTGGCTCTTCCAGCGAATCGTCGAAGTTGGGCGCAAAATCCACCGTATCCTTATTGATATCGGCGAGCATTTCGTCACTGATGCGGGCCAGGCGTGCTTCAGTGTAACGCATGGCCGCCGGGCTGTCTCCATCCATTGAGCCAAAGTTACCCTGACCATCCACCAAAGGATAGCGCAAGGACCAGTCCTGAGCCATCCGCACCATGGTATCATAAACAGAGGAGTCTCCGTGCGGGTGGTACTTACCCAACACTTCCCCGACAATACGAGCCGATTTTTTGTGAGACTTGCTGGGGCTGAGTCCTAATTCGGACATCCCGTACAATACCCGCCGGTGAACAGGCTTTAGCCCGTCTCTGACATCTGGCAATGCTCTGGCTACGATAACCGACATTGAATAGTCAATGTAGGCCGACTTCATCTGATCCTCTATATTGACAGAAATAATCCTTTGATTGGAAGACATTGAGTATTATTTGCTTATTTAGTCAAAACAATTGATGCAATACTGCATTTGATTAAGGAATGCAAAGGTAGAAAAAAGGGTGGAATTTTTGCGATACCTCCCTCGTCAAAACTACTATCTTTGCGCGCCGCTCCTATAATCAGCAAACACGTCCCGTTCATGGCAAAAGAAACCGTCAAACCTTACGACGCCGATAGCAGTAAAAAGAGTCAGGTGTCGAGTATGTTCAATAAGATTGCGCCCTACTATGACTTCCTCAACCGCTTCCTTTCCTTAGGCATTGATACCATTTGGCGCAAAAAAGCAATCGCTCAGCTCCGGGATAATCCGCCCAATACCGTACTCGATGTGGCGACCGGCACAGCAGATGTAGCGCTTGCCCTGGCGAAAACTTTTCGCCCCCAACGCATTGTGGGATTGGATATTTCAGCGCAAATGCTGAAAATTGGCCGCACCAAAGTACACAAACAACAATTGGACGAGGTAATCGAACTGATCGAAGGAGATTCCGAAAATTTGCCTTTTGCAGACAATACGTTCGACGCCATTACCGTTGCTTTTGGAGTCAGAAACTTTGAAAACTTGGAAAAAGGATTGTCGGAAATGCAGCGGGTTTTGAAAAGTGGCGGTAAGCTGGTGGTGCTGGAGTTCTCCAGGCCGCGGATCTTCCCTTTCAAGCAGTTGTTCCAGTTCTATTTTAAAAACATTCTTCCCGTCATCGGCAGAATTACATCCAAAGATCCAAGGGCTTACAGCTATCTTTACGAATCGGTTCAGGCGTTTCCTGAGGGCAAAGAATTTCTGGATATTTTATCAAAAACAGGGTATCACGCCCATCGTTGCATCCCTTTAACATTCGGAATATGTTCCATTTACGTGGCAAAAAAATAATGTTCGCGCTGCTCCCGGCGCTTTTTGTCGTTTCCTTCGCACAGGCACAGCGCTACAGCGGCGGCAACTACAATTTTTATAACTTTGAAAAAAAGGCCTACTACTTCGGCATCACGTTGGGTAGGAATACCTCTTCTTTCAAGCCATTTCGCTCCAAAGAGTTTTTGCTAAACGATACGATCATCGGCATCGAAAGCATCAGCGGCCCCGGGTTCAACCTCGGTATTGTGACCAACCTGAAGATTGGGGACTATTTCGATTTCCGCTTCACCCCCACCCTGTCTTTTGCCGAGCGCAATATTCGCTACAACAAAGACAGCCGGTTTTCCAATTTCAGCCAGCGAAGCATCGAGCAGGTACTGGTAGAAATGCCGTTCCAATTCCGTTATAAATCAGCACCCTACCGCGATTTTCGCCTTTTCGTCACCGCCGGAATCAAATATTCCTTCGATGTAGCGAGCGATTCTCGTACCCGTCAGGCTGGAAATATCGTCAAAATTGCGCCCAACGACTTTGCCGTGGAATACGGTGCCGGCATCCAGTTTTTCTTCCCTTATTTTATCTTTTCACCGGAGTTTAAAATGTCGAACGGCATTGGCAACATCCTTATTTACAACGACAACATCGAGGAATCAACGGTATTGGATAAGATTTTGTCCAGAACTTTTACGATTTCTCTGCACTTTGAAGGGTGATTACTTCGTGTCTGTCTTTATAGTCCGATAACTGCGTTATGTTTAGCCCCAAAATCGGTCATTTACGCGAGTAAACTCCCGTTTTTGGGGCTAAACATGCCTTGTTCTCGAACTCTAAAGAGCAGACACCCGACTAAATGAGTCCGATAACTGCGTTGTATTTTGCCCCAAAACTGGTCATTTACGCGAGTAAACTCCCGTTTTTGGGGCTAAACATGCCTTGCTCTCGAACTCTAAAGAGCAGACACCCGACTAAATGAGTCCGATAACTGCGTTATGTTTAGCCCCAAAACTGGTCATTTACGCGAGTAAACTCCCGTTTTTGGGCTAAACATGCCTTGCTCTCGAACTCTAAAGAGCAGACACCCGACTAAATGTAGCTGCGTTACGTTCGGCCTAAGCTAGATGGACACGGAGTCTCGCGGAGTAAACACGAAGTCTCACGGAGTGGCTTTACTCTGCGAGACTTCGTGTTTACTCCGTGAAACTCCGTGTTATAAGAATTTCGGACGCCTCGCGTCCTCTTATTGGACTTTTACATGACCGCTGAAGCTCAGACACCGACTCTAAAAACAGATACTATTTAAATACCTTGATGGATTCAATCAAATCAGGAAAAAACACCCCGAATTCTTCCTGCAATGCTGGCATGTGGTGCTGTAAACTCTCTACCGCGCCATCCAAATGGGTGGGTGCCGACACGTAGTGCCGCATGCGTTCAAACGCAAAATCAAGTCCCTCGAAGGTTCCGTATTTCAACAGCCAGTTGTCAGAGATCATGCGTTCCAGGCGCTGGGCGACCGGCTCGGGCATCAAATCGGTGTAGCGCAACAATACGGCATAAGCCCGGTTCGCAAACTCATGTAACGGTTCCTGGCTGTATTGCGCCCAGTTTTGCGTCAGCAAATGGTCGTAATAGACATCCATCAGCACCGCTGCGTACTTGTGATGTTCGGGGTAAAGCCTGCGCACCCCTTGCAAAACTGCAGGATGCTGATCCGTATACGTATCTATATGGCGGTGCAGTTTGACGCCTTCCCGGATGGCTGCGGGAAGGGCCTGAACTTGCTTATTCCGCAAAAAATCCCCCAGAAAGTTGCCGACAATCCAGCCTTCGTTGTCGCCGGAAAGAAAAGTATGTGCGAGAAAATTCATGCTAATTTGAAAATTTAAAATAACAAATAAACCTCAAGAACGGTTAACGACGGTACAAAAACCGATTAATTCCCGATAAATTGCGCTGTGGGCCAGCAATTCCGGATTACCGAGTATGATAATCTGCTCGCGCGCGCGGGTCAACGCCACATTTAGCTTGCGGTCAATGCCTTCGTCTGAAAGGGAACTCAGGATATTCAATTGATGCAACGTATTCGTACACAGCGAGATAATGATGATGTCGCGCGCACCACCCTGGTAGCGCTCTACGGTATCCACCGTGATTTGGTCTGGGTCGAACCCGCTTTGAGCCAAAGTCTGCCGAATGCGGGCAATCTGGGCTCGATAAGGCGTAATGACGCCAATGCTCCCCGGATGAAAAAATTTTCCGGTAGTTTTATAATGTCCGAACAGGTAATGCACTAAATCAGCAACGGCATCCGATTCGTAAACATTCACTTTTTGAATGGCACCACGCTCATCCACCGGGGTTGGAATAAAAATAGCACGGGCACTGAAAATTTGTGAATACCAGCCATTTTCAACGACAAGCGCATCGAGCGGCGCGACCTGCCTATCGTAGCCCCACACTGCTGAAGGCAAAATTTGCAGGGTCTTTTCGTAAAAAAAGCGATTTGGAAAATCCATAATGGCCTCGTGCATCCGTCCCTGGTGGCTGAGCTGCGCGTAAGCGTGCGCCCATCCGTTTTGCAGGCAACGCTTGTACAGGCGTTCAAAAAGCGACTGCCGGAGGTTGTTGAGTCCGATAGCCTGCAAATCAGCGTCGGGCACCGCAGAAACCGCTTCGTCCTGCGATACCACTGCGGGCAGTTGTTTGTGGTCGCCAATGAGCGCAAACCACGGGAAATTTGGCAACAAACCCACCAGCGAGGGTTCCAATATCTGCGAAGCCTCGTCAATTATTGCCCGGTGAAAGGTTTTCAGTTTGAACAACTCGGGCTTTCCGGCCACCGATGCCACCGTGCCAACCAAAATACGGCAATCGTTGATCAAAGCCTTCAACTCCGCCCTTGTCGTCAGCTTTTCAATATTTGCATCGAACAAGCGCTCGTGAAAACGACTTTCTGTGGCGTATCGCGACCCGATTCGCAGGTATTGATCGCGCATGTGTTCTCCGATGCTTTCGATGGCTTCGCAAATTTCGTCCACTGCACGGTTGGTATAAGCCAAAACCATCAGGTTATCGCCCGTGTGTTCAAAAAAATGACCGACCATGCTGCGCAGCATCACGCTGGTTTTGCCGGTTCCGGGCGGCCCCCAGAGCAGGAAATAATCTTTAGAAGCCAATATTTTTTGAAAAATAGCCCCTTGTTCCGGCGTCATACCTGCGGGTGAAGCCCCCAATTCGCTATCCTCAACTGCTTCCGGTGCGCGCAAGCCCAATATCAATTCTTTTTTTGGACGATCCACGCCCGCGAACGCAAACAAGCCGCGGTATTGCGCATTAAAACTGCTGTCCAACAAGTCGTGTTCGATACTCCAAAACGGCGTTTTTTCTAAGAGCGCCGCGTTGCGCTGGCGGGAGCGAAGGCGCACCAGGATTTGCTCGCGCCTGATTTCCACAATCGTACATTTCAACACCTGGTTGCGCAATGCAGCCTGGTCATCCGGATCCCGGCCTGGGTACAACACGGCGATGTCGCCTACCCGGAAATTGGCCAACTCCGGCGTCCGTTCCGTTCGGGCGAGCCCCAGTAACGGTTCTTCTTCGCCTGCCTTGTTCATTCGTACTTCCAAAAAGTCGAGGATATCAAAGCTTTCACGTTTCTGATCGCGGGAATTGCGCCAAAGCATCGCCTGACCATTGAGGTTTTCAACGCCCTCCACCCCGGTTTTTGCTAAACGGTGTTCCCGCGCAATGAACCCGGAAAATGCGATAAAATATTTTCGTTCGAGGTCGTTCATGCCTTCGTAAACCGCAGAAAAAGCGTTGAGGTCGCGCCGCAAAAAAGTCTGATTGCCGGGGCATTGGTCGCCGGTGAGTTGGCCAAACAGCCGCCGCCCCTGCTCCGGCAAGGGCGCATCTCCTGTTCCCAGTGCTGCTAAGGCGTACTCCAGTCCCAGTATGCTGTTGCGCAATTGCAGGGCTTCGTATTGCTGCACTTTCACGGTGGGCGCATAGCGCAGCGGGCGCTCTTCTACTCCCGAATAAAGAATGTAGCACATCGGGTCGGGGGGCGTGCCAAAGGTGGAGCGCACCAGCAGGTCATAAAGCAGGGTTTGGGTAAAATGGCTGTGGTTGATGCCATAAACATTGGGCTTGAAAATTTTCCCGCTTTTTAATTCGACAATGGCCGTGCGCGGTTGTGTCCCTTCCGACTGTCGGTAAAAAACGTCCAAACGCCCCTGCAAGCCATAGGTTTCGGAATAAAAAGAAGGTTCCACAAAACAATCCGAGGTCGAAATGTCCTGCTCGGCAAAAACCTGTTCCAGCACTTGCCGGAGGTTGGTGTAATGTTTTTGCGATAAGCCCATCATATCCACCACTTCCCGGTCGTTGAACAAGCAAAACCCCAAAGGGTTGAGGCGGAAAACACGGCTTTTCAGTTCTATGTAGGTCGTATCGGGCTGGGTAATCAGTTCATCCAAATAAAAATTGGCGATATTACCGAGCATCAGACTGGGCGTGGTTTCTTTTGGCAAAAATTTATCTAAGAGGTACTGCCAGGGAAAAGGGGTTCCGTCGAGTACGCTGCCAGCAATGGCCGATACGTCCACCAAGTGGTCTGGAGCGAAAACAAAAGCGCGTGGTCGGTAAATGCCATCGGCGCCGATTTCCACGTCCAGCAGGTTAATGGTTACCGGAAAACCAAAAACGGCGCGCAGGTTTTTGATGCCCGGCGTGAACGGTTCGTTCCGGTCGGCAATATGGTATTGCACCCGCACGGTTTCTTCCGGCGCTTCTTCGTCCCGTGCGATTAATTGCGTTTTTTCTACGTCTTCCTCCAGGATCAACACCCGGGCTTTACTTCGGAAAGATTTGATGGCGTTGGGTGCGAAATCAACCGACCAGCGAACAGGCAGCAGCGTTGCCAATGCAGGGGGAATGGCCGAACCGGACAGTGCTTCCAGGGCAACCGCCGTCGCTTTCAACCCTAATTGCAGCAAATCGGGCGCTGGAAATTTTGGTTGGTTCGACACGCCGCATTTCCGAAAGGTATGCAGGTAGTATTGCAGGCTTTTGTCCAATTGCCATTTGTGGCAAATGTAGGCTAAGCGCGCAAACAAGGTGGCAAATTGCAGGCGTTCGGTTTTGGTGGCTTCAAGTAATACGGCTAAAAATAAGCGATGTGCCTCTCCGATCCTGATTGTCAGGTCTTTATCCTTTTGTACCGCGATTTTTTCCAATTCGCGGTACAAAAGAAGCGCTGTTTCCGGGCGAATCGCCTTCATTGTCTTTTTAGATATTAGACTTGTTGCGACGGGAATCATCGCGGGGTAGGAATGGCTCTTTTTTGTACACTCATCACCTTTTTTTCGTCACAGAACAGGGCTATGATCCTCAAAAAACGCTTTGATTGGTCAAAAAATAGCTCATTCCTCCCACCACGCTGACCCGTCGCAACAAGTCTATTAGAAAAACGGGGAGTATGCTACCTGTCAGAATTGGTAACGAATCTACAACATTTTTACTGCATGGGAAAGTCTGAGGGCGGATGGTTGAGTTGGTTCGTGTTATTTGACGCCCAACCGGTATATCAAGCTTTAGCTGAATGGATTGCCCATTCTGACATCAAAAACAGAAATAATGGTAATTGAGTTTTTCCCAACTTCGTAAACCAAAGCTACATTTTTCGTGACAACGCAACGGCGAAATTTAGGGAACCTTCTTGCTGGCGGGCAGAAATGCTTAAATTGGCGGAAATTGGCAATAAGGGCATTCATCTTGTCATCCAACTTCAAGACAGCGTCGGTTGAATTTCGGTAAGTTTGTTCCAGGATTTCCAGATAATCATCTTTGGCGGCAAGGGTGATATCAACTTTTATCATAAAAAAAGAAGGTTATTGGGGTCGAATTTTTTGCCCTGCTTTTTGCTGAACGGCTTCCCATGAAACCACTTTGCCTTCTAACGCCTGAGCAGTTCCAGTTTCAATTTCCCCTTTTTCTTCTTCTGAAATCATATCCCACCAATCCACTTCTTCATCGCGTAGAGAAGCAAACATGGCTGCAATTTGTTCGAGGATAACAGGGTCGTCGGTTTCTACCACCATCCTGTGAAGATTATTTTTCAGATCGCTGGTACTCATTGTATTCAAAATATGAAAATGAATCTATTGTACAAACCTACAAAAAAACATCGCTTTTTGCAAGGTGACTCCCCTTGTCTTATTTTTTTAGCGTTACCGGTTCAGGAAAGCCTGAATGCCAATGGTCAATCCAATGAGGGTGACGCCGCCGCCAAAGTCAAAAGCAAAGGCTGGTTCCAATGCAACGCCGTCGTTCAGGAAAAGGGAATACCCAAAGGCGCCGCCAAACCGGGTGGAACTGGCGGCGCTGTCGAATCCGTCCAAATTCGTGCTGGTAAAGTTCAGATTAGCCTGTAAGAACAGTCCTTTCAAAACGTAATAGCGCGCGAAAAGTCCCAGACCAAACTGTGAAAACCCTTCCCCTGCCGCCACGCCAATATTGGCACCGATAGCCAAGTCGTCCTCAACAAAAAAAGCAGTCCGAGCCCATTTGCCCGAACTGCTTTTCCCGAAAAGACCGCACGCCGGTCTTCCTTCCTTTTGCAGAAGCTTTGTTTACTGCCCGCCGGAAACGCGGATAATGTACTTTTCGACGTCTGCCGCTGCAGGAGAATCGGGGTAGTCCTTTTTGATGCTTTCATAAGCAGCTTTGGCTTCCGCCAGATTGCCGTTCTTTTCGTGCAACATGCCGACCTTTTTCAGGTAGTAAGACGCGATAACCTCATTATCCGTTTCTTTCGCTGCATCCTGATACAGGCTCATGGCTTTGGTCAAGTCGCCTTTTTCACCGTAGGCATCGCCGAGTGCGCCGGATTTCATGGCAGGCGTGATTTCGCCGGCTGCATTAAAATCTTCCAGATAGGAAATGGCCGCATCGAACTGGCCAAGTTGCAGGTAGCAAAGTCCTGCGTAATATTTGGACAGATTGCCTGCTTTGGAGCCGCCATAGTTGTCTATGACGTCCAAGAATCCACTGTAACCGCCGCCCGGGTTAGTGAGGGCTAATTTGAAAGAATCTTTTTCAAATTGCACTTGTGCCTGGAACATCTGCTCCACTGCATCCCGCTGGCGCGGGTCGGAAACAAAATTTTTATATAGAAAAATGCCCAAGGCGACTACGACGAGTCCGCCGACGAGTCCAAATACCAAAGTGCGATTCTTTTCCAGAAAACTCTGGGCCTGACTGCTGACTTCTACAAGGTTCAATAACGTTTCGTCCCCTTTCTTCTGATTGCTCTTCCTGGTTGACATGGCTTGTTTTTGAATAAGTTTGAAAAAAAGCGACGCAAAAATAAAAGTTTGTTTCACATTATTATAGCAATGACAGACCTTTGTGTCCGAAGTAATCTTTCCACCATCAATAAATGCTGCTACAACATGAGCAATACCAGCAAAACAAGATTCAAAACGGGCGTCATTTGGGGCGATGAACTGGCAGATTTGCTGCAATACGCCAATGAAAATGACTTCGCGATGCCCGCAGTCAACGTCATAGGCACCAACTCGATCAACGCCGTCCTGGAAACGGCTCGTGAAGTAAATTCACCGGTCATGGTTCAATTCTCCAACGGCGGCGGCAGTTTTTTCGCCGGCAAAGGACTTTCCAATAAAGACCAGGAATCGTCCATACTCGGTTCCATTTCGGGTGCTATGCACGTACATACAATGGCGGAAGCTTATGGGGTGACCGTGGTATTGCATACTGACCACTGCGCCAAAAGCCTGTTGCCCTGGGTGGATGGGCTGCTCGATTTTGGCGAACGTTTTTTTGCAGAACGTGGCAAACCGTTGTTCAGCTCCCACATGCTGGATCTTTCTGAAGAGCCCCTTCACGAAAATGTGGAAATCTGCGAGCGCTACCTCCAACGCATGGATAAGCTGGGCATGACCCTCGAAATCGAGCTGGGCGTCACCGGCGGCGAAGAAGACGGCGTAGACAACTCCGAAGTAGACAACGCCAAGCTGTATACGCAGCCCGAAGAAGTTTCCTATGCATACGAGCACCTGAGCAAAATCAGCAAGCGCTTCACCATTGCGGCGGCTTTCGGCAACGTACACGGCGTATACAAACCCGGTAATGTGCAGTTGCAACCGGTGATCCTCAAAAACTCGCAGGAGTTCGTGAAAGCCAAATTCAATACGGGCGACAACCCGATCAACTTTGTTTTCCACGGCGGCTCGGGGTCTTCCCGCGAAGAAATCCGCGAAGCCATCCGCTACGGCGCGGTGAAAATGAACATTGACACCGACATGCAGTGGGCGTTCTGGGAAGGCATCCACGATTACTACGAAGCCAAACGCGGCTACCTGCAAGGGCAAATCGGCAACCCGGAAGGCGAAGACAAGCCCAATAAAAATTACTACGACCCGCGGAAATGGCTGCGCGCTGGCGAAGAAAGCTTCATTGCAAGGCTGAAACATGCGTTTGAGGATTTGGATTGTATTGGGCGGAATGCCTGATTTCATAGTAGAGGTAAGCTGTCTCTTGCAATTTTGCGAGAGACAGCTTATACTTGAAAACGAAAACGAAACCTGTGGCGCGAGATATTTTTCATACCCTGGTTAAAGAAGCACTTGAGCATGAAGGATGGAGCATTACCCATGACCCTTTTCCACTGCACAATAGAAAAGAAGGTGGACTTCAAACTGATTTAGGGGCTGAAAAAATAATAACTGCGGAAAAAGGGTCTATTCGCATAGCAGTTGAAGTCAAAAGTTTTGTACACATTTCTATCCTTCATGATTTTTTACTTGCTGTTGGCTCGTATTACGTTTATCGAAAGATACTTTCCAAAAACGATCAGGATAGAACGCTCTATGTTGCTTTACCAGATTTCGTCTTCAATCGGAAAATCCGGTTTGTGTGGGCGCAAGAAGTTGTAGAAGATTTGGGGATGAAATTCATATTGTGCGACACGAGTCAAAAATCAATTACAGCATGGAAAGAATAGAATTTTTTCGCAAACCTATCATTCAGTCAATGACTGAGTACGCAGCATATCTTTCCGGGTCTAATTTACCCAAAGTTGAATACCAACTGGTTACAGACGAAAAGCATGACATATATCAACTCCTCGCTGTTGGATGGGAAAACAAAGAACGTATCTACTATGTCATTTTCCACGCCGATCTTATGCAGGGCAAAGTTTGGATACAGGAAGACAATACCGAGGATGGTTTTGCCAATTTGTTATTGGAAAAAGGTGTTGAAAAAAAAGAAATTGTACTTGCTTACTATCCTGATTACCATCGTCAGTATACCGAGTTTGCAGTAGCATAACTACAGATCAAAACAAGCTCAACTGCGGCGGCGCTTTCAACTGCCGGTGCAATTCCAAGTTGTAAGGCGTTGTTGATTTATCCTTGAAATACAGGCGTTTAGCTAATTCGTATTGCTGGCGGATCATCTCTGCGATATTGCCTTCGCCAGTCATCCGCGTTTTGAAGCGACTGTCGTTGAGTTGGCCACCGTGGCAATCGCGGATGCGGTTCAGCACGCGGTCGGCGCGGTCGGGCCTATTTTTTTCAATCCAATCTTTGAAAATTTCAGCAACATCGCCATTCAGGCGCACAACGGTGTAGTAAATGGATTGCGCTCCGGCTTCGGATACGGCTTTGGCCATTTCCAAGATTTCATGGTCGTTGAGGCCGGGAATGATGGGTGCCAGCATCACATTTACCGGGATGCCGTGCTGCGACAGGGTGCGGATGGCGCTCAGGCGACTTTTTACCGATGCTGTTCGCGGTTCCAAAGCGCGGCGCAGCGATTCGTCGAGCGTTGTGACGGAAATGGACACTTTCACCAACTGGCAGGAGGCCAATTGTGTCAACAAATCCAAATCCCTCAAAATCAGGCTGTTTTTGGTAATGATGCCCACCGGATGGCGGTGTTTCCACAAAACTTCGAGGATTTGCCGGGTAAGTTTCAGCTTCTTTTCGATGGGTTGATAACAATCGGTGTTCCCGGAAAGCATCACCGGCATGGGCTGCCAGTTGGGCTTCCGGATTTGTTCTTCCAACAACTGCGCCGCGTTGAGTTTGTACAGGATTTTTTGCTCGAATTCCATGCCGGCACTGTAACCCCAGTATGGGTGCGTGTTCCGGGCGTAACAATAGACGCAGCCGTGTTCGCAGCCTTGGTAGGGATTCATCGAATAGCCCATACCGATGTCGGGGCTTTCTACTTTGTTCAGGATGGTTTTGGGGTGGACTTCGAGGTATTCGGTTTTGAGGTCGCGCTCGTCTTCTTCCTCCACAACCGGTTCACTGTCGTAAATCATTTGCGCATAAGGCCCGGCAGGGTTGATCTGCGCGCCCCTACCCTTCCAGTAATTTGGTTGCGTGATTTTTGTCATACAAAAAGTTTTTAAATATCTTACAAAGATAAACTTTTTGTTTTTAAAACACAAGTTGCCTGTTCAAAAGTTACTAACAACTGAGGTGGGTCACAAAAAGCCGCTTTGGGATTGCCTCTGCATTATTGGGCGTATTGGCCGACCATGCCAGCATTGAATATGTGTTCCAGATATGTACCTTCCTGCCTTTAATCGGCATCGTTACCTGGCTTTTACCCAAACACCCAGCTCTACCGGCGGAATTAACGCCCGCTCCTGCGCCATACTGAACAACCGCTCGACCGCTATCCTGCCTTCTTCGCCCAAACCGAGTGTAAATTCGTTGACATACAGCCCGATGTGTTGGTACATCACCGCGACATCCATCTCCTGGGCATGCTCGCGCACGTAATCGAGCGACGCTGCCGGATGCGCCTGCGCGTAAGCCACGCTGCGGTGCAAGACCCGATCTACTTTTTGTTGGACTGCAATAGGCAAATTTCGGCGCACGGCGATGCCTCCAAGTGGAATGGGCAGCCCGGTGGTCTGTTCCCAATATTCGCCTAAGTCCATCAACTGAACCAACCCTTTTTCCTGAAAGGTGAAGCGGCTTTCGTGGATGATTAGTCCCACATCCGCACGCCCCGACAACACGTCGTTTTCAATGTCTGAAAACAAGCGTTCTTCTTTTAGTTTGGCATCCGGAAAAGCAATGCTGAACAGAAAATTAGCCGTGGTGTACTTCCCCGGGATAGCAATTTTTTTGCCGGCGATTTCGTCGTTGGGAATGGCTTCCTTAGCAATGAGCAGTGGCCCGCAATTGCGCCCCAGCGCGCTGCCGGAATGCAACAGGGCGTAGTTGTTCAACACGTGGCCCAGCGCATGGTAGCTCAGTTTGGTAATGTCTAATCGCTGTGCAAACGCGCCTTGGTTCAGCGCCTCCACATCAGCCAGTACGGGCTCGAACTCCAGCCCTTCCGTATCTATTTTGCCATGCACGAGGGCATCAAAAATAAAGGTGTCGTTGGGGCAGGGCGAATAGCCAATTGATAATTTCATACCTTTGCGCTTTATTTCAAATTAAGCCGTTCCATGGAAGAAGACATTCAGGTTGTTTATGAAGACAACCACATCATCGCAGTGAACAAACCTGCCGGCTGGCTGGTTCAAGGCGACGAAACCGGCGACAAGCCCCTCAGCGATTGGGTGAAGGAATACATCAAAAAGCGCTACGACAAACCGGGCGATGTGTACCTCGGCGTCATCCACCGCCTCGACCGGCCGGTGAGCGGCACCGTTGTCTTCGCGCGCACCAGCAAAGCCTTAGAGCGCATGAATAAACTGTTTCAGGATCGAAAGGTAGAAAAAACCTACTACGCCATCGCGTTGCACCGCCCCGATCCGCTGAACGGCCACCTGAGTCATTACCTGCTGAAAGATACCACCAACAACACGGTAAAAGCTTATGACCGGTTGAGCAACCGCGCCCGCGAGGCAAAGTTAGCGGAACTCGACTACGAATTAGCCGCTGAAATCGGAAAAAACTACCTGATCAAAGTGAATCCCATCACCGGCAGACCCCACCAGATTCGGGTGCAATTGTCGCGGATCGGCTGCTCCATCAAAGGGGATTTGAAATACGGCGCGCCAAAAGCGAATGAAGACAGCTCGATTTGTTTGCATTGTGCGAACCTTTCATTTCTGCATCCTGTTAAAAATGAACCGGTAAGCATTTCGTCCGATATTCCGGATACGCCGGAATGGCAAATATTTCGGGGAGTTATTTCCTGATTTGACAATATTGCCTACATTTGCGTTCGTTTTTGGATTGCCCAGACAATTTTAAAAACATGGCTCCGTAGTACAATGGATAGTGCGTAGGTTTCCGGAACCTAAAATCCAGGTTCGATCCCTGGCGGGGCCACTACTCCTCACATGAACTTCGAATTCTTTATTTCCAAGCGCGTCGCTGCAAACGGTCAGCAATCTTTCTCCCGCATCATCATTCGGATCGCGGCGGGGGCGGTCGCTTTGAGCATCGCGGTGATGATCACGGCCACTTCCCTGATCTCCGGCTTCAAACAAGAAATCAGCAGTAAAATTTTCGGGTTCTGGGGGCATATCCACATCACCGATCTCGATGTCGGCCAATCTTTACTCGACGCCTACCCCATCCACATCAACCAACCCTTCTACCCTTTTCTCGATACGGTAAAAAGCGTTCCATATATAGAAGAAGTGACGCGCTTTGGCCAAGTTACCGAAAAAGAACGGCGTACAAAAGCAGGCATCCGCCACATCCAAACCTTTGCCCTGAAGCCCGGCATCATTAAGTCGAAAGCAGAAATTGAAGGCATTATCCTGAAAGGAGTAGGCAAAGATTTCGATTGGGATTTTATGGCTCATTACATCAAAAAAGGCCAGGCTATTTCGCATGCGGATTCTGCGATGTCCTCCGATATCCTGATTTCCCAACAAACCGCTGACCGCCTTCGGGTGGATGTGGGCGATAAATTCGTGGTTCATTTTGTAGAAAAAGGCGAACAACTCAAGCGGCGCTTCAATATTTGCGGGATTTACAGAACCGGGCTGGAGGAATACGACCGCAAGTTTGCTTTAGTGGACATCCGCCAGATTCAGCGCCTGCTGGGCTGGTCGGAAAACGAAGTGGGCGGGTTCGAGGTCTTCATCGAAGACATTGACGACCTGCTGCCCATCGAAGATTATGTTTACAGCGAGTTGCCCAACGACCTGAACTCGGAAACCATTCGCAGCAAATTTCCGGAAATTTTTGAATGGTTAGAATTACAAAACATCAACGAAACCGTCATCATGGCGCTAATGCTGAGCGTTGCCATCATCAATATGATGACAGCTCTGCTCATTCTTATCCTCGAGCGGGCCAATATGATCGGCATCCTGAAAGCCTTGGGCACCGCCAACTGGAGCATCCGGCGCATTTTTCTCTACTACGCCGCCTACATCATGATAGCGGGTCTGTTTTGGGGCAACCTGATCGGCGTCGGCTTGTGCTGGCTGCAAGATCGCTTTGGGTTCATCCAACTCGACGAAGCCAACTATTACCTTAGCGTAGCGCCGGTGGACATCAACCTTTGGACTATCCTGGTTTTGAATGTAGGCACCCTCCTCATTACGTTGATTTTCCTTGTGATTCCGTCTTATTTGGTTTCGACGATAAGTCCGGTGAAGGCGATTCGGTTTAAGTAATTCAGATTTTATTTCTGACAACCTGTCAGGCAGTTTTAACACAACAGACATCACTGAATCAAGGGTTATCACCATAGGGGTGAGCGATGATTGAGCTTTGCATTTTAAGAAATGGGCAACTGGCAGCGCTGAATTAGTGTAACGCTTAGCGGTTTGTCCGTTTTCTTTACAACTCATTTTTAAAAAGTGAGGCGATGTAGCAAAAGCAGCAGTATCCTTAAACATTGATTTACCATGACAAACATCCAGACCATTTATACCGAAAACGCCCCCGCTCCAGCCGGGCATTATTCCCAGGCCATCGTTCACAACGGCGTGGTTTACGTCGCCGGTCAACTGCCTATTGATCAGGATGGGAACAAACGCAGCGATGCGGCTGTGGAAGAGCAGGCAGAATTGGTATTCCGCAATACCGAAGCCATTTTACAGGCTGCCGGCAGTAGTCTTGGCCGGATACTTTCGGTCACCATTTACGTTTCCAACATTGAAAACTGGGGAAAAATAAATGCTGTATATAGCCGCATCATGGGGGGACACAAACCGGCTAGAGCGGTAGTGCCGGTGCCGGAATTGCACTATGGATTGGCGCTGGAAGTACAGGTAATTGCAGCAGTATGAGCTAAAAAGCTGTTGTAAAACCTCAGCTTGTAGGAATAAAAAACAGGCAAATCAGGAAAGCGAGCTTGTGTACCAACGCTCAAAGCATTATTTTTTCCTGAATAACCGCTTAACAAATTTATTTTTGCGTTTCTCAATCCAATACGACCATGTCAGAATTCCTGTCTTTTTTCCTCGAAATCATCAAGTTAACCGTACCGGGATTACTTGTTTTTTTCACGACCTACTACCTGCTGCGCCAATACCTCAGCGGGCAACTCGCTTTGAAACAGAGCGAAAGCAGACTAAGCCAGCAGCAAACCACCATTCCCCTGCGCCTACAAGCTTATGAGCGCCTTTCTTTGTTTTGTGAGCGCATCGCCCTGCCCAACCTGCTGTTGCGGGTGCGCAAAGAAGGCATGACGGTGGCAGAGTTGAAACTATCGCTGATTTTGGCCATCCAGATGGAATACGAACACAACATTACCCAGCAAGTCTATGTGTCGCAGCAATTGTGGCAAATCATCAAAATTGCCCGCGATAATACGGTCGGTTTCGTAAGCGCGGTCGCCGAAAACTTAGACCACAAAGGAGATGGAAGGGAGTTGGCGGGGCTGATTCTGAGGCATTTGGCCAATGAAGATACCACCGGTTTGGACACCGCGCTGATGGCGGTTGGAAAAGAAGCGGGCGCACTGCTCGGATAAGGGGCATCAGAATAAAAAAAGGTTACATTTGTTGAATCGGGTAACGCTTGTTTTCCTTAAATCCTGAACCATGTCACACGACAGAAGACGATTTCTCGGACAGCTTGCCGGCGCAGTGGGTGCGGCATCGGTACTTCCATTTTTTGAAACGCAGCAAGGGCGGGCTTTTTTGCGGCTCATAGACGAAACCAAAGACTTGCCAGCCGGTGACTTTGCTTCCGACGAAACGTTTTGGTATCAAGTGCAGCAGGCTTATACCGTTTCGCCCAGCGTGATGAACCTCAACAATGGGGGCGTCTGTCCCCAACCGCGCGTGGTGCAGGAAGCCGTAGAGCGCTACAACCGGCTGAGCAATGAAGCGCCATCCTACTATATGTGGCAAATTCTGGATCAGGGTCGCGAACCGCTGCGCAACAAATTGGCGGAACTGGCCGGGTGTTCAGCGGACGAAATTGCCATCAACCGAAATGCTTCGGAAGCCTTAGAGACCATTATTTTCGGGCTTCGCCTGCAAAAAGGCGACGAGGTGGTGCTGACCAAACAGGATTATCCCAACATGATTAACGCCTGGAAACAGCGCGAAAAACGGGACGGTATTGTGCTAAAATGGATTTCCTTTGATTTTCCGATTGAAGACAAAGCGCAGATTGTCAGAGGGTTTGCAGATGCTTTTACCGCCAAAACCAAAGTCGTCCACATCACCCATACCATCAATTGGAACGGGCAACTGTTGCCCGCGCGAGAAATAGCGGCAGAAGCCAGAAAACGCGGCATCGAAGTGCTGGTGGACGGCGCGCATTCTTTCGCCCATTTCGACTATAAAATACCGGACTTAGACTGCGATTATTTCGGCACGAGTCTGCACAAATGGCTGTGTGCGCCATTTGGCAGCGGGATGTTGTATGTTCGGAAAGAAAAAATCGCACAGTTGTACCCGCTCTTGGCAGCACCGGATCCGGAAAGCGCGGATATCCGAAAGTTTGAAAGCTTGGGTACGCGTTCTTTCGCTATTGAGCAAGCCATCGGGCAAGCTCTTAATTTCCACCAGATGATTGGCAGCGAACGCAAGTTTAAAAGGCTCCATTATTTGAAGAATTACTGGGCTGAAAAAGTCAACGAACTCCCAGGCGTAAAAGTGGCTACTTCGCTGAAACCTGAATTCGGCGGCGCCATCGGTTTGTTGACCATGGAAGGCAAAAAACCGGAAGAGATCAGTTCTTTTTTATTCACAAAATATAAAATCCACACGGTGTCCATCGTTTGGGAAAACATCAGCGGGGTGCGCATTACCCCCAATGTGTACACGACACAAAACGATCTTGATGTGCTGGTTGGCGCAATCCGGCATTTGCACAAAGGAGGCTGATTTGTAAATTTGAAGATTAGAGACTATGGCTGAAAAAATCAGACTGGAAATCATTGCTTTAGCAAACAACGATGCACAAAATAATAGTTTTGTGTTGCTGCTGAAAGAAGAAAACGGAAATCGCAGGCTCCCGGTGGTTATTGGTGCATTTGAAGCCCAGGCGATTGCCGTGGTGGTGGAAAAAATTCACCCGGGCAGGCCCCTGACCCACGATTTGTTGTACAATATCCTCACCGCTATGAATGCAGAAATCAAGGAAGTCACGATCACGTCCCTCGAAAACGGCGTTTTTCACGCAATGATTCATTGCGCTTTCTCCGACGGGCGTGCGCTTGAAGTAGATGCCCGAACTTCTGATGCGGTGGCGATGGCGGTGCGCTTCAATTGTCCGATCTATGTTGAAGCGGCCATTTTGGAAGAAGCCGGCATCTCTTTTGAAGACCCTTCCCGACCCGGTACCCCCGCATTAACCCTATCCGGGAGCTTGGCTTCCCATTCTGTCGAGCGGCTCGAACAAATGCTGGAAGACGCCATTGCACAGGAAGCTTATGAGCGCGCTGTGGAGATTCGGGATGAGATTAAGAAGCGGAAAGGGTGAGGGTGAAGATTTGAGCGCAGTAGGGTGCGACCCTCGCGGTCGCCCAAACACTCGAAATGATTTGAAAATTTGGTGATTTGAGCGCGGGCAAAGCCGGTAGGGTGCGACCCTCGCGGTCGCCCAAACACCCGAAATGATTTGAAAATTTGAAAATTTGAAGATTACAACAATATGAGCGGCAACCATTTATTCGAGGAAAAAACCTACGCAGCACGGCGCAAACGCCTGCAACAAGCTATCCCGTCGGGGATTATTTTGTTGATGGGCAATGAAGAAAGTCCCTGCAATTACGCGGACAATGTTTATCCTTTTCGGCAGGACAGCAATTTCCTGTATTTTTTGGGGATAGACAAACCCGGGCTTGCCGCGATTATTGACATAGACGCGGGCAAAACCATCCTGTTTGGCGATGACCCCGACATCATGCACATCGTGTGGATGGGCGCGCTGCCTTCCATGGCGGAACTTGCTGCCGCGGCAGGCGGGGCGGATACGGCATCTTATGCTCAAATTGAAAGCTATTTGGCGGAAGCCCGCAGTAAAGGTCGTTTTATTCACTACCTACCGCCCTACCGCGCAGACAACAGCATCAAACTCAGCCGCTGGTTGGGCATCTCCTTAGACGGGTTGGCGGCTGGCGCTTCTGTTCCTTTGATTGAAGCTGTGGTGGCTCAGCGATCCTGCAAATCCGACGAGGAAATAGCTGAAATGGAAAAAGCGGTCAACACTTCCGGATTGATGCACCTTGCTGCCATGAAAGCTGCCCGCGCCGGTAGGAAAGAGTACGAATTAGTAGGACTGGTAGAAAGCATTGCCCGCGCAGGCGGCGGCGGCTTGCCCTACACCGTCATCCTTTCCGTAAACGGACAAATCCTCCACAACCACTACTATGGCAATACCCTGCAATCCGGACAATTGGTGCTGGGTGATTTTGGGGCAGATACCGCCATGCACTACGCAGGCGACATCACGCGTACGTTCCCGGTGGATCAAAAATTCACTGCCCGGCAAAAAGAAATTTACCAGATCGTACTCGATACGGAAGTTGCGGCCATACAGTCGCTAAAACCCGGCGTTCGCTACCTCGATGTGCATTTAGCCGCCAGCCGCCATATTGCGGAAGGGTTAAAGTCGCTGGGCTTGATGAAAGGAGACCTCGATGAAGCTGTAGCAGCCGGGGCGCATGCCCTGTTTTTTCCGCACGGACTTGGCCACATGATTGGCCTCGACGTACACGACATGGAAGATCTGGGCGAAAACTATGTTGGGTACGGCAATGAACTTATCCGAAGCACCCAGTTTGGTTTGCGTTCGCTGCGCTTGGCTCGCACGCTGGAGCCGGGATTTGTATTGACCGTCGAACCTGGCATTTATTTTATTCCGGAGCTCATCAATCTGTGGCGAAAAGAAAACCTCCACACCGAATTTATCAACTACGACAAGTTAGAAGCCTACTTCGATTTCGGAGGTATCCGTATAGAGGACAACGTACTGATTACGACCGAAGGCCACCGCGTTTTGGGAAATCCTATTCCTAAAACTCTTGCGGAAGTAGAGGCTTTGAGGATTGGATAGGATGTTTGGATACACCCGGCGGCGGCTATCCGATGTAATCCTGCAATTGCCCGTCCGACTTCGGCGATTGGCGCTCCATGTTGCTGATCCCAAAGGCAGGTCTGATGTGGCCTATGCCGCTTTCCCTCGCTGGATGAGCGGCGCTTTCTGGTTGCTGGAACTGCTGCTGCTGCTTTTAGAAATTGCCGGGTTTCCCGAATTCTACGAGTTGCTTGCCGCAGTTTTCAAGTTCCGCACCCGAAAACTAACCGAACAGGAAATCCGCCTTGCAAAAAGTATTTTTGGCGATACACTTCAATACGAATACATCCGGGTAGACGAATCCGCCTATATCGGCCCACGCCAGAGCCGATTTTGTTATGTCAGTTTTTACACCCTGAACAGTTGGGGACAAATCTATCCTGCCTTGCTGATCCACGAGTTGACCCACGTTTGGCAATACCAGCACCTTGGTATCCGCTATATTCCACGTGCCCTTGCGGCTCAACGCACGGCCTCCGGGTATAATTACGGAGGAGAACCAGCCCTCGAACAGGCTATCGCTTCCGGCAAGAGCCTCGCTTTTTTCAATTTAGAACAACAAGCTGATTTAGTGGAAGATTACTATCGGCTTCAAAACGGGCTTCCGGCCCAATGGAACCGGAATGCCGCTCCCCAACTTTCGCTGTACGAATTCCTGCTTACTGGCATCATCAACCGTTAATTTACTCCAACCCGAAGTTGGTTGAAGATTGCCCGCCATTGGTTGAAAAGAAAATGCCAGTACCCACCAGTTCGCTACATTTAACCACAAGCAATTCAAAATCAACTTTAAAATCATGAAAAAACACTTCTTCTTTGCCCTGTTTGTCGTTCTCAGCCTGCGGGGCAGCGCCCAAACCACTGCCAACCCGCCTTTTTTGATGGAACTGCAAGAAGTTACCTTTCCGGAATGGCCGCCCCTGCATTCTTTCGCCTTCGCTCAATGGGACGGCTACTGGATCATGGTTGCAGGCAGGAGCAACGGGCTGCACGGCTTCTTTCCGTTCACCGGATTCCCGGAAAGTACTGCCAATAAATACATTTGGGTACTCGATCCGAATAGTGGCGAAAAATGGTCTTACGACGTCACCCAACTTCCTGTGCATTTGTCGGATGCCTTGTTGGTTACCAACCCACAATTTGTACAGCTTGACCACAAACTCTACCTTGTTGGAGGGTATGGCAAAGAAACAGCAAGCGGCGATTTCATTACCTTTTCAAAAATGACTGCGCTCGATTTGCCGGTTTTGGTTAATGCCGTCCAAAACGCGGGCAATGTGCAAAGCGCCCTGCGTCAGACTAACGACGACCGACTCAAAATATGCGGAGGAGAAATGCACCACCTGGCAGACGAATTATACCTCGTTGGCGGGCACAATTTTGAGGGCCTGTACAGCCAGACAGGCGCGCCGGTTTTTACTCAAACCTACACCAATAAAATCCTGCGTTTCCGCATTCAGGATGACGCCAACTCGTTGGGCATTACCAATTACACCGCTTTTCAGGATGCGGAATACCACCGCCGCGACCTCAACCTCGCGCCCCTCATGCTTCCGGGAATGACCCCGGCTTTAGGGGTTTATGGTGGCGTATTTCGTCCCGACGCGGATGTCCCTTATTTCAACCCGATCTATATCAGTGAAGAAAGCATTGAACTTGATGCATCCTACGAACAAAAAATGAGCCACTATACCTGCCCTATCGTTCCGATGTACGACGAAGTCGCCGAAAACATGTACTCCATTTTTTTTGCTGGATTGAGCTACCATACCTACAACGAAAACGCCCAAACTTTTGAAGAAGACGACCTTGTGCCGTTTATTGATCAAATCACCACGTTCATTCGCTACGCGGATGGCAGTTCGGAAGAAGTGGTACTGCCTCAGGTTTTTGATGAGTTGTTGGGAACCAATGGCAAATTTATTCTTAACGAAAACATTGCGCATTACCCCAACGAAGTGATCAATCTGCGTGCCTTACAAGGCCGGACAGAAGCTGGGTGCATCTTCGGCGGCATCAAGGCGGTGATACCGAACATTACCCCAAGCAGCGCCACCAACCGCTTGTTTAAAGTGTTCATTACCACTTTATTACCCAACCCAACGGTAGAAAACAGCGTCGAGGCGGTCAAAATAGCCCTGACGCCCAACCCATTCAGCTACGAAACACAGATTCAGCTTTCGCACCGGGAAGCTTTCAAACGAGCCGTATTGACCGATTTATCCGGGCGATTCGTGTTCGTGCTGGAGGAGGAAGATTCGCATATAATGCTGCAACAGGCAGAAACGGCATTGAGGGCGCTAAAACCGGGCCTCTATAACCTGGCTCTTGAAGGTGCCCGGCAGAAAGTCGTCACGAAAGTTGTTAAGATACATTAACTCAATAAAATACAAATTGCTAACCTTGAAACATACCTTTTCAAAAATCAAAAACGTTAAACACGCAAAACACGATCCATGTTAACGAGAACGGTTATTTCCACACTTTTTTTGGCCATTTGCTGCTTCACCACTGCGGAAGCGCAATTCAAAATTGGTCTCCGCGTAGGCGCAAGCACCACGGATATTGACCCAAGCGATCTGAACATTATAGAAAATGGTACTTCCCAGTTGTCTTTAGCGCTAAAAGAGGCCCGTTACGGCATCCACGGCGGTTTGGTCATTCAGGCGAAAATCGGCAAATTTTTGATCCAACCCGAATTCCTGTTCAACTCCAGCCGGGTAGATTTTGAAGTCACGGATCCTCAAAATCCTGACCTGCCAGCAGAAATCAAGGAAGAAAAATACCAACATCTGGATATTCCGCTGCTGTTTGGTGCCAAATTTGGTCCCCTGCGCCTGCACGCCGGGCCGGTTGGACACGTCTACATCAACAGCTCTTCTGAATTGACGGACGTGGAGGGCTACGAACAAAAATTCGATGAATTTACCTTTGGCTGGCAAGGCGGCCTGGGGCTGGATATCTGGAAATTGATGATTGACCTCCGCTACGAAGGCAACTTCTCCAAGTTCGGCGATCACCTCACTTTTTTTGGCGATGACTACAAATTTGACCAGTCGGCAGCTCGTTTCCTTTTTTCAGTAGGATTCATGTTTGGAAAATAGTGCCCGGCTTTATAGCCCGATAGCGGCGTTATGCTCGGCTCAAAACTGGTCATTTACACAAGTAAAATCCCACTTTTGGGTCTTCACAGGCCTTGCTCTCGAACTCTAAAGCCAGACACCCAACTAAATTAATTAATGCCATTTTGCCAAACTTTGCCGATCTTCGGCTCGATCAAATTACGGCATCAATGCGCATCCTGCATACTTCAGATTGGCATCTGGGGCAAAAATTTCTGCACAACGACCGGGAAACCGAGCACCGCTTAGCATTAGACTGGCTTCAGCATTGCATTGAAACCCACGAGGTAGAGGCGCTGATTGTCTCCGGCGACATTTTTGACGTAGGCAATCCGCCAAACTACGCGCTGCAACTCTACTACCGCTTTCTGACCGGATTGCTCGGCACGGCCTGCCGTAACATCGTCATTACCGGTGGCAACCACGATTCCCCCTCCACATTAGATGCGCCCCGCGAATTGTTGCAAGCCTTGAATATTCAAGTAATGGGTGCCGCGCCGGAAAACCCGAAAGACGCCATGCTCGAACTAAAAGATGAGCAAGGCCGCTTATTGGCCGTTGTCGCAGCGGTTCCTTTTTTGCGCGACCGGGATTTACGCCAGGGCGGCAACCCCACAAGCGGATTTGATCGGGTGGCGCGGGTGCGGGAGGGCATTGTGCAACATTATCAACAATTGGCGGCCTGCGCCGAGCCTTACCGGCAATACAATGTTCCGATACTCGCCACCGGACACCTCTACGCCTTCGGGGCGGCGAGCTCCGACAAGCAGGACAATATCTACCTCGGCGACGTTGCCAACATCGAAGCGGGGCAGTTTCCGGACATTTTCGATTACGTTGCACTCGGACATATCCATCGCGCACAAGCCATCGGCGACGCTGCGCATATCCGCTATTCCGGGTCACTCCTGCCGTTGAGTTTCAGCGAAGTGAAAGACGACAAAAGTGTCAGTTTGCTCGATTTTGAAGGACAAAAACTGAAAAACATCCAGCAAATTCCAGTGCCCGTTTTTCGGCGGTTAAAAACCATTCAGGGCGACCTGGAAGGGGTAAAAGAAAGCTTGCAACGTTTTGCCGAAAGGCCACATGGTTCTTTAATACCCTGGGTTGAAGTTTTGATAGAAACGGATCAATACGTCCCGCAAATGGATGTGCAGTTGCGCGATTTTGCCACCGGTATGAACCTGGAATTGCTAAAAATCAGGGTCAACCGAATCGGAGTAAGCCCCGACAGCGATACCGAAACAGCAGGGGTTGCGCTGGAAGATTTAGAAGTGACCGAGGTGTTCAAAAAGCGCTGCGAACAATTCCAAATCCCCGAAGCGGAAAGCGGCGCGTTGATGCAAACTTTCTTAGAGCTTCGCCAGTGGATGCAGGAAAACCAGGATGCTACCCTTAACCAGCCCATCGCATGAAAATCCGGAAAGTCGTCATACAAAACCTCAATTCGCTTCGCGGTCAGTCCGAAATTGATTTCATCAACGGGCCGTTGGCGCAAAGCGATCTTTTTGCCATTACGGGAGATACGGGTGCCGGAAAAACCACCATCCTCGACGCCATCACCCTGGCGCTTTACGGCAAAATACACCGAAACAAAGAAGTAAAAGAAGCCCTGTCTTACGGCGCAATCGAAGCGTCGGCGGGCGTGGAATTTGAAACCGCAAAAGCCATTTTTTTTGCATCCTGGAGCATCCGCCGTACGCGAAAACAAGTGGATGGCAATATTGTAGGCCCGGATCGGGAACTCTCAAAATGGAACGATGAAAAACAAGCGTTTGAAATCATTGCCGAAAAAGTAAAGGAAGTTGACGCCAAAGTAGAGGAAGTCACCGGCTTAGACTTCGACCGTTTTTGCCGTTCGGTTTTGTTGTCGCAGGGCGATTTTGCCGCGTTTTTAAAAGCCAATGAAAAAGAGCGCAGCGAACTGCTGGAACGCATCACCGGCGCCGAAATATACAGCCAGCTTTCTATCGCCGCTTTTGAAAAGCACAAGCAGGAAGCTGCGAAATTAGCGGATTTGAAAAAAGAAATGGACGCTCTGAAGCTTGTTGAGGAAGCGACTTTGGACGCTTGGCACCAGGAACGCGAAGAAAAAACGAACGAAAGTGCATTGATGAAAGCGGCGATAGAAAACCTGCGGGCCCGCATCCAGCGCATCGAAAAGCAAAACGAATTAATCGAAAGACAAAAAACGCTCGATGAAGCCCTACAGTTGTTGGCATCAGAAACGCTCGCGGCACAAGCCGATTTGGAAAAATTAGCCCGATACGACCTTGCACAACCCTGCTCTCCCGATATCGCGCGCTTAGACGATTGGGGCCAGCGTTTGGAAGCGATGGCAACCGAATTGACCCAATTGGCGGCCTCCATTACAGAAAAACAGGCTGAAAAAGAAGGGACTGCCGCTCAATTGAGCGAAAGCGAAATGTTGTTGAAAGCGCTCGAACAGGAGCAAATACAGCTCCAGCCGCTTTGGGATGAAGCCGCCCGGCTCGATGTACAATTGGAAGAAAAAAGCGCAGCGTTTGCCCGACAGCAGCAAGCGCTGCAACAAGCCACCGCTGAATTGGATGACAGCCGCCGTCAAGATGCAGCCTTACAGGAGCGGATTGCTGCGCTCGATCAGCAAATTGAGATCGCCGAAGCCTGGATTGCGGAGCGGCCAATCTGGGAAGAACTGAATGGTGATTTGCCTGAAATTGAGTTGCGGCGCGACCAATTACGCGACTTCACGACCAGTAAAACGGACCTTGATCGAAAAGTCGCATCCCACCAAAAACAATTCGCTGTACTAAAGGCCGAAGTTGCAGCAATGGATGGCGCGGCCTCCAATCTGAGTTCGGAAATTGCAGCGCTGCAAGAGCAATTCAAAGCAGGCAGTCCGGAAAAATACGCGCAAAACCGCAATGAATTGCTGCAACTGCTCTCGATCGAAATCCAGGAACTGAACGATGAGACGCGGTTGCTCAGGGAATTATCGGAGCTTACGGAAAGCTACAACAACCTGCTTGTGGAGCTTTCTACGCTTGAAGAGCAGGTGTTGCACCTCGAAAACGAAGAAGAAGAAATCAATAAACGGATCATGTCCTCTTTGGAAGTGGTGGAAGATATGGAACTGCGTTTGGCGTTCAAAAAACAGGTCTATGCAGACCAGTTGCTGATTGCCAATTACGAAAAAGACCGGGATGAGCTGAAAGAAGGCGAACCTTGCCCGCTCTGCTTTTCCATCCACCATCCTTTTCATCAGAACCACCACAAGCGGCCTTTTGTGGATCAGGCGAAGCAGGAATTGGATGCAGCAACCCGTCAGTATGAGTTACTGCACAAAGAGCAACGGCAGTTGCTACTCCGCCAAAATGAAATCGCGACCCAAATCCGCCAACTTCGCGGCGACGAATTGAAACCCCTGAGTGGTGCCATCGAAAAACAACTGCAACAAATTCTGGGATACGAAGATAAAATTGCCCGCATTGCGCCGGAATGGTCCGATTCAAGTTTTGCGCTGTCGCGGTCGCATCTGTTGCAAAGCAAAGTGGCAGCAGTGCAGGAAACCGCTGTTTTGAAGCGGGTTCAGAAAGAAAAATTAGCAAAAGTCAACGCAGAACTGGATGAAAAAGAGCGCCTTTTACAGGAAAAAAGCAAACACCTGAGCGAACGCGTCACAGAACTGCGGGTTTTGGAAAATGAATTGCAGAACGCCACCGCGCAACAGCAAGAGGTTGGGGCTAAGTTGGCGGAAATTCAGGCGTCGTCAGCGCTCCTGTTGCAAAAATATGACCTGAAATTCAGCGTCGAAACAGCCCGGGAAAACTTTGATACGCTCAGAAAATGGACCGATCTATGGCGATTGGGCAAAGAAAAACTTGCCATTGCCCAAAACGATCGCGAAGCAACCCGCCGCGAAGTGCAACAGGTGCAAAAACAAACCCAACAATTTGCCGGAAGGCACGAACAGTTGCAACGCGCCGTACAAGCAGAACAAGCCACTTTTAATGCGCTGCAAAATCAGCGCCGAACGGTGCTTGGCGATAAAAATCCGATGGAGGAGCGAGCGGCGTATTCAGAAAAAACAGGAGACCAAAAGCTGAAAACCCAGGCGTTGCGCGAGGCGTTAAATGCAATCTCCGCCAATTTGGAAAGTGATTTGCGCTTACAGCAAGCCCGTTTATCAGAAAGCCTGACTTTGCAGGAAAAAGCCTCGGCATTGGTAACTACCCTGAACGAATCCGCCCAAAAGGCAGGATTTGCGTCCCTCGAAGCGCTCAGAGAAGCTTTGCTTTCGCAAGAAGAACGCACGGCGCTTGAAGTTTTGAAAAAACGATTGGAACAAAAAGCCCTCGAAATCCAGGAAACGAAAAAAGGGTTAGCCGAAGCCTGGGCGCAAGTCAAAACGGAAGGGGAAGAACCCAGTGATTATGTGGCCTTACAATTGGAGCAGGCCGAAAAAACTGCACTTTACGATACGCTTCAGCAATTGATTGGCGGCCTGAATGAAAAATTAGCGTTCAACGAAAAACAGAAAAAAACGGCTCAATTGTTGATCCAAACCATTCAAAATCAGGAAAAAGAACTCACCAGATGGGCCAAATTGAATGAACTCATCGGGCAGGCCGATGGCAAAAAATTCCGGGTGTTTGCGCAATCGCTGACCCTGCGAAAACTGACCGCTTTGGCCAACCGGCACCTCACCCGCCTGAATGGCCGCTACCTGATTCGCAAGCGCAGCAGCGAAGACCTTGAATTAGAGATTGTAGATACCTTCCAGGCCGACAACCGCCGTTCGATGAACACGTTATCGGGCGGCGAAAGCTTTGTGGTCAGCCTCGCCCTGGCGCTGGGCTTGTCCGACCTGGCCGGGCGCAACACCACCATCCGCTCCCTGTTTATTGACGAAGGCTTCGGGGCTTTGGACGACAACAGCCTCGACCTTGTGGTCACCACGCTCGAAAACCTACAAGCTTCGGGCAAAACCATCGGCGTCATTTCGCACGTGAAGGCGATGAAAGAGCGGATTGCGACGCAGATTCAGGTAAAAAAGAGCGGAAATGGGTTTAGTGAATTAGTGATAACTGTTTAGGGTCGCTGAAATAATAACTGTCCACTTTTCCAGGAGGCCTTTTGCTCCTACCCTGCGTTGGGGAACCACCTCCCTTAGCTATGGCTAAGGTCGGGAACCCCCGCCTTGGTTAGAATCAAAATGCCTTGCCCGGAGAAAGCGACACTTATTAATTCAGCGACCCTTAGCTATGGCTAAGGTCGGGAACCCCCGCCATGATTAGAATCAAAATGCCTTGCCCGGAGAAAGCGACCCTTATTAATTCAGCGACCCTTAGCGATAGAAATGAAGGTTTAGCCAAAAAAAAACTAACTTGGCGAAGTATTTTTTTTACCTACTCAAGACATTAAATTTTCCAATAGTGCCAAAATCCGGGAAAACCGGAGATGCTGCCTTAAACATGATGTTCAGATACAGTTTTTTAATCATCATCCTTGCGCTCGCCTGCATCGCTACCAAGTGCCAGAAGGCCACCACGGAGCACCTGACGCATGCGCCCACCCCGTTTGCTGTTCCGTCTTCAGCCTGGGTGGATTCGCTGGTAAAAACCATGTCGCTGGAACAGAAAATTGGCCAGTTAATCGTCCTGGAATCAGATGTACCCACGCCGAAGATTGAAGGAAATGTCAGAAACTGGATCGCAGAAGGACGGATAGGCGGTTTGTGGATGAGCAACTTGCCTTTACCCGAATATTTGCGGATCGCAGATACCTGCCGCCGCCTGGCACCGTTGCCTTTGCTGCTGGCCACGAGTGAAGCAATCCTGCTCAACAGCCAGTTTACCGAACTGCCCCTGTTGCCGCGCAACCTGACCCTTCAGGCTGCCGGTTCCGATACAATGTTCACGCATTTTAGGGAGTTGTACTTCCGCCAATTACAAGCATTGGGCCTCAATTGCGCCATCATCCCTGCTCCTGGCGGCGCCGAAAACGGACAACCCGATCCCCTCAATCAGGTGAAACGGCTCAACCAACAACATCTGCTCAGCGTAGCCGACCATTGGAATGCTCGCCACCTTCGGGCGATGCGCGATACGTCGGCGGCAAGTCTGGCGGAGTTGCAAGGCTATCAGGAGGCGATCAATGCCGGCGTCTCCGGGTTCTGGATTGACGACCAATTGCTGAAAGACGACTCGATCCGGAAATTGCCCTTTTCTTTTCTGACAGCCGCATTTTTCAAACGCCTTGCTTTTGGAGGGCTGTTGATGGCACGGGTAAAAACGGAACAAGACATTGCCATCTGGATTCGGGCAGGAATTGATCTGTATGTGGTGGATCGCGCTCCGGAGCGCGTGGTTGTGGCATTCCGGCGTTTGCTGCAACAAAAACTCATCAACCAGCAAGCGATTGACGAAAAGGTGCGCAAGGTACTCTTAGCAAAATCCTGGGTAAAAATCAAAACTCCGGCGTTGCCGCCCGAAGGCACTTTTCAGTATTATGCCGCAGTGGGCTGCCTGCCGCCCGAGCAGGAAATCATCCTGTCCCATTTTGAAGATCCGCAATGGGGATCGGTTGGGCGGGTGCTTTTTGAAAAAGCAACCAGTTTGATTCACAACCAAAACAACATATTGCCATTTAAAGACTTGCGAAATTTAGACTTCCGCTTAGTTTCCCATTGCCGCCAGCCTTTATCGGCTTTCTACCACCAGGTTTCCAAGTATGCAGACTACCAGATTCAGCGGGATTTTACCCTTGATGAAGGAGAAGAATTTTGTGAATCGCTGGTTTTTATCGTGACGATGGATCGCCTCAAAGCGGGAAGTCCGGCAGACAGTGCTTTCCTTCGCCAGGTGCTGGCCACTGCCAAACGCGCCCATGTTGTTGTAGTGAATTTTGGAGTGCCTGCGCTGTTGCGCGACCTGGATACTTCCCTCACCGTCCTACAGCTTTATGAAAACAACCAGGTTACGGAAACAGCAGCTGCGCAGGTTTTGTTTGGCGCAATGGCCCCTCACGGAAAACTACCGGTAGCGGTATCTGCGCAATTTCCGGTAGGTGCTGGCGCAACTTTTAAGCCGGTTCGGCTGAAGTTCACGGCGCCCGAAGATGCAGGAATCGCAGCAACCCGGTTGACCGGAATTGACCGCATCGTTTATGCCGCCATCCAAGACCACGCAACGCCAGGATGCCAGGTAGTGGTGGCTAAAAGTGGGAAAATCATCTACAGCAGAGCTTTTGGTTATCACACTTACAAAGCCGATCACCCGGTTATGGCGGACGACCTGTACGATATTGCTTCGGTAAGTAAGGTTGCTGCTACGACTTTAGCAGCGATGAAATTATACGAACAAGGGCGCTTTCGGCTGAGCGAACACATCGAACATCACCTGCCCTGTGATAAAACCTCTACCATTCGCAAGATCCCGATCCGGAAACTGCTCATTCACCAATCCGGTTTACAGCCGCACATGCCGATCGTGCCTTATGTCGCTTATCGTGAAAAAGACAATGCAAATTGTGCTTTGTATTTCTGCAAAAATCAAACCGATACGTTTTCCATTCAGGTAGCAGACCGCTTCTTTTTTAACCGTTTTTTTGAACGACAGGTTTGGAAAGATGTACACCGCCTGCAAGTGGATCGGGGCAGAGATTACCGCTACAGCGATGCGAATTTCATGCTGTTGCAAAAAATCTTAGAGACCAAAATGGGCGATATGGCCATTGACAACTGGATGGAGGAAAACTTCTACCGGCCCATGGGCTTGCGCAATACGGCTTATTGCCCGATGAAGCGCTACGAACGCCACCGCATCGTGCCTACTGAAAACGACCAGCGGTGGCGCCAGCAATTGGTACACGGCTATGTACACGACCCTACTGCGGCTCTGATGGGTGGGATTGCAGGCAATGCAGGGTTGTTCACCAGCGCGGAAGATTTAACCGTACTTTTCCAGATGCTAATGGATGGCGGTGTTTATGGCGGGCAACGGTTTCTGAATGAAAAAACAGTGACCCACTTCATCAGCAATAACCATGGTAATCATCGGGGACTGGGTTTTGACCGACCTAACGAAAAATATCGCGCAGCTTATGCGGAACAAGCCAGCCTGGAAACGTTTGGGCATACCGGATTTACCGGAACCTGCGTTTGGGCAGACCCGAAATCGGATCTGGTTTATGTCTTTTTATCCAACCGCCTCTACCCGGATGCAAGCAACTGGAAGTTGTTTAGCAATAAAATTCGGGAACGCATCCACGAAGTTGTGTACCGATCTTTCAATACTTACCAGTTTTATATTCCTGAATTGCCAATTTGGACGATGCCGGTAAGTTCTTGATGGAATATAGTTGGCAGGCAGCAGTGGGCAGTTGGCAGGATTGGGTTTTATTTTGGATGAAAATATGGGTTAGGAATACAGTTGGCAGGCAGCAGTGGGCAGTTGGCAGGATTGGGTTCGGTTCGGATGAAAATACATATCCTATCCTATTTCAGGAAAAAAAGCAAATCGGTTAGTAGCCAATTCATTGGAATACGTAATAAGACTGCCAATTCCAACAGAAACTAATGTCATAATAATCAACGTGTTAAATCTTGAGCCTAACTGCCAACTGAAGCCTGCCAACTGAAAAACTGCCAACTAAAGACTAACGACTGCCAACCTAAAATTACACCGCATGAACGCATCCGAATTGCTCCAACAGCTCTCCCTCGAACTCAAAGCTGTTTACGAAACTTCCGAGGCACGGCAGGTGTCGCGAATCGTGCTGGAAGACGCGTTTGGCGTAAAAAACTTTTCTAAGGACCTATTTTTTAACCCGGATGACGGTGCACGATTGGAAGGAATCAAAAAACGATTGCTGCAGCACGAGCCGGTACAATACATCCTCGGCGAAGCCGATTTTTATGGGATTAAATTCAGAGTGGATCAACGGGTGTTGATTCCGCGCCAGGAGACGGAAGAATTGGTACACTGGATTTTGGAAACGCTGTCCTTGTCTGCAACCGCCCGGGTATTGGACATTGGCGCCGGCAGCGGATGCATCCCGGTGACGCTGAAAGTGAAGCGCCCGGCGCTGGAAGTCTTTGCAATAGACATCAGTGAAAGCGCTCTGGAAATAGGGGCTGAAAATGCGGCGCGCCACAATGCTGCGGTACATTTTTCACGGGCTGACATCCTTGAGTCTTCGGAATGGCCGGAAGGCACTTTCGATGTCATCGTCAGCAACCCCCCTTATATTCCCCGAAAAGAGGAGGTTTTAATGCCCCGGCAGGTGCTGGCCTTTGAACCCCATATCGCGCTGTTCACGGAAAACGAAGATCCACTGATCTTTTACCGCCGGATCGCTGAATTTGCGTTGGAACACCTATCTAAAGGCGGGTTTTTGTTTTTTGAAACCAATGAATTTAATGCACATGCTGTGATGGACATATTGAAAGCGCTTGAATTTCAAGGACTTGAACTCCGCCAGGATATGCACGGGAAGGATCGGATGGTAAAATGTAGTCGCCAGCTTTAGCTGGAGACTTGTTGTGATAGAATTTAGCTAAGGAGCGTGTCGTAAATAAGTTACGTGAATTGGGCGAGGTGCTTCGACAGGCTCAGCATGTCAGATTTTTTCATCAGGCAAGGCGCGAGAAGGGAGCATA